>Ga0182004_10004058_pt1 | contig 11753 bp, 11 predicted proteins | sample Sormic07211540_1_FD_120479 | JGI IMG/M metagenome (GOLD analysis project Ga0182004, IMG submission 120479) | Endophyte microbial communities from Sorghum bicolor roots, Mead, Nebraska, USA - 072115-40_1 MetaG | ecosystem: Host-associated > Plants > Roots > Unclassified | place: USA: Nebraska...
ATAATAGGAGTAGATTAACACAAATATGTAACATAATTGTCTATGATAGACCCATCAACAATATTACATATTGCTAGTAGTCATATTCGGTACTAGTTCGGTACTTCGGTTTACCGAGGTACAAAACCGAATATACCTCGGTAAATTCGGTACCGAACAGGGAACCGAATTTTTCGGTTTCGGTAAATTCGGTTCGGTTCTCGGTAAATTCGGTTCGGTTCTCGGTAAATTCGGTTCGGTTCTCGGTTTTCGGTATTTGGTGCCCAGGGTGACCTGTCATCACCTAGAGCTGCATGCACCACCACATCGTACCGCTGACGACTCATGTCATTGTGTCGTGGCCCTTGCAACACCTACATTGAATCCCCACGCCATGCGCGCCAACTATGTTGTCAGGGAGGTTCTCTCTCGCCATGCATGGTGTATCCCTTGCCTCGTCCGTACCAGATCCCCACATCGTGCGTTGCTTACGCGCAAGCTCCCATACCACCCATCGCTAGCCGCCTCACCTGTGCCACTACTCCATGCCTATCAAGGTAGCCCATGCCACCGGTCAGGGCCAGGTTCACACCGGAGCGCCAACTTCCTTCTCCTGGCCACGGCGAAACTAGAAGGAGTGCACACAGCGCTAGATGAGGAGTCGGAGCACACATACGTGACATGAGGGAGTACATCACTCGAGAAACCTAGCGCAAGGTGGTCAAGAAGTGTTTACTGAGACGGGCAATCCATATACCTCAATGTAAAGGTCACATTAAATCACAAACTACCGAGGCGGTTGATATGCCCGCCTTAGTTAATCAATAAAAAAATCTAGTGAACCTGTTGATGAGGCCGGTTGAGCCCATCGACGAGCCTACCGAGCCCATCCGTGGGTCATGACATTGTCGCTCGCCAGATCTAGCCTCCCTGTCGCCATAACGACAGATCTGGCCTCCCTGCCGTCATGATGTTGGATCTCGTCTCCTTGTCGTGCGGAGTTGACCTTTGTGATGCCAGGTTTGGCTCCCTTGCTGTCGTGGCACTGGATCCTGCCTCCTCGTCACGCGAAGTTGATGCAGATGTGGAGGAGTGGCGTCACTTCCCAGAGAGCTAAGGTCAGCAGAGGAGCACCACTGGATCTGAGCTCCTCCTCACTTGCGCTTGCCCGATTCAGGAGGGAGGGAGGGGCATCGTGCTCAGGGAGGGAGGGAGAGAATGAGAGAGTGCAACGCTCAGGGAAGGAGGGAATATGAGCCGAGAAAGATGTAAGAAAAAACCTAAGTATCAATATATACCTGAGTGTCTTATTGAATTGAGCTGAGCCAGACTGCGATTTCAGCTTGTTAATCGAGACAGGCTTACTAGGAGGTCCGCCTCCGAAAATATAAGTATTTTTGAAGTCGAGTCTTTTATAAGACCTGCCTTGTTAATAGCTTTTAGGAGGAGGTTATTTTTTTGACCGCCTCGATTTTGCGAAGCGGTTCATTGAAACCGTCTCGGTAAATATAAATGATCGCGGTCGAATTTTGTAAATGGCTCAGTTAGTAAAATGGCACTGCTTCACAGAAAGATTTTATGCAGCAGTAGAGGAAGATACATGGACGCGTGACTGTGTATTTTTTTTCCTTATGCGGGCTTGGTTTTTCCAAGTGCTAAAAAGTTTAGGAGATAGGGCTAGTAGTTGTCGAAGATGTGTTCTTTTTTTTTTACCAAAAAATTTGAATTGAGAGTGTTTTCATAACTCTCGGAGATGCTCCGACCCACCAATTTATCCAAAATCTTCAGCTAGAGGCTGAGTGAAAACTGAACTTCCTCCTCAACTTTCTCCTGAGTGCCTATCACGGACCACCTCTTTGCTCTCCTGAACCACCACCTCATTTTTTTTATCTATGCTAACGTCCCCTAGGCCCTAACTCTAGTACTCTACCATGATCCTCTCAAAAATATTTACTCTGCCATGTTGTGAATCTAATGCAATGAAGAAATGCTCGACGTTGGCCTCGGCGTCCGACTGATAGTAGCTGCTGCCGCTGGGCCTCCAGTTCCAGCACCACCAGGCAAACCGCCCTTTCCTCTCTCCTCCTCCTCCTCCTTCCGCCGCCGCTGCTCCAGCTGGTGGTTCTCCAACGGCAACGCCCATGGAAGAGACACAGACACCACCACCACCACCACGATCAGCAGGGCGACGACGAGGAGGTGGTGGTCCGACCCCGACGGCAGCCACCCTTCCTCTTCTCTAGAGGAGGACGACTACGATTACGATTACGAGGATGAGGCTGCGTTCTCCGGATTTGGCTGGACCGGGGAGATATTCGACGAGTCCTGGTTCTCCAAGGTCTGCTACATATATATGTGCTGCACAAGATTTATGTTCCTGTATTTTTTTTCTTCCTCTCTACGCTCTCTCATTATATATGTCATGCATCAATAATTTTCTTGTGTGCTTGAACCTTACCTAACTGTACAGTGAGCGTATAATGGGATTGGGATCATAGATCCTTTGCCAGTCATTCTGAGTTACAATTTAAAATGTTTGAAATTAAATCAAACCATCCTTCATTTTTTTCGGGTACTAAATCAAGCGACTACATATTTATTTTGCCTAGTATATCTAATTAAACTAAATCGCTAACTTATTATTCTCTAAATAATTGGGATCTTAGCTGCTCACTACAAATTACAATCAATTAACCCAGGCCGGCCAGACTTATCAGCTTCCATATTCCTGATGCTTTTCATTTCATCAGTAATTTAGCATGCATACATCAGATCAGTACTGTAATAAAATCAATGAACAGATAACTGTGCTTCGTTGTTGTCTTAGTGACTGATCAATGGCCTCTGCTTGCTTTCTATACTTGTGCCTAGGTATCTAAGACGTACGGGTTCGTTCTACCAGTGATGCTTACGTCCATGTTTGCTGCAACGGGGCTAAAGGCCTTTCTAATGGCCATGGCGATCCCGCTCAGCCAGTCGGCCATATCATCTCTGCTTAGGAGAAAAGGCAACCGCGACGACTGGTGGGGGCTTTTCTTCAAAAAAAGTTACAAGTGGAGGAGGAGACCATTCCAAGTGCAAGAACACCCCGATGACGCCACTGACTTTGCGACTGGTGGTCGACGCAATGGATACAGCAGGAGCAGCAGCAGAAAGTATTACGAGTGGAGGAGAAGGAGGCACAACTACCAGTCATGGGTTTCCAAAGATTTTGCTGCTGCAGCTGCCTCAACTGCCGTTGGAGCTGATGGTAACACCAACAGCAGCAGCAGTGGAGATGGCGGCGGCAACAACAAAAGTGGTGGCGGATATGGAGGATGGGATGAGCTTCTGGACGACGACGACACTGCTGCTGCCCAGGAGGCGAAGAGGAGCAGCAACTTATATTCTCAGCTGGTAACGCTGATTACAGCACGAAGTCGCGGCCTTCAGCGACTAGGGAGGAAGATGCGGGTTATTACCGCCGCCGGTGGTGGCGGAAGAGTGGAGCAGGGAGTAGGAGCTCCTCCAGCAAGGATGAGGATGAGACGACGGCGGATGCCAAGAACGATGGGGCAGGGCAGTACCAGATATAAGCAGGCACCAGCACCACCCTTGATGCGCTTGTTGGTGGCAGTCTTCGCGTTCCTGGGATCATGGTTCAGGCTTGCACTGAATTGTGTTATATATTAGCCCATGGCGGTTCATTCATGAATTCAGAAAAAAAAAGTACAAGTGATCAGTGGCAGTAAAGAAAGGATTACAATTGTGAAATTGCCTTCATCCTGTCTTCAGGCAGTCGCAGAAGCTTGATTTAGTCACAGTGACTTGATTACCCCTATAAATGGGCCCTTCTCTGGTTTGTATGCCATCCAGTGACGATTTTCGACTGTCACTTCGAGACGATTGGTGTTCACAGAAGATTGGTAACGGTGAATATTCCGTTGTTACAAATAACATACATTCCCATGTAAAAACTGAATGAAGTACTACAGGAGCACTCGTGGTTGTTACAAATAACATACATTCCATATTCTAATAGGACGGTTATTGCTGGCCCATTTGGTTTATTTCATAATTTGTCAAGCCCAAAAATTGGCAATCAAAAGTTGTCTTTGTTTACAACTAAAAGTTGAGTAAAAATATTATTTGGCAACCTAAATATGACATGTTAGTAAATTTTGAGAACAAACCAAATAGAGTCCAAAAACTTTTTGCTTGTCCAAGTTCTGGCAACCATAATTTAGCTATCAACCAATCAGGCTCTCCATACCTATTATAGTCCAGCAGCAACAAATGAAACTTTAATCTAAATTACTCTATTTTATTTTAGATTGCAGCTGAGGGGTGAATCTATTTAGCTTCTATGGTAGCTCCAACTCCCAAAGAATACGAGATTGTCAAGAGAACAAATTAATATGCCCCTTTTATAAAACCGGGGTTGGACATGAGCTGATGACTGGACAGGGCCGTCGCCCGTCGAATCGATCGTGTCGGCCCCGGCCTATCATTCCTATCCTCCAGAATAGTTTCATCCTACCCTGTTTGTGTTTATATAACCGCGCCGGCCCCGTCCAAACTCCAAAGTCCAAACACAACGGAATAAACTAAACCGCTATCATCAATAATAAGTGGCCCGAAAGCAACAGCATCACCATCAGCCATCAGGCCGGCCGTGAGTGAGATGAAAGCGAAGGAAATAGGAAAAAGGAAGCTGTCCCTGTCGTCGTCGTCGTCTCTGGTCTCTCTCTCACCAGTCATCATCACGTAGTACTTAATCCCACCTCCTGTAATTAGACAAGCAATCAGATCGAGAGGAAGCAAAGAAACCTCCCGTCGTCCGGATCATCTGGTTTTTGCTTCAAAGAAACCTCTTCAACCATCCCGCATCACCTTAAAAATCCTCTGATCAGTCTCCCCTCCCCGCTCGGGCTCGGCCGCTCCACCACCACCACCACCGGTGAAGGAAAAAAGAAAAAAAAAAAAAAAGGCCCACACCCGACGCGAGACCGAGCAGGAGGAGGCGAGGAGCAAGAAGGCGCGGAGCGCGTCCCATCAAGCATGCTGGAGCTGCTGCTCCTGGGGTGCAGCAGCGTGGTGGTGCTCCTCCACGGCGCCAGCCTCTTCCTCCGCGCGCTCTTCGCCCCGCGCCACGCCGCCGTCGCTAGGCCCATCAGGTGCGTGCCGTGCGTGCGTGATCTCCAGTTGCATCATTGCATGCCCACCCTTTTTGCGCCGCGCGCGCGCGGGCATGAGCTCCCCCATGGAACTCCCGTTTCTGCGTGGTCTGATCTCTCATCTCACAAAGCGGTGTTTGTTTGTTTCGTGCAGCTTTCTCGGGTACGTGGCGTGACCGGTCACGCGCGAACGCGATGGGCCGGCGGTGGATCGGGTGCGGTCGTGCGGAGATCATCGTTTTCCTTTTCCAGACTTTAATTAGCTGCCAGCCAATGGATTAGATGGTGCTAGAGCCCCTCATCGAGGATCGAGATCTATCGTTTGGTGTAGATATATGAAGCTTGCCGGATGTATCACTGTGGCTCATCATGAAAATACAAATATACATATAAATTGTTAAGGGGGTGTTTGGACTGCTCTGCTCCACGTTTTTCAGCTCCACTCCATATTTTTTAGTTAAAAACGGATTTAGCTCTACGCACTCGGTTCGAAAAAAAAATTTACAGAGCAAACTTTAGTTTTTCGTAAAGCTACTCTATGATAAAATTTATAGAGCAGAGTTTGTTGAGCAGTTTCAAGCACCCTCTAAAGTTAAGCGCCCCGTGCATACCAACAACTTTACAGAGCTGTGCCCACAGGCCACAGGTTCCAGACCAGACAAAGTTTTGCGTTCTTTGATCTGCTTCACGGTGTGCAGAGTTTGTGTGTGGCCACAGTACAGTAGTCGGTTTGGCAGTTGGCCCCGACCCACGGTCGTGATTTTTTTTTTTCCCAGGAACCAGCCGGCCGGTGGAATGCCGCTGTTGTCGAGCGATACCAGCTCGCGGCGGAAATCGCGCGCTGGCGAAGCAATAAACAAGTCTCGCCTCTCGTTTCTGCTTTTGGCGTGATTGGTTATCCGGCGACCTCAGCCTGGCTCGTACCAACCCAGCCAGCCCCCTTCCACTAGGCTCAATCCATGCAACAACACCTGTTTGGTTGGTTAGCACAAGAGGTCAATAGACAGGCCCGCAAAAAACGGATTGATAATATGTTTTCCGAGAGTCAGGGCGAGGGACGGCCCTGTTCGAGGTTGATTTTTTACGAAAAAAAAAATATTATTGAATGACTGATAGATTTGAGTTTCGGTTGATTTATTGTGAGAAAAAATATTATTAAATAATGGGTAGATTTGAGGCTAAGCAAAAGCAACTGATGGATTGATTTAGTGAGTGACCAACAACACCTGGACGTGACAGCAACTGCAGCCTCGCGCACGCAGGATGCAGGAACAAACTGAAGTTTCGATGTTCACCGTATATTTTTACTTAAAACCATATGGTAAGCATAATGCTGAACAAACTAAAGTTTTGATGTCAACCGTATATTTTTACTTAAAACCACAAGGTAAGCATAATGTTGAGATATTCAGCACGTAATTAACTGGCCGACGATCGATCTGGTTGTGCTAACTACAGCCCATAAAAAAAGAGTCGTTATAAGACTCGTGCTAGCTAAAACTTATATTTGTAGAAAAATATTAACAATAGTTATACTTTTAAATAAATTTTATAAAAACATATGCAATGCTCTATCTAATGATATTAATTATATACCATAAATACTAATATGTTATTATATGTATTTGGTTAAAGTTAAAAGTCTTTGACTTTTTGAGAAACAAGAATGATGATATTCTTTTATGGGACGTGGGGAGTATATACTAGTGTTTCATCTTGGTGTACACTCGCCTCAACACCAGTTAAAGTTTGTAGTGCACAATACCTCTTTCTATAACTCGGCCATATATGAGATATGTTTTTTTGCTCAAATCTCAGCTTATTACTAGCCCACAATCTACATATAGTTTTTTTTCTTGTTTGGGTGCACGTTCGCTCTATTGATCTAATAAGACATGAGAGTACTCAATGCAACGCTCCTTCTTGCTTACATACACAACATAGAATCTAGATTATTGTTTTTTTAAATCACCAGGACTATTGTTGTTCTCTAAATACGACCTCTGTTTGTTGTGGCTGTGGGAGAAGGAAAAAAGTCTACTTTTTCTCCCTCAATTTTCACAAAAGTCCGAATTTTCTTCCTTAACTTCCAAACAGCGCAAAATTAGATTTCTATTTTATGATTTTTCTGTAATTTACTATGATTTTTCAAAGATTTAGCCGAAAAAATAATAAAGAAAAAAAAAACAAAACCTTCGTGTGGAGTCCAACAAAAATGAATTTTCCATTTTATGATTTTTCAAAGACTTAGCCAAAATAAATAAAAAAATAAAAAGATAAAAGTGCTATCATTGTAGCAAACCCATCATTCATTGTAGCAAAACCGTCTTCAAAACCACTATAAGGAAGTAAAATTCACGGTTTGAAAAGTTTAGGAAGATAAATTGCTCGGTTTTGAAGTTGAAGGAGGAAAAACAGTAGAAGTTAAGGAAGGAAAAGGAGTCTGTCTACCATACAACCATGTGTTTTAGCAGAAGTCAGCACTTGGTTGTTGGCTACAAGTAAAACACATGATTTCCAACAGAGACAAATTTGTGTGTTTTAGCAGAAGCTAGCACTCGGTTATTGTCTGCATGTGAAACACTCACGATCTCCATCAAAGACACATTTGTGTGTTTCAGGTGCCTATAGCACATGAATTCTATCACCTTTTTGATTGAAATCCAGCGGCTGGCTACAAAAGATAAGGTACGCACACTTAAGAGATGTTCTCAGAAAATAAATGCACAATAAATATGATCTTCAAAAATTACAAAACACAAATATGAAAATTGCACATTCCGTATAGTGCAAATAATACATGCTCTTAATGCGATTATACTCATGAACGAGCCTGCTGATAGTACAATTAAACAAGATAGGATGGTGTATTGTGTATATAGAAAGAATGATAAATTGGAACAGAATCACACAAGCATGACCAAAAACCTTGATGACATATACCTGCACACTGCTGCTAGCAGGCTGACTATGCAAAGGCCACAAACATTGTTGCACCTGCAAAGAAAAACATAAAAGTGCAATTTACATATCTCACACTGCTAGATGCTGAAAAGCTTATACATATGAGAGCATACAATTTTTAGAAGCACAAAATAGCCAAAAACAATCTTCACATGAGCCTCCACTTGACAACACAGAAGACAGATGTGTGTTCACACAAATCACAATAATATATGGTGTGTGCTAGCAGAAATCACAAGTGATAAATATATAGTGTGTGCTAGCACAAATCACAAGAAAGTAAAGGACTGACACTTGCAATTTACATTATAGTAGATAGGATATCAGCTAGCAGAAAAGAGACAAAAAACAAGGGAAACGGTTCAAAAACACCATATTGCATATTCTCAAAACTATAATTGCAATGCTAGATAATTGTAATTTATATTACAACAGACTGCAATTATGTAACTGAATCTTTAGGTTGTTTAGTTTATATATATGCTCAAAAGTAGTTCTTTGGTATCACTAAAGTGCTATGGAAAAATAAAAACAGATGGAAAAAATGTGAGATTCAAAAGTCATACCTCATTTATCAAAAAATAAGTGGGCACTAACAAAAGGGCAGGACCAACACAAGCTTACAGATCTTAAAGAATACAGGAAAGTGGATAAACACTACCAAATTTGAATCTACCAAAATTACAAGCTATCGGTAGTATCCACGTAGGTCAATTTTGCTCCATATTAACATATTCACAAATCATAATTTTGTAAAAATTATAATATATCATCAACCAGGTACTAGTAATTAACTCTTCCCAAGTTCTAGAATAGACATTAGTTTGGAGTTCTAGCAAACCCTTTCAGCTTACAAGAGTTAAGCGTATTTATGTGGCTTGTGAACTGTTCAAAGAGACAGAACTACAAATAGTAAGCTAAAAATTCCAGCTACCTGCATAACATCATCTTACTATACCATTTCTTTCTCTTCTATTAGCCCAGTCTTTTGTAGCATTGGATGTAAAATTGTAGTCTACTTGAAATGTAGCAAGATCAATCCATCAGATTGACATTTAAAAAAATTACATTACCAGGTAAAATTTTCATACCTCAACTTTTCTCAGCTCTGAAAACACCAGGTGTTAAGGTGATCTCCAGTTCCCGTGCCAATGATAGCAGAAAATGCAATAAGAGAAAACCTAGCACGAAACAAAAGAAAGATGAGTTGAGCAGCGTGGGTGACTGTTGGGCGTCTTGACACCTTGTAAAGATCCTATTTAGTATAGGATTAGCATACTCACATATAATAAATTTGTTGTCTCTGATAGTCAAGAACAGAGTATAAAGATACCCTATCATATAGACTTACATAGTACAGATTTAAAGGTGTGTTGGCATAAATCACAAGAGACAATTTTTTTCTATGCAAGGACAAAGACAAAAAATAGGAGTGTGTTGCACAAAGCACAATCAACAGATTTCAAGATGTGTTAGCACAAAGCACAAGAGATAATTTTTTTGTATCGAAAGACAAGGACAAAAAATAGGAGTGTGTTGGTAAAAATCACAATTAACATATTTCAAGATGTGTTAGCACAAATCACAAGAGACAATTTTGTTCTATGGAAGGATAAGGACAAAATAGAGGAGTGTGTTGGCACAAATCACAATAAATAGATTTCAAGATGTGTTGGCACAAATCACAAGAGATAATTGTTTCTAGGAAGGACAAAAACAAAAAAGAGGAGTGTGTAGCACAAATCATAATAAACAAATTTTAAGGTGTGTTAGCACAAATCACAAGAGATATTTTTTCTACAGAATGACAAGGAGAAAAAAGAGAAGTGTGTTAGCACAAACCATTATAGAGAAAGTCCAGCAACTTTCTGCACACCATAATTCAACAAGAATTTATAAACATAGAAACAGTAACCTTCTTGTACTGCATAACCTCAAATAGTAGGAAAGCCTAATCACATACGAATGGTACTAGGATTACATAGATAAACTGTAATCGAATAATTTAATTTATAGTATTTGCCTTATTTTTTATCCTAACGAACAATTTTACAAGCAACCATAGTTGTTTTGGTGCTTGCAAAAGACAATATCAAAGGAGGTCTCAACAGGCTACAATACAAGAACCACAAGTTCGACTGTAATACAAATAATAGACTTCCCAAGTACAGTACTCAAACAGAACAAGTTGTGCATATATGACACGCATGTGATGGCACAAAGAATCCCAAAATAGGTTTGATGCAAAAACTTAACTAATACCTATCCTTTCAAAAAGGAAGTCTGGTTAAGGTCCTCTAGCATCTGACCGGTAGATATAACTAACATGATCTTCGATGGAAAGACAACAACAAGAATCTTTGTGGTAAACTCATATTTTTTCTAAATCTAGAATAGCATTCATTTCAATTTATCAGTCACAATTGTAGTATTCTTTTATTTCAATTTAGCAGTCATAACTATAGGATTTGATTCATTTTACATATCGAGGTGGCACCTCACCACTAGTCATGCACATCATGAAGGCCTCATCAAAATAAGAAAATGGTGTGATCCCGACAAACAAATTCAAATACTAGAAACTTACTCATCAAATATGCATCCAACCAAACTAACCACTGCTTGGGCAGGCTTCTTTCCACTAAGCATGCTTGAAGCAGAATTCTTCATTGACATGCTATCTACATCCTGTAAGATACAAGATAATCAAAAAAAGAAAGCAAACAACTTTTTCTATGATAGTGCAACAACAATAGAAAAAGAAAAAGGTAGTCAAGTTTAGTGCAACAAGAACAACAAATAGAGGTGGTACGACTAATAAGGATTAATTGCACATGATGAGAACTACAATTACAGTAACCAATAGCTACAATTTACATTCTTGGTGATTGCAATTATGTAACTGAATGTTTTATTTGTTTGGTTTTCATCAATAGCAGATATTAATAGTAACAGAGCATTTCAAAATTCAGTAGTATATTGTGGATGCATCTTATTTATGTAGTACTACAACAAAACTACCGAAAAGTAGCTTGAGCATATTTTCTAAGCTCTAACATTTTGTGAACTCAAATATAAGTATTTTTGTATTTGAGAAAATTATATATCACATAGAAACCAGCCATCACCTGAAATGTTTCGGCTACTATCAGGACTCCATTTCTGGTTTGTGACATTAACTACATTGAAGACCAATGTTATTATAAAAATCAATCATGTTATAGCTTTGGGAAAGAAGAATATTGTTGATGATACTAATAGTTTACCTATGTAGGATAGGTTGCCAAGTATATGAGGAATCGACTCCACCAGTTCATTCTTGCTAAGGTATCTGAGAAACAATTTGAAACAGAACTCATGGCTAGTAAAGATAAAGAGATCCATAAGCATTGATTCAAGTGTCTCTTTTGTACTCATAGGAGAACAAGAGCCTACGTGATGCCAATCACTTTTGGAATTTTGTCAGCCATTCTATTTTCTTGAAGTGACCTATAAAACAACAATGTAGGGATCAAACGGAAGGATTGCATGGTACATATACATATACATATACATATACATATACATATACATATACATATACATATACATATACATATACATATACATATACATATACATATACATATACATATACATATACATATACATATA
>Ga0182004_10004059_pt1 | contig 11752 bp, 8 predicted proteins | sample Sormic07211540_1_FD_120479 | JGI IMG/M metagenome (GOLD analysis project Ga0182004, IMG submission 120479) | Endophyte microbial communities from Sorghum bicolor roots, Mead, Nebraska, USA - 072115-40_1 MetaG | ecosystem: Host-associated > Plants > Roots > Unclassified | place: USA: Nebraska...
AAACACATTTTTGCATAGAATGACATGGCTCAAGAGAGATGATGATCATGATATGCTTTGAGTAGATGATGATGCTCATGCTATGCACATGATTGATGCAACCATAACACTGGGGTGTTACATTGCGCAACAAGGACGCCAACGGAAGAATTGTAAAATGGGCCACGGAGTTGTGCCCTTTCTCGATGGATTTCTAGAGTCGCACAACCGTCAAATCACAGGCTCTAGCAGATTTCATCGTAGAATGGACCGACCTCAACGCACCCCCAGCATAGGATACAACTGATCATTGGCAAATGTTTTTCGATGGGTCGTTAAATATCGATGGCGCTGGAGCAGGAATTTTCTTCGTATCACCTAACACACAAACTTTGTTATGTCCTTAGGTTCCATTTCCCTGCGTCCAACAATGTGGCAAGAAAATGGATTTGTATTGCAAGGAGATCCGCAAATTGGAAGCAAATTTTTATGGAATCGAGTACATACACGTGGTTCGGGATAAAAATTAAGCAGTAGATGCACTGTCAAAGATCGGATCATCCCAGGCTCAGATCCCACAAGGCGTTTTCATTCAAGATCTTGTCAAGCCAAACGTCGGGGGTGACCTGGTTGAGAAGGGAAAAAGCAAGGCACTATTCGTCCATACCATCCAGAACACCCTGCCGACAACCAGCAGCGCTGATTGGCGTACGCCCTTCATTAGATACCTTAAAGACGGTATTGGTCTCCAAGATAAGACAGAGAACAAACGCCTTATCCGGTGATCTAGAAATTACTTACTGACCGACGGTCGACTCATGCGCAAGAACGCCAACATGGAAATCTTGCTGAAGTGCTTTACCCAGGACAATGGTGTCAAACTCTTAGAAGACATACATGTTGGATCCTGCACCACCCGACTTCTCGGACGCTGTTCGGAAAGGCTTTCCGAGAAGGTTTTTATTGGCCATCCGCGGTGGCTAACACCGAGAAGCTAGTTCGACACTGCAAAGGCTGCCAATTCTTCACCAAAAGGACCCACGTCCTGGCTCACAAAATCTAGACAATACCAGCGTCTTGGCCGTTCGCTTGTTGGGGCCTAGACATGATCGGGCCGTTCAAGCCTGCTCCCGGTAACTTCAAGTTTGTGTTCGTGCTGGTCGACAAGTTCTCTATGTGGATCAAGTACATGCCATTGGTAAAGGCAACTTCAGAAAAAAGCTGTCGAATTCCTCCATCAGATCATACATCATTTCAGGATCCCTAACAGTATAATCACGGATTTGAGGACTCAGTTCACCGGCACTGTATTCTGAGACTTCTACGATGACAGAGGCATAGCTGTAAAGTATGTGTCGGTAGCCTATCCCAGAGCCAACGGATAGGTCGAGCGAGCTAATGGTATGATTTTGGACGCCGTAAAAAAGAGATTGTACAAAGAAAACGACAAAGCAGCGGGAAGATGGATGAAAGAACTGCCAGCCATGGTCTGGGGTCTCTGAACGCAACCTAGTCGGAACACGGGCGTATCCCCTTACTTCATGATATAAAGTTCAGATCTCCAAGGGTCGAGCGTTTCGATCAATTTTCAGCAGACAAGACCAGAGAAGTTGAAATCAATTGCATAGAGGAAAAACGGCTAGATTCCTACATCTGAACAGCCAAGTACCTTGATGTCTTATGACGATACTATATTAGGAACATCAAGGAGCGCTCTTTTGTGGTCGGTGATTTGGTACTGAAGTGGAAGACAAGCCAGGAAGGGATGCACAAACTATCCACGTCTTGGGAAGGACCCTTCATGGTCGTGGAAGTTACATGTCGCACTTCCTACAGACTGGCCTATCCGGATGGAACAAGCCTGCCTAACTCTGGGCACATAGACAAACTATGACATTTTTATCCTTAGACCAGTGCATCTCACATTTATTCTTTCCTTATGATTAATAACAAGTGTTGGTATTTTGTTCCATATTTCTTATATGCAAAACATCCGACAAGTATGATCTTTTCTATTCTCGACACCAAAGTTTAAGTAAGAAAATCAAGTAGGGCAGCCGACAACTCTCACTCAGTGATACATCACTCTAACAAGTCATTCACAATGCTCAACCATGCTTTACAAATCATTCACATCTTCCTTTCACTCTAACAATTCATTCACATCTTCCTTTCACTCTCCAATATGCGGGAGCGTTCTTGGTTGAGCTGGTCTTTCTCCTTTCGAACGTGCTCCAACTCTTCCTCTAGACCTACAGTGGCAACAGTTATCTCAGTCAAAAGGAACAAGAAGAAGCACACAATGGCTGGCGTCAATCACTAATCTTACTTCTCTTTTCTCTGTCCTTGTCGGCTAGTCGCCGAGACAAATCGACCATCTGCTCTTCTCGAGTAGCTCTATCCATAGCGACCTTCTCGGCCTCCAGCCAAAGTCGGTCCACCTCACCGGTCAGAGCCTTGTTCTCGGCCACGATTCCTTCAATCTGGACGAAACATCTTTTACGATATTTCACCATCTTCATTACATCATGTGGATTTTCAACACACATACACATATGACAAGGTTATGACGACACCTTTTATTTTCAAGTTAGGAAGGCACTTACCTTAACTTCACTAACAAGATGCTTGGCGGCTTGTTCTACTCTCTCCGCCTCCTCGACCTCCGTGATCTTCTCGTGGCCGGCCTAGTGATCCCCACGCTAACGCCAGACATAAATATGTTGGCACCCGTCGTGAGGATGCCCCTAGATCTCCTCCACCTCCTCCTCAGAGCCATCCTAGGCCTCCTCGCCTTGTGTGCTCCTTCCCACCATGGCTAAAGAAGTCATCAGCCCCCTCCCCCGGTTAGGAGCATCGGGCGGTGTCATCGGCTCGCCGGATGGCTCCTCCACATGAGCAGGGGAGGCAGCTTTGACCCCCACTTCTGCCACACTGCTCGGTGGGGGATGACTGCAGGGACCTCCTCCCTGGTTGGGAGGTCACAAGTTGTGCAGGGGCCTGCTCCATGGTGGCCTATTCCAACGGCCTCGAGCCCTCAACAGCGCTGGGGTCAACATACGAGGACGCACTACAAGTTCATTCAACTAATCATAAATGTTTGAGTTCTAACATTATGGAAGAAACAGCTATCTTTTTTCTACTGATAGGTTGCAGCTCCTGTGCGACGTCGAAAAGACCTTGCGCCTGGCACGACCAGCCACCGCCATTGGTTGCGCCTAGTCTGCACGCACCTGCTTGTCGGTGGCCTGTGCAACGGGTGGATCTTCAGTGGGTTGTGAGTTGGGCACTGGGACCACCTCAGGGTGCCTACGTGATCTGCGGACCAAGTCTGGGGCCGCCTCCTCTTCCTCCTCCTTGTCATCAAGGACTCAAAGCAGCCACCGACGCTTCGGTGCTCGGCCACCCGAAGCTGAGCCTTTGCTGGACGAGGGCCCTTGGGCTGACCCTGTCGATGCTCCTCCTACTCAGGACGGCCCTCCAGTCGCTGGTCTCTTGCCGGTGACTCTGTCATTGGTGGTCAGTACTGTTTGGCCATCATCTTCATTGCTGCTGGTGTATCGATAGCACCGAGCAGCGTTCTCCATGGGTGGGTCTACCCTCGTCGGGTGCTCCATGCCGGGCGCCAGTGACACGTACACTGATGCTCGGTCAATGTCTCCGATCTGTGAGACGGTGATTGGTTACCGATATGAATCGCTACGAGGGTGGCCCGATCTTCACGACAGTAGATCAAAAGAACAAGAATAACTTGCTGCGAACAACGGGTAACTAGCTTTATACCTGACAAAGGTTGGATACGACCAAGCGACGGGGAGAGAGGCACCGAAACCACGAAGACTTCGACTCTATCTCCAAACGACGGTAGAACCTACAGTCCAGAACTAATCCACACAATACGGCGTAGCCGAATAGAAGTCGTAGAGCACGAAGTAGGAGAAACCAGAGGATTCACTTCACAAGTCCATGAAGAACAAGAAAGAACAAAGGTTGAGTAAGGCACTCAGCAGCGCGGCTGCAATATCATGTAGTTTATCAAATAATCAAAGGTTGCTAATAGTTTAGAGGTAGAGAATATTTATACTAGGAACAACCCTCCTAGATAGGTATAAAAACGAAATAGAGTTTCTGAGAGAATACAATGTGAAAGGTCCCCTCGGAATGGATTCCCGAACTGGCTTCATGTGACTGTTGGCCTCCAGAGCAATTTCCAATAAACTGACCATAACTTTTTATTGAGAAGTCCAAATGACAAACCGTTTCTTGGGTGCGAAACTAGACTCCAAGGGCCTTCTAGCAATGTATGCCATCCAGCATGAAACAATGTAGATTGGTACAGGTTTACTTGAAAAGTTGTACCAACATTCTGTCACGATAGACTGTTGACCTTCTGAGAAGTCTGTACTAATTCTGGTTTGTAGGCAATATGGAGTATCTAAACTGGTCGCCACTAGATTCATTAGAAAGTAGACTCGACAAGCTTTCCAACAAGTCCTCATGGGCCTTCATAGATTTTGTGAGTAAAAAGGTATGAAGATTTCTTTGCATTGGTTTGTTCTTGACTTCCACTGGTCCGTTTTTGACTCTCTGGTCCATTTTGTAGTGTCTTCTGGGACTTGCACTGGTCCGTTCTTCAGGGTCTGATTCATCCTTCTTTTCTTCTATATACCTGAGTACAATCAAGGTAGAACACTTAGGTAATATATAATTCTCATTAATGTTAAAATGAATCTCACAAAGTAGCGTGTGGACCTCTTGTTGTAGCTTCTTTCCATGACTACGTGTAATCGGTCCATCGATAACTTGGGCTAGTGTCGGTGTAGGTAAAACTTGAGTGGTTGTAGCTTGACTTGGAGCTTTGTGATATCTTGCTTGCTGGCATGGTTATATCAGACTGTGGTAACAGTTATCAGAGGTTAAGGACGACAACGAATAAAATTGCAAGATTGTGCAAACTTATTCCTTACCTTCGAAGCTGGTTGAGCCAACTTGTACGCGTGCATCTGGTTGTCGCTGCGCACAAAGTTGCTGTCTGCGAGATTGAAGAGCTCGCTGATTCTACAGTGAATCTCCGTCTTATCCAGCTTATCCTTGTGCATCCTGGTCGTGGCCTGGCTTCCCTGGTACACATATCCCGGGTGGACCCTCCTCTGGCATGGCTGCACTTGCCGGCTAAGAAAATTGCCGACCACGCCAGGTCCATCCAGACGCGACCACTTGATCAGGTTCATCAGTTCCTCGATCTGCCCGGTGTACTCTAGTCGGTCCATCCAGCTGACTCTCTTCTCTAGTACACAGCTAACATTGCAGAAAGTCGCGATGTTCGGCTCTTCCTGGATGTAAAACCATTTCTTGTACCATTTAGACAGGGAAGTGTTCCAAGGGCAGTTGAGATAGTGATTCTTCATTCCATCATGAAGATTGAGGTATAGTCCACCAATAATCTTGGAGCCTCCAACTGCTCCCTTCTTTCTCATGCAAAACAAATAATGAAATAAGTCGAAATGCGGCTCGATCCCCGCAAAAGCTTCACAAAGATGGATAAAAGTGGCAACCAAGAGAATCGAGTTTGGGTGCAGATTGCAAATCCCAATCTCATAGTAGAGAAGCAAGCCCTAAAGAAACAGATGAACCGGAACCCCAAAACCCCTCTTAAAGAAGCCTTCGAAAACAACAATCTTACCAGCTCTTGGGTCCGGGATGCTTTCTCTTGATGGTGCCCTCCAGCCACCGAGTTCTTGGTTGTGCAGCAGCCCCATCTCGATGAGCTCGTTGATGGATTTCGTGGTGGACCTAGATTTCTTCCAATCCTTTGACATCATCTCAGTCCTCTTTTTTTAATCACTCTTGGCCATTTCGCCCCGGTCAACGAGAACTAGATCTAACTGGTTGGTAGGAGGCAAGGAAGATGAAGGCGAAAGGCTAGAGTATGCAACTGTTGGGTGAAGATCCAGTATTATGCTACTTAGGCTATTTATCAAAGGGCAACCATCTCTTCCACTTCCCAAATTCTATGGAAGTGTGCGGTTTCTGCGGCAAAAATGCCGTTTCAGTTCCCAATTTTTGTTGCAGTAAATCCGCCGCATTTTTTAAATAGTTGTTGGAACTACTTTTGTTTCGGTTCGAATGATGGGCGACTGTGTTGTCAGTGGCACTCCTTTTCACACTATGGACTGACGTTTTGACAGCTTTGACAAGATGGGCGGACGCTCTATCACGTCGTGAATTAATTAGCAGAAGGATATGAAGACTCAAAACTCAAGTGAAGCATTTACTAAGATTGCGATCTCGTTTGGACTCATGCGGTGTCTAGGGATTGTACCGACCACCGAGCACGTTCGTGATGGCAAACTATGCTCGGGAACTGGTCGACCCGATGAAATAGGGGATTGTACCGACCACCGAGCACGTTCGTGATTGCAAACTATGCTTGGGGACTAGACGACCAGATGAAATAGGGGACTGTACCGACCCCCGAGCACGTTCGTGACGGCAAACTACGCACAGGGACTGGTCGACTAGATGAAATGGGGACTGTACCGACCACCGAGCACGTTTGCGATTGCAAACTATACTCGGGGACTGGTCGACCAGTCTGTTTGATGACACTGGGGACTGCATCGACCAGCGAGTGTGTTCGTGGTTATCAATTATGCTTAGGTATCTGGTCGAGTAGTCTATATGCCACGATTCAAGATTATGCAGATCACCGAACACGTTCATGGTTTCTACCAATGCTCAGGGCCTACTCTTTTCAGTTACATATGAATCGGGCTTATATACAACTGAGCAGTAATTTTAATTTTTTAGACCTTGCTACAAGGCTCATGCTTCGCCTTCCAGCAAGCTCGGGGAATACATCGGTACGATGCATCTGGCAATGCATCTTAGCATCAACATTTTTTACATGGATTTTTCTTTAGACCCTGGCACCACGTGCCTACGTCACCTACTACCAGGCTCGGGGACTAAGTGGGCACACTTCACCTTGCGGTGAATATGCTTGTCTATTGAAGAGCTATACTTTTCAGAAAAGTAAAGTAGGCACACTTCACCAAGAAAGAAATATTTTTTGATTAAGAGCACCATGCATACTTTAAACAACCTGCTTCTTCAATGTCGATGTTGATCAATTGTCTTTTGAGTTGGTTAAAATACCGTTACAACTGTTCGGGCGATGTTAAGCTTTACTGGTCAAAGAAGTTCAAGACGGTGTGTTACATCACAATACATGGTGCTCAGGGACCAGCTGTGGGCTTATAAACCTCTATACCCTTACGGCTAGACTTGGGCCAGGAGATTTGGCCCATCACAAGACAGTTCGAGGCCTGATCCAACTGCTTGGAGTTTCACGCAAGGAAACAAGACGTGGAGATCAAGCAGGATTCTAGTCGGTTAGAATAGGAATTGATATCGTGTTATCTATGGCAATTGTAACCGACTAGGATTAGTTTCTAGATTTGTAACCCTGCCCTCTGGACTATATAAAGAGAGGCAAGGCACGCCCCTTAGGACAACACAATTCAACACATCTCGTATCAATACAATCAGACGTAGGACGTAGGTATTACGCCCTCACGGCGGCCGAACCTAGATAAAATCCTTGTCTGTGTCTTGCATCACCATCGAGTTTGTAGCTTGTGCACCTATCTACCGATAAACTACTACCATGGGTATACCCCAAGGTAGACTACCGACTAGCTTTCATCGACATGCCGCCATTAGCGGGGGCATGGTCCTTAGGGTTCGGTAGAGTTAGGGTTTCTGGTGTCAATCGACGCGGGAGAGAGCGAGGAACACGATGGTGCCCTCAGCTGCCGTGGAGACCTTGTCGTCGTCGAGGTTTTCCGAGGGTCAAGCATGGCCTCTGTCCTCGGGGTCGCTAACGAGTGGGTCCTGTTGACCTGTGGGGTCCCTCTGTTAGTCTCTCCCTCTCTCCTGTTCTTGTTTTGTTTTGTGCTGTTTTTGGAAAAATCATAACTCGAGTTTGGCAGATCCAAATGACGTGATTCAAACTTTGTCATGCTCCCGTGGTAGTCTAATTTTTATTAAAAATATAATATGTGCCATGTTTTCTGTGAAAAATAATTGTTATGAACTAATCATGATTAATCAAAGGAAAATCATATCTTTCTGTGTAATGCTCCGAATGTGATGAAAATTTTATGGCATACTTTGCATGGTAGTATAAGCTCTGGTAATTATTTCATGGTTTTTGGATGCTGTATGACCGGTATGTAATTTATACTTGATTAATTTCTTAAATCCTTGTATAAATTATTATAAATAATGCATGCTTGTGTTGGTGCTCTCCTTTAGCTTGATTTGTGTTGATGGTAGTAGAATCATAAAGATAATCTAAAATCTGTTGTTTGACACTGTTTGACATAAGTTTTCTAATTTATGGTAATAAGGACCTTGTCACATGATAATAAGATATCTAAAGTTTGGTAAGTACAATTGCTCTAAACATTTTATGGTGATGTTTATGTGCCATGCTTGTGCTTCTGTAATTTTTATAGATTTTTCTGAGTACTTATGCTCATATCTCTTAATTATGCTCTTTTATGGAATTAAAGTAGTAAATACTATATAAATAATGTTTTGGTAAGTAACATATAGTTTTCTGGTAATCTTACATCATATGTATTCTGGTGAGTCACTTGGTTGACACTAAATATGCTTTTGCCATGTTAGTAAATAATTAATTTAAGGCATTTAACCATTCTGAACAGCAAAGGATAAATCTGGTAATTGCTTAATGTAAATATGTTTTCTGGAGGACTTGTCTATACAAAAGTTGTTGTAAACTTTATGCTCTAGCTGGGATTATTTTGGTGGCCTTTGGCCCAGTGGTTTAAAAGTTATGCTTGCTCCAAGTTGGGTTCCAGCTTAGGGTTGCTCTCTGTTTGTCTGGGTCAAAACCTGGAACTTTGTTTATTTGACCTATTTCACTTATGAATCATGCTTAAGTATCTAAAGATGAAATGTAGATAATTTTGTAAGCTTTCAAGAATATCTTAAATCATGCTTGTTGGATCTGTACATCTCCAGATATGATCTGTTCTCTATGCTACCATGTTGAGTAAGAAGTGCGGTTGGTTTGTCTAGTTAGTTTGCATCTTTGTTAAGTCTTGTGGTGCTCTTGTGTAAGCTTGTTGAAGAGTTTACTCTGTAAATGAGTGTCCAGTGAGGTGCTATGGTATAAATCCATGATGCATCCACCATTTCCTTGTATGCATACATCTTTTACTCACTGCACGTACATGCAATAGGTGCATCGGAAGTCGGAGTCACATACGAGATCGAGAGGGTGAATCCGGAAGAACACCCAGGAGCCGGAGGTCCAGCCAGCAGGACCAGAGGAGCCCAAATAAGAAGTCGACTGTCCGAGTCATGAGCCCACGTCGTTCGTGAAAGGCAAACCCCGGAGCATTATAAGTCTCCTATTTATTTTACCAAGCATGAGTGAATATGTTAATACCTATTGCTGCATTATGTGTAGGAGTTGTATCAAACCCTTGCTACATTATACCTTGCGTTGTCTAGATATCTTACCTTACCCTGGTATAGAGTCAGGATCGAGTAATAGCTTAGCCATCCTTAAACCGGTAGAAGTCGGGTGATGTCCTGTCACCTGTGAGCTTTAGGGTCTGATGATGGATCACAGTTGGCTATATTTGCTATCATGGAAAAGAACCTGGCTAAAATAACTTAAGCCGAGCGGAGTTTTGCAAGGTGGTAGGAACTCCATCTGTGGCAGCTAATGACCGATCGTTGTATGTCCTCTTTTCATGTCAAACACATGTCGGACACTTAGTTGGCCGGATAACTCGTTCCGACCGCAAAGTCTAGTAGTATGACTCAGGCCAGAAGACTGGCAAGTATAAAGTGCGCACTATTGGAGAAAGTGCGGTGTGCGGGGGGCCATTGGCGTAAGACGAAGGGCAAGTGATTTAAAAGTCCTGATCGTCCTGGCTAAGTGGCAGCCCTCGGAGTGCGGCACTGATCGGAGCTACGATTCCTGAGTCGTACCAAAGGTGACTTATTTGCTCTCCGATGGAGGAAGCATGGGTGAGTGCTAGGAATATGATGAAAGTCCATGCCTGATCTTCCGAGAGGTAATTGGTAAATTCAATTTGTGGGGAACTCGACGTTGGCGATCCGGCTTCAAATCAGCACGACTCGAACCCTGCGACCGTTACACCACTGCTCTGTTGGTTATCAACCAAGCACAACATGAGTAACCTCGCCAAGAAGGCTTTTCCTACAAGCGAATCGAAGAACACAAGCAATAAAGTATAAACACGCAACCTAAAATTGCAAACATGAATGATGTGAATATTCAAATGAGGGTTCCAAAGGACTAATCGAAACAGTGGAGGAGATCAAGAACGGGGGCCTAGATCACATAAAAGAATTTGTCACCACAGTTATAATGAACGATTCAGTTTCTCGATGGAAAACTAAACTCTAAACAAAACCCGATTCTAAACAGCAGCGGCTGTGTGGAATATAAAGTAGAAGCGACCTAAGGTTGGAGGCGACTAGGGGGAGGTGCCCACAACATGGGCTTAAGGCCCGAATTCGATACATGACCAAGTTGGCCCAAAATAGGTGATACAGCACATTGTCATGGACACAAAGATTAATCAATGAAAGATCTGGAGCTAGGACCAGATCCAAAACGATGGTGTCATTGTCCCCTTTCCAATGAGTCCAAGATCACCCCGTTTCGATGTCATAAGAAGAAGTTATGATCAAAACTCTGACGACGTGTTTGCTGAATCCGAGAGTGACGTGGTAGCTGAGTTGGAGATGAATTGTAACTTGGAAAAGACGATGTTGTCAACGTATCCAGTGTGACGTGTCCTCATCATCCTCCCCTTCTTGAATTGGAGTCGTCCTCGACTCCATCTTTGTTGTGTCCTCATCATCCCCTCCTTCTACAAATGGAGTCATCCTCGACTCTTCCCCATCAACAAACTCCTGCAAAAGGTTAGTCACAGCAGGCAAGGCACAAGACATAATAGGTTGACAAAGCATAGTATAACATGGTACATCTGGATTATCACATAACGCAGCAGAGGTACAAGATGTAGCAAGTAAAGCACCTCCATGTAACTTATTTTCATTATTTTTATCAATGTCTATGGAAGGTTTATTGTTAATCTCTTTAGCATGTTTAACAATATCCATTGGTGACAAAGGCAGTAAAGTAATGTTCTTGTTCTTATGTATGAAAGTGTATGTATTAGTTCTACCATGGTGTAAAGCATCATTATCAAATTCCCATGGACATCCTAACAAAATTGAACAAGCTTGCATAAGCGCAACATCAAAATCAGTAGTATCATGATAACAACTTGTGATGGCAAATGATTTTAGCACTGGGTGAGAAGGAACTAGTGGAAGCACCCAGAGTGGCACCTTTCTTCAGCTGTGGAGGCTGCACATTAGACAATTTACTTACCTCAGAAGAAAATGCAGGTGTAGATGGTTGTGGTGCAATAGAAATCTTGAGCGTCTCTGGCTCGGAACGCTGCTGAAAATTCCTCCCATTATTAGACCTGAAAGACTGGTGTTGCTTGCGTCCCTGTACTTCATGTTCTGCCTTTATACCAAGATGATACAATTGAGAAAAATTACACCATTCTTTATAATCAAGAATGTTCTAGATATCATGATTTAAACCACCAAAGAATCTAGCACTAGCATCAGCATCATCTTCATGTACACCACAACGTGCTAAACCAATAAGCAATTCTTGATA
>Ga0182004_10004060_pt1 | contig 11750 bp, 15 predicted proteins | sample Sormic07211540_1_FD_120479 | JGI IMG/M metagenome (GOLD analysis project Ga0182004, IMG submission 120479) | Endophyte microbial communities from Sorghum bicolor roots, Mead, Nebraska, USA - 072115-40_1 MetaG | ecosystem: Host-associated > Plants > Roots > Unclassified | place: USA: Nebraska...
CTCCAACTTGCCCTTCACTCTTGCAACCGGTCCATCGAGCCAAGCCTCATCTTGATCTTCTCCACCTTGATCACATGACTCCATGTCATGTCTCATATGCAATGAGCTCCTCCATCATCACATAATCACCTGTGGACTAATCTCCTATGTATCTCACATAAACGCTATTAGGCCACCTAAGGTGTCACTCAATTACCAAAACCAAACAAGAACCTTTCAACATCTCTTGGTAAGTGACCATCACTTCCAAAATATCCTCCTTCATTCTAGCATGCATATAAGTAGAGAGCCAAATATGCTTTGAGTTACAACCTCATTTGATCCAATCTAATTAGCTCAACATGTTTAGTTTTTTATGCTTGTTCCTAGAATCAATTTCTTGATCTTGTAGGTGTTAATTCAATGATCTGAAATTTTGCACATCCTATCTTTGGAAGATGATAGACATAATCATAAAGTTACATGCATAGATAGACCATCCTTTCGTAATGTTGAGTAATCTGATTGGCCAAGTGGTTTAATGCTACAAGCTTGCTAATCATTTGTTCCTATCACCCATGTTTAGATTGAGCAAAACACATAAACATCAACTCTATGTTGTTCAATGTGCCAAAGGCTTTTGTATAATGAACAAACCTTTTGGTTATGTTGGTGTTTTCCCACCAATAGAGCCCATGCACTTGATCTCTGCCTTGTCTCTATGAGCAGGACACACTTTAGTCAACTCCCTGAGAATCCTACAAGTAAAGATCCTAGACCTATGAACATGCACACTGAGCGAAGATGTTGCTAGCTTCCAGAACTAGTACTTGACTCCAACCCGCTGGAAGAGCAACAAACATGGGTGACACCATCTTAAGAGGTGCTACTATCATGGTCTCCACCTTTGGGACCAGATAAAGCATCTAAGGGATTCATATGGTAAGAGATCATGTTCGGAGGACCTAAAACACCAAACACTGTGCCAAGAGGTAACTTGGTATTTATCTGCATTTTCTTTTAGCATATTTATTTTCCTTAACTGCATTAGTAGTTGCATCTTTATTATTTTTGCATTAGAAAAGAAAATAAATATGTATTATATTGCATATAGAAAATTCTAAGCCCCATGTATTTGATGTGTAATGCAAAACCCACACACTCATCTACTGTGGTGGCATAAAAATAACTTTTAGCATATTTATTTTCCTGTCTGCATACAATAAATATAAAAAGTATAAAAATATATGATCCTGCTAAAAGATAAATATATTAGGAGGGTTCTAGATAATCAAGGCTTAGGGGTTTTACCACTAACACTTAAACATTTCCACAAGCTTTGTTGTCTATTTGAGCTTCACAGAATTTTAAGGATCAAGAAGAGCTAACAGGCAGAAGGACGTCACATCCCCTGTCGGAGTGCTGTCTTCAACAGTCAAAGTGTTGTCTCAACAACCATCATCCCTAACACTCGAGGAGGACTATGCCTTCACTGCCCGTCACCAATCTCAGCAGACTATGTTAACATCCACCTTAGGGGAGAGCAACCCCCGTACGTACACCGAGCTAAGTATCCCTTACTCACTTATCTATTTATTCCTAGTGCATTATAACAAGATAAAAAGATAAATAACTTTAGAAACTTAATAAATATTTTATCTTTCATAATTAATCTTGCTAGCTAAGGAGAGCTCTTAACGAATGTGTTAAAATAAACCTCTAGACTAAACTCTTATATGGAGATGATGAATAGTTGCTCTGCCTTAATTCCTTACAAGTACCTAGTTTTCAACCTTGTACTCTCCGGAGTTTTAGACACAACTGATTAGACTTAAGATTTTGCCCAGAGCCTAAAACTTGTGGGTAGCAAATGCTTCATCTAAGTCTAGGTAGTTTATGGATATGATATGGGAAGATTTTGAGCTGCTATCAATCTTGCTCCTAGAGATTCTAGAGTTCTGGAGAATTTTATTTGAAAATATTAAATTGCTACATGATGAGTTCCTTTATGATGAGAGTTTTAAATTCCTACCACAGCTAAATATTCATGCTTACTATATTAGGAAAACCTCAATTTATTTTTCAACCTATAAGCATTGAGGATAGTTAAGCTGTGTAGACCCTAAAGAACTAGTCATGCAGTTAAAGTCAATATTATGTGCTCTCCATCCATTGATCTTAGCTACTTCTGTCCTCAGAAGTACGCAACCACTTACATCCACCACATTCACTATGTGCTACTTTTGTTCCTGGAAGTACCACCCACATATATGCAATAAACTATGTGCTGTTTCTATCCTAGAGACACGCACTTATGTTGCTTCTACCCTAGAAGTACGCATTCCTCTATTCATCACCCACACACATTCCACATCCACTTAGAAAATGTTCTACTCCTACACTGGGAGAAGACACCCAAAAATATTCATTGCCATTTGTCTTATTCTACTTATCCAATAAAGCTTCAGTTATTTTAGTTGATACTCCCTACTGCTATCAGTGCATTAAAAGGGTTGGCTAATCTCTAAAAAATGAGAAAAAGAAAGAAAGAGGACAAAAGTCTTAATGCAAAAGGAAAGAAATACGGCCAAGTCCTTATTCTCATACTAGGGAGATATGTTATCCCCCAAGGAGCAATTATAGAATAAGATATTCACCATCGGTTATCACCCCTCATAACCACTTTCATTCTTATCATTCACTGCACTCACATGCACATATGACTTGATTGTATAATTAGTTTCTCTAGATCCATGGTTTAACTATGCAATACATGCAAGTAGGTTTGAATTGTCTTTCCCACCTATGAGCTCCATATAAGCCAATTAGAAGTAGGGTGAGAGAGAGAAGGCAACTATGTCTTAGTGATACAAATACCACATATTCTGAGAGTAGAGAGAAGGCATACCCACTTGCCTTGGAGAGGATCCAAAAATACCACATATGAGAGACTAGAAACTATCATACAAGGAAACTCTGAGTTTTATTTGGAAATCTTGCAAAACTCTAGAATAATAGTTGATCAAAGAGTGAGTAGCATAGTTCTCGACTTAACCAAACTATCGTAAATATGTATACATATAAATTAGTATATAAAATTATCGTAAATAGAGGTGGCTACAGAATAACTTATTTTGTAGCTAGCTACTAAATATACTCTCCCTATATATATCCAAACATATGTATTTAGTTTTATAAGAACCCATGATAAGGAATTCATTTTATAGCTTTCCGAAACATAGAGGCATCCTTGGATACTACAACTATACTTTTTGGACGTCATTGCCATGTTGACATGTGCCATGGTTGTAGGTCTAGATTTTTCAAACTCATATGCAAAACATTGCACAAGGTTCACACTACTACAGAATGAGGCATTGGTCGATGCCCAAAATTGCCAAAAACCTTGGCATTTTCGTGGCCTAGGGTTAAAGACCAATTTAGCACCGGTTTGTAACATGGGCCGGTGCTAAAGGAGCCTACCCAACGGCTACTGACAGGTGCTGTCAGGGCAGGGACCCTTTAGCACCGGTTCTTGTTACCAACCGGTGCTAAAGGGTCCCCTTTAGCACTGGCCAGTGCCATGGGCCGAGGCAAACCCTTTAGCACCGGTTCATGGCACAAACCGGTGTTAAAGGTGACCCTTTAGCACCGGTATGTGCCCTGAACCGGTGCTAAAGGTCCAGTTTATAGGTCGAGGCTACCTCCTCCCCTCTGCCTAGGGGATCATTTGAAATCAGAGAGCACCATTGTTGTTCTTAGAGCTTGCATTTTGTTGTTCTTGCTTGTTCTTCCTTTGTTCTTCATCTCCAACGCCCATCGTTGATCTTCTTCGACTCCGTCATCGTCTCTTCGTGCTTGGAGGTGACTAACTTCATCCTTTCTTGTCTTTTTCATGTTGTTTTTGGCTTGTGATTTTCCCATCATTTTTAGCTCAAATCCACTTTTTTATTTTGAATCATTCACTTGAATTAGTATCCATATATATATATATATATATATATCATATTTCATGGTTGACCTAGTATTAATGTAGTTTGCAAGAATGAATTATAGTATCTTTTAGTGATCTTAGAAAGTAGGATAGTTCAAATTAATTGGTTTGTTAATATCACTTGATAAGTTTTTATTACTACATAATATTCATTGTATAATTTAGAAAATTTGTTGAAGTAACTAGACAAATAAAGGATATTATTAGGTTCTTCTTTAATCATACATGTTTACTAGAAAATGTGGAATTTGTAATTGTTTAAAAGTTGAGTATGGATAGTAGATGACAACCGTGACCGGGTCTTTGGTCTCTCAACGGGTTCAAAAGCGATACCGTCTCGAACTTCTTCTCATTACTTGTGGCAAGTGTGGGCAGAAGATTGTGATGGAGTACAAAGTGTCGAAGGAGGGAGTAAACAAGGGTAGTATATTCTACATGTGTCCGGATTATAATGTGAGTTATTTCCAGACATTTGCTTATATATGTGTTTATTTTTTTAATGATATTTGCTTATATATGTGCATTTTGTTAAACAATGAGGATACTCCATGGTTACGGCAGTATCATAACCAAGGGTCATACATCAAGAAGTTCACTGTTGTGCCCACTTAATATAAAGTCATGTTTAACCGTATGTGTTGTAAAACGTAAGAATTATGAGAATTGTATGAAACTATATGTGAGAATTATGGATTTTGATGAGTGTAACAAACTTTGTATTCATGACTTTTCCATTTGGGACCATCTAGGGTTCGGTCAAAGTGTGTGTTTCTAAAAACTAGTGCTTTGACTTTGGTCAAACTTGGTCAAATGACCCATTTGATGACTTGAAATGAAAAAAATTGGAATACAAAGTTGTTAGAGATCATTAAGATCTACATTTGATATATTGTCCATTTTTCTATTTGGATAAATTGAGCCAATCCTAAGCACATTTGTTTAAAATCCAAGACGGGTTTTGGTCAAACTTGGTCAAATCACAAACTAAATTACTTAAAATGAAAAAATTTTGAATACCAAGTTGTTAGATATCATCAAGATCTAAACTTTTTATAAAGACAATTTTTCCATTTGAGAAAGTTTAAGTTAACAATACCCACCAAATCTTGAATCTCACACAAATTATATGAAACTAATGTGATAATTGTGGATTTTCAACTACACCTTCCCAACACTTTGTCAAATGTAAAAATGGTCTATATATTAAATGTAGATCTTGATGAGTAGAACAATATTAGTATTCATGACTTTTCCATTCGAGACCATCTAGGGTTCCGAAAACCGATGCGTGGCTATGAATTCTTTCAAAATTCAAAATTGAGTGGTTCAAACTTTTTCTAATGAAAAGTTGACCATTAGACCAAATGTAGAACTTGATGAGTGTAACAAACTTTGTATTCATAAGTTTTCCATTTGGGACCATCTAGGGTCGGACAAAGTGTGTGTTTATAAAAACCAATGCTTTGACTTTGGTCAAACTTGGTCAAATGACCCATTTGATGACTTGAAATCAAAAAAATTGAATACAAAGTTGTTAGAGATCATCAAGATCTACATTTGATATATTGTCCATTTTTTCCATTTGGATAAATTTGAGCCAATCCTAAGCACATTTGTTTAAAATCCAAGACAAGTTTTGGTCAAACTTGGTCAAATGACAAACTAAATTACTTAAAATGAAAAAAAATTAATACCAAGTTGTTAGATATCATCAAGATCTAAACTTTTTATATAGACAATTTTTCCATTTGAGAAAGTTTAAGTTAACAATACCCACCAAATCTTGAATCTCACACAAACTATATGTGATAATTGTGGAATTTTAACTACACCTTCCCAACACTTTGTCAAATGCAAAAAAGGTATATATATTAAATGTAGATCTTGATGAATGGAACAATATTGGTATTCATGACTTTTCCATCTGAGACCATCTAGGGTTCTGAAAACCGATGCGTGGCTATGAATTTTTTCAAAATTCAAAATTTAGTGGTTCAAACTTTTCCAAATGAAAAGTTGACCATAAGACTAAATGTAGAACTTGATGAGTGTAACAAACTTTGTATTCATGAATTTTCCATTTGGGACCATCTAGGGTTCGGTCAAAGTGTGTATTCATCAAGATCTACATTTTTATATGATAAATAGATTTTTTATTTAATAAAAATTGTACCCTACTCGCATTCTGAGTAATAAATGACAAAAATAAAAAGTTTAACGTCAATATGATGTGAAAATAGATTTCCTGTTGATTGGATATAGTTTTTTTAAATTTATTAGAAAATATATTTTTACATTAACAAAATACTAAACATTAGTTACAAAATTTTTGAAAATTTAAAAAATACATTAAGATATTTAAGGTTAAAATTTTTCATGTGTATATTAAATAAAAATACAATACATGTTACTTTTTAAAAAATATTATGCAAAATATTTAATTTACTATACAATTAATAATGTATAGTGTATATATAAACACTTTAAAAAGCTAAACCTACAAAAACGGGCGTGCAGAGACCCTTTAGCACCAGCCTATAGTTGGAAGGGTTCTGAAATTTCAGGACCCCGCCTGAGCCCGCCTAAGGATCCTTTAGCACCGGCCCGTGGCTGGAACCGGTACTACAGGGTCCCTTGAACACCGGCTGGTGTTACGAGCCGGTGCTAAAGGGTCACACTTTAACACCGGCTCGTGTTACCAGCCGGTGTTAAAGACCCTTTAGCACCGGTTCCAGCCACAGGCCGGTGCTGCCCGCCCCTATATAAACGCACAGGCGTCCTAGATCTGAACAGTTGCTTTGTCTTCGTCGAGCAGAGCCCTTCGTCTTCGCCACCGCCGTTCGTCTGTGCTCGCGCCGTTCATTCAGCGCCGCCGCGCCACCGTCTCCAGCGCCGCCGTCCACCACTGCTGCCGTGGCCATCTACGCCTCCAGCGCGCGTCCACACCGATCCGGCCCCTATACACGTATAGACACTCTACAAACCGATCGATCGATATATATGCATGGCACTGCAGTTTATATATATATATATATAATAACAATAAATGAATGTTATAATTATATGCCGAGAGCACTTTACAATTTTAGTGTTTTGTATATATATGATTCTATAATGTTTTGTATATATATATACACTAAATAATAATAATAAATGTTAGTATATTAAGTATATATATATGCTAGTATATTATTCTAGTATTAGTTTTTAGTATATTATTCTAGTATACGTGTAGTGTTTTGAATTGTTATAAATTATATTATGCTAGTATATTTGTATTATATTAATATTATTTTTGTATTATTTTGTAGTAGTATTTTTTTAGTATATTATTATAGTGTATTACTTGGCTTAAAAGATTCTAGTATTATTTTTTGGAGCACTCCAGCACTTTCGTTTGTAGTAGTACTAGTACTTGTATATAAGTCTCTAATATATATTTTATTTTCTAGTGTTTTGTATATATTATTGTTTGTACTATCATTCTAGTATTATTTTTTTAGTATATTATTCTAGTGTATTACTTGGCTTAAAAGATTCTAGTATTATTTTTTAGAGCACTCCAACACTTTCATTCTAGTATTGTTTTCTTATCTTATATATATATATATATATATATATGGTTGCAAATATAGAAATAGCCGACCGTCCTCACGATGATCCTGATTATATGGAAGATGTCATTCAAAATATGATCGACGACGGTAGTTAGTATTTTGCTGATTACAACGAGATCATACAATAGCAACAAGAGGGCAATGCCCCTGAGCAATAAGAGGGCAATGCGCCTGAGCAACAAGTCGTCGTGCAACAAGAAGGAAATACCGGCGAGGTAGGTAAATGTAAACATATATAATGCATCTCTTACATTAGGTTTTAGACTTAATTGGTTATTAATTTAGTATTTTTGTTTCTATATCTACATGTAGCCTTCTGGATCGACCTCTACGGGGAGAAACGTACCTCCACGAGGGCCAAAGAATCCGTTGGAGGGTCGCTAAGTAATCTCTGAGTTTGAGACAACTACAGGCAGACCACTTGGTGAACATGCAACTAAATATGTTGGTCACTATGGTTACCTTATGAGAGACCAAATACCGATCAGTTTTGTCACTAATCATGACAAGGAGTTAGTTTGGAAAGCCGTCACAGCGATTTTTTCCTTCGACACCAACGATGAAGAGTTGAAGGCGTGAATTTATGACTGGACTATGAAGAAGATGGTGGTACTGTTCCAGAATTGGAAGAAATCTTTGTACAATAAATTTGTCAAGAAAAACAAGACCCAAAATTTTAACCTCAAGCAATATGTAAAGCTGAGGGCCTTCTGGGATGACTTCATGCAGTACAAAACATCAGAAGAGGGCGAGGAACGAGCCATTAGGAACCATGAGAATGCAAGTAAAAAGACATACCACCATCATATGGGATCAGGTGGTTACAAGAGTGTCGTTCTCAAGTGGGACCGAATGGAACAGGAGATGCTTGCTAGGGGGGTCACATCCGAGACAATAGCAAAGAATTAGAGCAAGCGCTCCGAGCATTGGTTCTACGGTCATGGATGAAGCATGGACCCAGACACCAGGGCGCTAGTTTGGGGCCAAGAAATCTCTAGAGCAGCAGAGAGACTAGTCCATGCACGAGAGGCGGTTTAGTCTAGTGAGTTTAGGCCTAACAGAGAGAAGGATGAAACTCACGTACGCGCTTGAAAATCCTGAGCACGGTGGGCATACGAGAGGCTATGGGGCAGTTCCATGGCTACATTCATTCGAAGCTGATCGAGAAACCTACAGAAGCCGCTAGAGAAAGAAGGACGAGGAGGCAGAGCGGATCCGCCGGCTGGAAGCTTTTGTTATGCAGTCACAAGAGCGTGAGAAATCTCGTGAAGAATGGATGCAGGTGGAGATTAAAAGGCAAGTACAAGAAGCACTTAGTCAAATGACAAAAAGGCAAGGTACATCACAGCCTGAGGTCAACATTAGCCCCCTAGGTCAGTTAAAAAGCAGTTGCGCATCTACGGAAGTACCAACCATTCAGGATGACACGAAGCTACACTTCCCCATGGATGATGTCACAGAGGCTTTTACTACTTGTGAGCTACATGTATCAGATGGAAATGCAACAAAAAAAGGTGGCTATCGGTGTTGTCAACCCTATCGACCGAACGAGAACTCCAAGAATCCATAATCGACCAGTACCAGCTGGATATGCTAGCGTCTCGGTTGATAGGGTTGAGAGAGGTTGTGGCAGTGTGCCTCTAGAAATAGAAGGGGGAGACGGAGAGAAGACCTTAGGTGAAGCTGAGAAGACGTTTATTTGTTGGCGCAAGGGCTTCATAATTATTTCAGAAGTGTCACTCTCGCCTCTTCCTCACCATAGGTTTGTGCGTGATTTTACTTCTTATATTATTTATTATGTATTGCATTTAAATAAAGTTTGCTCACAGTGCTCGCTGTTTTCTCGACAGGGACTCCGCCAACCTAAGTCCAGTTCTTTCCCCAGCGCATCATAGTGTTGCGGGCGGTGACGCTGCTGGATCTCCTCCAACACCTGCGGCGGCCACACCGACCCCACCACCGCCTCCACCGCGGTCTCCACCTCCTCCACTAAGGTCTCCAACTCCTCCACCGCGTTCTCCAACACCAAAAAGATTGGCCCCACCGCCTGCACCGCCCTCTCCAAAGAGTACACGGTCGGTCACATCGCCTCCAAAGCGAGATAGTCAGAAGCGGTCCGCCCCATAACGACCGAAGTCATCGGTCCCACTACCAAAGAAGGTTGCCTCAGCAAAAAAGCTAAGACACCAAAGAAATTACCTTATGAAAAGAGTGAAGAGGAGGTAATTGCTACATCTAATGCTGAGATGAAACAATGGTTCGATAAATTGCACCAGGAAGCGAAAGAGCGGCGAAACCTAGAAAGTCGTACTTTTATGTAAAGCCAGAGGAACTGAGAAAGAAGGTGGTGGACCACCAAAAGAAGCAGCGGAAAGCTCAGAAAAAGCCAGCACTTTCAGACTATGAGCGCTCTCTGGTCAAGTCTGCACAGCCTAGAAAGAGAGTAGGAAAGAGGGTCCCACAGCTCGGGGAAGTATCAAAACCAGTGCCCCCGTTGATTGTGCCAAATCAATACAGCTCAAATGAGGACTTGATGCCAAAGCAATCTTTAATATTGTCTGAGCTAGATTTGCTTGAGCATTACTTTGGACAGAGCGGTCTTAATATTGAAGACATTACCGCCATTGCTGGACGTCACAGATTTGAAAAGGTTGAGATAGTTGATCAATGAAGAGCAAGATATGAACCGGGCAGAAGTCTAATGAACCCTAAGTATTTACATGAGCTCGACACACAAATGTTTGCAATGAACAAGTGGTGCACGGAGGCGTCTAAAAGGGGAGATAATTGGATTTCTGTTCGTATTGGACAACATCACTACTTTCGTGGAGATGACCTCATATACGTCCAGTTAGAAGAATTGCACCAATTATGTCACCTCGACGCTCTCGACAAATCTCTCGTCAGCTGCTTTTGTCTGTAAGTATTTTTTTCTTTTTTATTAAACTTCTACCTTCTTTAATTATTTGTATATAATACTTACACATTTAAGATATATATATATAGGCACCAAATGAGAGAGCTTAGAAGCAAAATTGACAATAGTATTGGGTTCGTTGACCCTTATATTGTTTTCAAGGCTCCACAGGCAGTGTGGACAGCATCTCATGAGATAGAAGTCTACACCAATCTTATGAGGTTCTTTGTGAACCAAAAAGAAAAACAAAAAATACTCTTCCCCTACAACTTCGAGTGAGTTATATAGTTATTAAGTGCATGCATATTTTATTTTACTTATTATTACTCGATTCGGGTTTTATATAGTTATAGACCTGACTATATATATGTGTAAACAGCTTTCACTGGATACTCATGGTCATTGAAATTCCCAAGAATCGGTTGATAATCTATGACTCAATGAGAAAACCACAAGAAAATTACCAACAAATGGTAAACATTATTCAAAGGTACGTAATATCGATCTCAGCTAGAAGAATATCATGATATGACTCTGCAATTATTAGTTGACGATCCACAATGGTTGTGTGTAGGGTTTGGGAAAGATTTATTGACCGTGAACATCTCATTGGTTGTAAACCGCCGCTTAATATAATTCATCCACAAGTAAGTTATACTAGCTAGCAAACTTTCGCTAACTTTTAGCTTTCTTATTGTCGTGGTCGTGAATCTTTTTTATATATATCGTACAATGGTGTTTAAGACAAGAAGGGGGAACAACCTATGTGGATACTACTTGTGCAAATTTTTGATGGTGCACGTCAATCAAACACCCACAGATACGCTCAGAGTACGTTACATGTCTCTTTTCATTATCTCCTGAATTATATTGAATAACTTAGATAACTAATACCTTTTTTATTTTATTTCAAATTAAAGACGAAATGGTTGAGGAAAAAGGTCATGCAAAAAGACCGCATCAAAGTTATTCAAGAGACGATAGCAGGATTTCTCCGCGAGCAAGTGATCAATCCAAACGGCGAGTTTCACTTCAACGGCAACGAAACTCTTATTCCAAACAACGATGATCATTTGTATCGGCTTTAGAGATTCGGAGAAAAAAACTCTATGTATATATATGTTACGAATTTTGTACTTATAAAACTATATATAAAGCTTTTTACATATCCATCTATTTAATTATTGATGTGGCCTATTCATTTTATTATAGGCAAAGCTTAATTATAAAGCTAAGCCTATAA
>Ga0182004_10004061_pt1 | contig 11750 bp, 12 predicted proteins | sample Sormic07211540_1_FD_120479 | JGI IMG/M metagenome (GOLD analysis project Ga0182004, IMG submission 120479) | Endophyte microbial communities from Sorghum bicolor roots, Mead, Nebraska, USA - 072115-40_1 MetaG | ecosystem: Host-associated > Plants > Roots > Unclassified | place: USA: Nebraska...
CGGTTTCGGTGCCTCTCTCCCCGTCGCTTGGTCGCATCCAACCTTTGTCAGGTATAAAGCTAGTTATCCGCTGTTCGCAGCAAGTTATCCTTGTTCTTTTGATCTACTGTCGTGAAGATCGGGTCACCCTCGTATCGATTCATATCGGTAACCTATCAATAGCCGAAAATTGTGGGCAAAACGGTATCTATCTATGGTAACCTTTGGAGGGACAAGCAGCTACGCAATTACAGGAAGGCCAACAATCTCTGCTGAGGTGTGTGCTAAACGCAACAAAACACAACTGCATGCTATGGTAGTCAATGATTTGGATAGGGAGATCCCTAAAGAATTACTCAATGAAATGGCTATGGATGAGATGTTGACAGAGACTTTCGGTCAGTTATCTCTCAATGCGATAGCTGGTACTGAGGGTGCAAATTCCATTCAGTTGAAGGCCACGGTACAGAACAAGACCATATTGATTTTGGTGGACACAGGGAGTAGCCACAGCTTTGTTAGCTCTCAGTTTGTTCACATGGCACGTTTGCCAACTGCACCAGTGCCAAGGCAAAAGATAAGGCTAGCTGATGGCAGTTCCATGTCTACTACTGAACTGGTCCGGGATCTGCAATGGTACATTCGGGGTCACACCTTTACTAAGGGCATGATTGTGCTGGATCAACTTCCATATGACGCAATCCTGGGGTTTGATTGGCCTCAACAGTTCAGCCCTATGCACTATGACTGGGCGCCAAAACATTGCAATTCTAGCATGGCAACCAAATGGTTACTCTAGAAGGACAGAAACCACCACCAGTTTCACTTAGTTCTATTTCGGCAAAGCAAATGTTCAAGTCTATTCAAGGTAATGATGTTTGGGCATATGTTTTGGTGGACAATCCAATAACTAAGTCTTCACCACAATTATCTCCTGATACATCTAAGGATATCCAGGACATGCTCATGCAATATGCTGATTTTTTCAGGATCCTAAACAGTTACCACCACATCGAGCTTATGACCATGCTATACCACTGTATCCTGATGCGGTCTCGGTCAATGCCAAACCCTATCATTATTCTCCCCAACATAAAACAGAGATAGAGAGTTAGGTGAAGCAATTGTTGGAAGCTGGTTTAATCACCCATAGCCACAGTCCCTTTGCTTCCCCAGTATTGTTGGTTAAAAAGAAAGATGGCCAATGGAGATTTTGTGTGGATTACAGCAAACTTAATGCCCTCACCATCAAGAATAGATTTCACATGCCCATTGTGGAGGAGATTTTGGATGAACTGGCTGGGTCAAAGTTCTTCACTAAGATGAGGATAAAACTGCTTTCAAAACCCATCAGGGTCATTACCAGTTTAGGGTTATGCCATTTGGCCTCACTAATGCCCCAGCAACATTTCAGTGTGTCATGAATCAGATCCTTCAACCTTATTTAAGGAAGTTTGTGTTGGTCTTTCTAGATGATATTCTGATCTATAGTAAAACCAAAGATGCACACCTTGAGCACATTCAGCAGGTGTTTGAAGTCCTACGAAGCAACCAGCTTTACCTCAAATCATCTAAGTGTACATTTGCTCAAACTTCGTTGGAATATATGGGACACATTATTTCTGATAAGGGAGTGTCTACTGATCCAACCAAGACTCAAGACATGTTGGCCTGGCCTACTCTTACTAACATGACTGAGTTGAGAGCATTCTTGGGCCTAACTGGTTACTATAGAAAGTTTGTGAAGAATTATGGAGTTATTGTCAAACCATTGACAAGTGTTCTCAAGCTCAAACAATTTCAATGGGGTTCAGGACCACAACAAGCACTCGATTAGTTGAAACTAGCCATGACTAGCACACCAGTTCTCGCTTTACTAGATTTTCAGAAGCAATTTCAGGTGGAGACTGATGCCTGTGCTGAGGGTATTGGGGCAGTTCATATGCAGCAAGGGCAACCCATTGCTTTTCTCGGTAGAGCTCTGGGTGACAAGCACAAGCACTTATCAATATATGAGAAAGAGTTTTTGGCTCTCATTGTGGCTGTAGAAAAGTGGCAACCTTATTTGCAAAGGCAGGAATTCCAAATTCTGACTGACCATAAATCATTGTCTTACTTGAATGAACAGAACCTCTACTCTGAAATGCAGCGTAAGGCGATGACCAGACTTATGGGCCTTCAATTCAAGATTGTGTACACACAGGGTAAGGAAAACATAGCTACAGAATTACTCTCTCAGTTGGCTCTCTGTAGCCCCAATGCTCACATGATGGCCCTGCAGGCAGTGTCCTTGGTGCAGCCACAGTGGGTTCAAGAAGTACTTAATTTGTATGCCACTGATCTGGAGGCTACAGAATTACTCTCTCAGTTGGCTCTTTGTAGCCCCAATGCTCAGGGTTATAGTTTGGATAAAGGTCTGATCATAAAAGGACAGCTTATCTAGATCAGCAATAACTCAGCCTTGAAAACCAAGCTCATTGTTGCCTTTCATTCTTTAGCAATTGGAGGCCATTCTCGCATCAATGCCACTTGCCATGGACTCAAAAAGTTATTTGTGTGGAAAGGTTTGAAGGCTAATGTGGACAATTATGTCAAACAATGTGCCATTTGCCAACACACACACACACATCCTGCTGGATTACTGCAACCCTTGCCTGTCCCAGCTAGTGTGTGGCAGGATCTCTCCATGGATTGTGTGGAAGGATTGCCTCGATCCAAAGGATATACAGTGATTTTGGTCATTGTGGATAGACTCACCCAATTTGCCCACTTCCTACCACTCAAACACCCTTATACTGCAACAACCATGGCCCAAGTTTTTCTGGACAACATTGTTAAGTTACATGGCATTCCATAGAGCATTGTGAGTGATCGAGACAAGATCTTTGTCAGCGCATTCTGGCAACATTTGTTCAAGCTCTACAAGGTCAAACTAAACTTATCCACGGCGTACCATCCTCAAATAGACGGTCAGACCGAACGTATTAACCAGTGTCTCGAGATATACTTAAGATGTTCGGTACAGGATGCCCCGAAGACCTGGAAGTCGTGGTTATCATTGGCACAATTGTGGTACAATTCATGCTACCACTCTTCTCTCGGTTGTTCTCCTTTCAAAGCCCTGGTTGGCTGCGAACCAAACTTGGGAGCCAATCCAGTTGACGACACACCCCGAGAGGTTACTTAGGTCATAAGTAACCGCGAAGCTCACCACCTTATGCTCAAACAGAGGCTAGAGCAAGCTCAGAACCGCATGAAACTCTAGGCTGATAAAAAGAGATCTGATCGTCAGTTTTCAGTGGGAGATCAGGTGTTACTGAAGCTGCAGCCCTATACTCAGTCATCGGTTGCCAGTCGCCCTTAACCCAAACTTGCATACATGTTCTTTGGGCCTTACAAGGTGCTAGAGCGAATTGGTGTTGTCACCTAAAAGTTGGAATTGCCCCCTTATAGTGAGATTCATCCTGTCTTCCACATCTCTAGCTCAAACCTTTCCTTCCAGATTACACTCCCATCTACTCGGACCTCCCTGCCGTAACTGATCTCTAAGCATCAAATGCGGTGCCTAAACTGACACTCCAACGTCGTCTGGTAAAGAAAGGTAATGCAGCTGTTCCATAGGTCTTCATCCAAGTGGTCAGGTTTGTCGCCTGCATCAGCTACTTGGGAAGATTACAACAATCTCTGGACTCGATATCCACTAGCGCGTGCTTGAGGACAAGCAGATTCTTGGGCCGGGGGAGTTGTCACAACCCAGGGGTGATGGCATATTACCGTAGAACATCAAGGAATGGAGATGGCGTCAACTATTGCTGTGTATGCACTTGTACTCCGCCTGTGCAAGCCAAGGGTGTGCCATATAGGGATCCCTGTTGCGTGTATGAACATTCAGACTATTTTTTCTATCAGTAAAGCAGCTAGAGACAGAGGGGTTGCTCTGCTCGTCGTCGTCCGCGATATTCACCGTGTTCGCTCATGTCTAGCGATCGCAAGCAGATCTTCGAGGCTTATCATGTGTCCTGCGTGGTGATCAGATTCTGCGTCGACATAAATATTATGCCAAGCATGTCTGGACCAGAGCCTCGAAATTAGAACAAGTTCCAAACTCGGAATCATGTTTAGTAATATATAAATTAAATTGGCATATTCTCCAATTGCAGACTGAAACCCAACAAAAAAAGCATCACGACTCTACTATAGAGGCTCTGATCAACAGCCCTACAAAAATGAATAGGATCTAGAAAATAAATGACAGAGCTGCTTCCACAGAATAAATAAGGTAAGACGCCCGGTGCTTCAGTTTTCCTGTCAAGGTTACCCAGCAGACCGGATGAACAACTTCATGATATCCAAAACAACTAGTGCGATTCCCGTGCATAGCTGTGTTTGATCTGCTAGTCTTCGAAAAGGGTAGTGACAAGGAGATGCTGCACAAAAGCTGATCTCACAACTGCTCTCCTCCTCCTACGCTCCCTCTCTTCATGACTAAGGCTCGAATCAACAGCACTGAAAAAAAGGCATTGCCTTAACATAAAATCATGCACTCAGAAGAGTTTAAAATACTGTCACAGTAATTGCATCTCATCTACATACAAACAAGAGACGACCCATCACCATGCTTACCTTGTTTAACATATATGACTACAACACTCAATAAAGTGGGGTTGCATAGGAGTTTTCATTTCAATTCGACTACCACTAACCATATAAAGTGGGGTTGCATAGGACTTTCGTGTGTGTATATGCATTAACTCAATTTCTCCATATCTGCTACAGTTCAGCAAGCTTACTTCATGTCTAGACGAGAACCAGAATTGCTGGATCTGGTACTATTTGTAATACTATTTCAAAAATAAAACTTCATCAATAAAAAACATAAGAACAATATATAATTAAACATTTTTCATAAATTTACACTCCAGGCATGTTTAGTCAAACTTAAGTTCCTATGTATACGCCAAAGGGTGCCAAGCCCAGTGGTTAGGCACGTTCCGGCGGCACCCCCAGGTCCCAGGTTCGAACCCCTGGTTGAGCGGATTTTGGGAAACTTGGGTAAAAAAATCTCCTCGTTGGCCCCGTGTCCAAAGCAACAGTAATGAGATCGGCCCAGGTCGGCCTGAGGACCATGTGAGGCCCAGGCAGGTAATCTCACGGGTAATGTCTCCCAGTGTATGGGCGGGGCCAGGGTTCGGGGGTTTTCTAGGCCTGTGTGAGAAGGTCCTTCTTCTTAGTTCAAAGCCCGGGGGGCGGCTTGCCCCTCGCAGGTCCAGTTTTAAGTTCCTACGTATACAAGGGGATTAAGCTTGTCAGAGAAGATCTACGAGTAAGCAAATCATTCAGTATAGAGTAAATTGCACCAAGGTACATGATAACATGAATTTGCACAGTAGGTGAAAAAAAGGTCATAGCTTGATGAGTGATCAAATAGGTCACCCATCTTAGTTTACACCAATATTTGGAGCAAAACCAACCGTGCTAGCACTTTTGGCTCCAAACTGGACTCGAGCATGGCAACGGGCTCATGTGAGCAGTGAATGTGCTGGATTTGACAAAATAGCTTCATAAAAGCTGTGTAGTTCATAATTAATAAGCATAATAAGTTTCCATAACATATATAGGCTAGGCCAAGCAAGAACTTAGTCTAATCAGGAACAAAAGTATGGACTTTGAGCTAAGTAGGTAGATATTAAGCAAAACTGGCCAACACTCTCAAGGTGTAACTGGTCAGCACAACACGCCAAAGAAGCGGTTGGCTGAGCAAGCCCGGGTTCGAGTCACGGCACCATCTTCTTAAGACGAAAACCAGGGGGACGTCTCTCCCCCTGGTCGAGTTCTTTTTTTTTATTAAGAAAAACTGAGATTAATGTGGATGATGCATGCATCTTTAAGCTAAGTGTACCTAAACAGGTTTTATGGCTTAGTAATAAACTTTAAGCAATACACATTTTCATTCAAAAGAGGCTAGAGATTTCACCTGACATCGAATAGAAACCAAAAGAGAGAGAGAGAGAGAGAGAGAGAGAGAGAGAGAGAGAGGGAGAGGAGAACAAGACTCAGCAAACAAATTGCAGTACGAGACAGGAGAACAAATGGATCATACCTTAACTTCCAAGTCTTTGAAGGTAGTGATCGTTTAAACCAATTATTTTCCACCACAGAAGGAGCTGAAGACTTTGACGTGTCCTCCACTTCTAATGAAGATAGATTTAAAACTAGCGAGGATAGCAGTGAATCAGTGACTGTACTTGATGCATTGGTACTGCTGCTTCGACTGCTATTTCCAAGAAGCACCTTTAAGTAGGTCTCTTGAAGCTGAAGATCTCTCCCTGCATAGGAGAGATTGTGGTTGCCATTACCAGTAACTCTACGTACTCTGTGATGTCTCTGCAAGTGCACATCATTAAGGAATATATGACACTTACAGTTCAGCAAACACTTTTACAAAACCTGTTTGTAAAGATACAATCATCTAAGAAGGATATTTTAAATAGGTAGCCATGCTGAAGGGTTATATGATCCAACAAGTTCTTCGAAATCCTAGCCAAGCAAACAGGGCAAGACTGTAGAGATATAAAAGTGAAGTTAGAAACAATAGAATTTATTATATATTTGATGCAATGTGCTGTGTTGCTCATATCATAATGCTAATAGCTAGTTTCTGTGCTTATGATGTATAGCCCAAAAAATAAAAAAGGTTTTTGTCCACAACTTCAGCTTATGCTTAGATTAAGCCACACAGGAGCTCTAACGTAGCTAGGTAAAGTTCAGTATGAAAAGGCAATGAGAAAAAATAAATTTCATTGCTTCCAGTTCCAATATAGTGTGCCCTATGAGTCCTTACCAACCAAAAAAAAAGTTTATAATACCATTGTGGGAATGCTAGGTCAAGCAAATAAGCATTTTTTTCTTTAGTAGTGTGTTCTACATGTGCATTACTTGGACAAACAGTATGCATGATAATTGTTAAGTATGACAGAACACTGCAAAATCAAGTGTTAGTACACTGAATGAATATTCACAGAAGCAACTCATGTCCATGTGCACATAGGCCCAAGATTTTACAGCACCTGAACCAGTTTTAGCTCCACCAAAAGTTCACAAGATCTTAATTATCACTCATACTAAGCTATGTTGTCCATACACATTTTTGCAATAGTTTCTGAAAATCTTGCAGCATCTTCCATTCTTTTATTTGAAAATTTCAGTATTACAGAGAAGAACAGAACACATTGATACGGCGTGGACGGCAGGGAGAGCGTAGAGGAGATCAGAGGAGCAGCTGTGCTTGAGAATTACTGAATTAGAATGCAAAGGATATCGAGGCAAGGGTAAACCCCAAACCACCTAGGGGAGGTTTATTTCCTTCTTCGATGATTATATAACAGGTGCACTTGCCTAACAAATAGCTATTAAATCTCCTAAAAAATAGCTATTGGAAAGGCTCATGAAGAAGTTGAAGGAAGCAATGGAGGCAAAGATGACCAGCAAGGACGTACAACAAAAGCCAGAGGCGCGGTCCAACATGAATTCAAGTCTGCCTCAGCCTACAGGACCAGACTACCATAAAACTGGTCACACGGACACATCCATACTCCGTTTTTGACAATCCATATATGGATGCAAAGCTAATTTGATAAAGAAGCGAATGGAAGTGGTCTCACGTCAGAAGCCCTTCGAAATCAACGGGAATTGTCGAAACAAGTCAGAGTCCAGATTCTGTCCAGGTGCTGCGTCACCGTATTTGGTTCAATGGCCGTGTACCGTCTTAAAGCCCGTTAGGGGGACGCGTCCATGGTAGGCGACGACCTTAAGATCTTTATAATCATACGCCACCGCTGTCATTAGGTTTTGGATTTTGCTTAGATCATTCTGTCCATTAACGGTCGCCGTTCATCGGTTTGTGAGACCCTACTTTGAGAACTTATGAGTCATCTGCAGTAGTTCCAAATCATTAAGCTGTGTTCTTTCGAGTTCTTGCTTGTGTTCTTTGTTTCGCAGGCAGGGATTAGCCTTCGTGGTGAGGTCAACCGGTTGGTAACCAAAGGAGTTGTGGTGCTAAGATTGTAGGGTTTGAGTCTTTCGATCTGAAGCCGGATCGGTGTGTCGTGCTCCGCCTAAAACGATAGTTATCATATACGCGACAAAAGATTGGGAATCACGTCCCCATCAAGTGGTATTCAGAGCTAGGTATACCGTCAAGTTCACATTTACCCCATTGTTTTGAGTATTTCGCATTCGTCCCATAGTCCAGTGCCATACTCGTTTTTCTAGTCCTAGAACCTTCCGCGCCATAGCCTTTTGCATAATTCAGTTCCAGAGTCCGTCGTGTTAAGTTTGTCAAGGTCGAGGTCTTGTTGCTGGTTAAGTTGTGTTAGAGACTTAGAGTCCAGTTCGTGTGGTTTTCCCTATCGTTTCAATCAAACCCTAGCCGCTGTGACCAATTTTGCGCCCATTGCTCCTGTTTTGCCCTCTATTTCGGAGTCAGTTCTTAAACTGGTCTTAACTTTTGCATATAAACTCTGATTGAGACGTTCTTTATATCAAAATTGATCAGCAAAATATTTCGGAATCGTCCGTCCCCCACTTGTCGGGTTTGGAGAATTTTAATTTGCCCAAAAACTGGTCACAAGATTGTCTTTTTGAGGCGGGAAGCTTTTTGTCAATTGTTAGCACATCTTATGAATTTTTCACAAGCCATATCTTTTACGTAATTAAGCTCAAATTTTCTATGGTTGCTTCTTGTGTGCTCTCAAGTCAAGAAAAAAAAAGAAACAAAGTCAAAGTTTCCCAAAAAACAATGACAGCCCAAAAAAATTAGAAAAAAGAGGAACAATATCTATAGGAGCACATAGAGAATGCCTAGTTGAGCAGTGTTAGTGTGTGTTGTCTTGTGCTTTGTTCCTGTTGCTCTTGCTATCCATCATACTTGTTTCTCCATACTTGTTGTCACACACCTGGTACTTGGAGCACGTTAGGCCAGCAACGAGAACAAGTATTTGGGATTATAATTCATCATTACTATCTATTACTACCTTGTGTGCCACATATACATATTTTTCCTCTCTGTGTGCCTTCTAAGCTTCACATATTCTTCAGGTCAGTATAGAGAAAGACCTTATAATCGCGATGTCACTTTCTCACAGGTATCACAACCAAGCCGTCGGTTGCCATCCTTTGCTCGCATTGATAAGAACTTGGTAAGACGTGTGTTAAGGAGAGATTCCACCAATCCATAAATAGTTAATAGGGCTTTTGTTTATAACTAACCATGCCTGCCGACGAGCCTATTTTGAAAAGTAATTTGCAGGAGCTGAAGGATTTCATGCTACAAGTGACCACAATAACCAATGAAATTAGAAACGCCAACCATCATATTGAGGGTGTGGAAAAGCGAGTGTCCACACTAACAGGATGGGTTGAGATTGCCCCTCCCAAGACGAACGAGAACAAAGGATATGACGATGAGGATGACGATATCATTTATCATTTATGGTTCCGATGGTTTAGCTGATGAGAGACTGACCAACGAAAACCATATACAAAAGAGGCTCTAGAAGAATAAAACAGGTATCGGTGGATTTAAAAATCAGCAAAACCAAGGTAACGATGATCGTTATGCTAAAATTAAATTTACCATTCCACCTTTTCATGGGAGATATGATTTAGGGTTTAGGGTTCATATCCTCCACCGCCTCTAGGGATTAATCTCCTCCATCCATTCAAGTCAGTTTGATCCAAGAGCTACAGTTCATTCCACCGGCCTATATAAATAGAGCCCCTCCCCCTGGAGAACCAAGATCCAAGACATTTGATTCAAGTCATCAGAGGTAGAAACTCTAGTCTCCTTAGAGCTCCACCAAATCTAGAGCCTAGTTACATAGGATAGTAGTAGAGAGGAGGCACTTCCACCGGATTCCGGATCTGTCGGGAGCGTTGCATGGTAATACCTTGAATCTCTCTCGTGTTATATATATATATATATATATACACACACTTTTGTTTAGACTATAGTTATGACTTTGCTCTACTTGATTATATTCTCAATTATATTGTTCTTTGACTACTTTGGTTATATGCTTAGTATAGCTGGATTAGTATTATCTTTGTGTATATGTTCATATAGTGCTCGTCTAGATGATCACTGGATAGGTGGTGGGTGCTATGTAGACATGGTGTCTAGATGGTATTTACCAGCGAATGCACCCTATATGCCGGGCCATGTGGCAAATCGCAGGTGTGACAATAATCTTGTTGAGCTCTATGTAGTCCACTCCCCGTATGTAGGACTAGTAGACGCGGTTGCCTAGAGTTGTCTTATTACGATCCTAGACCTCCCTAGAGTAATGTTCCTTATGCATAGATATAATAGTGGTCTTAACAATGATTACTAAATGTAATTGCACTAATCATAATATTCCTAGAGTTATAGTTAGAATAACTTAGGAATCTATTCCTCTCGGCTCTACCTAATGAGACACTACGTGCTTAGATTGAATGATGCAATAATTATTATTTATGACTTGGATATTCATCATTTATCATACATTATTATGACTTGTGACACCCTTGTTATCGAGTACATGGTTAACTCTCCATCGTGTGTGCAAGTGATAGGTATTAGGTGTTAATCATATTTCTTAGCCATCCCTGCCCAGTGGTATTATAAATATAAATCGACAACTTGGTAAAATGCTACAATGGTATAATTAATCTGTGCGCTTGCGAATACATTTCTTTTTATCTTTGTATTACTCTAGTCACAGGAAATAATAGTTTATAAATCCTTAGAACATCTTTAGCTCTATTACTAGGGATGACAACCTGGTTGATAGCTAGAGGTGTAGGTAGTCAGTAGGTGACTAAGTTAAATCCAAGTGTTACATTAATAAATACCAATAACATTTCTCGACGTTGTTGCTAGGATGATTCTTAGTAGCGACACTAAGAAATGCCAACAACGGTCAAGACTGAAGCGGGTCTCGCGGCTGTGGTAGTCGCCACTATTGACGGTCATTAATGCTCATTTATATCCATCCACTATTGCTTGATATAACATGATATGAACCACAAAGCATAGTTGTAGCGTTTGAAACTATCAAGTTCCACGAGTTTTGGTGAATCTATGTTTTACAAGGGTTAAACTAGAAAAAGACTAGAATCACCAAATAAAAGTATTTCAAGTAGAGAATCTGAGTACGCCATTGCAGAGAGCTCGTCGAGACGATCAAGACAGACATATCATTTGCCATATTTGGAGCACCTGAGAGAAAGTCCTCGATAGATACAACTCGGAAGACTCTAGAAGACCATAGAACCATCATCATCACAAGACTAGGGACTAAACCAACAAGATTCCACAAGATTCCACAGCTCTGTGAAATAATCTTTTTCCAGGGATATATCCAGAAGCTGGGAAAGGAAAGAATCCATCCACGATACGACTCATTGCGCAAACGGATCGGAAAGTGGCACTAGAAGGATGTGGAAGACACCAGAAGGCACAAGAACAAAGTGGAGGCTCGGCGGCTACTAGTTGGGTCCCACCTGTCATCCTCCTTCGCGTGACGGTTTCCAACCGACCTCTACGACACATCTTGACCATTGTTTCAAGTCGGTTTGATCCGAAGGCTGTCGTTTATCCCATCGGGCTATATAAGCAGAGCAGACACCCCCCCCCCTCAGAGGCATCTCCTTCATTAGCTACATCCAGAGCAGAAATTAGGGTTTCATCAAGTAAAGAAGTAGAGGTCCTCTAGATGATCGTCTAGTTC
>Ga0182004_10004062_pt1 | contig 11750 bp, 7 predicted proteins | sample Sormic07211540_1_FD_120479 | JGI IMG/M metagenome (GOLD analysis project Ga0182004, IMG submission 120479) | Endophyte microbial communities from Sorghum bicolor roots, Mead, Nebraska, USA - 072115-40_1 MetaG | ecosystem: Host-associated > Plants > Roots > Unclassified | place: USA: Nebraska...
ACTTCATACCCCATGGGGATTTACCCATTGCCAACACTAGTTGTGCCGCTGTGCGCGGGCGGGCGCTCTGTTTCTTCTCCACGCTCGCAATGAGCCAATGGCGTGGCAGGCCTCCCTCCGTTTTTCTTTTTAATATCCAGCGGGTACAAAATCAAACATTTCTAATTTATAACTATCAGTTTTAAAAATATACTGATTAACAATATAAGATTTATATTGTTTAGAATTATATGGTCCACATGTTATGAATCTATATAATTTTTTTTTAAAAAAAGTTCAAAAACTCAAAATTGAAAATATTTAACTTAGAAAAATCTAATGTAGCATATGCAAAATAGAGGGAGTATAATTAATTTTGTTTCTACTCACTCTCTATCCTGCAAAAGAGACACATGTACTCCCTTTCTAGTTGTGCCTGATGATACAACTGTTGATGTTTTTTTTTCATTGCTTCATATGTGTCTTTTATTGGTACTAGTTCAAGAATGTACTCCCTCCGTCCCAAAATAAGTGACGTTTGCGCTTTCCAAAAAATAACTTTAACTAAACACATAGTAAAAAATATTAATATTTATAGTACATAATTAGTATCATTGAAAAGATCTTTAAGTCTAGTTTTTTAACAAATTTATTTCGAGACACAAATATTGTACATATTTTCTACAAATCGAGTCAAACTTGTAACACGAAAACCTAAAACGACACTCTTTTGGGGACGGATGGAGTAAGATTTTGCATGTCTAGTGCGTTACGGGATTAATCTTTGGATTCGACGCAAGCATTGTACTCAGATTTTGATGTTCAATTAGCCTTGTTTAGTTGTAAAACTTTTTTGGGAAATCGACATTGTAGCACTTTCGTTTGTATTGATAAATATTGTCCAATCATAGACTAACTAGGCTCAAAAGATTTGTCTCGTCAATTCCGACCAAATTGTGCAATTAGTTTTTGTTTTCGTCTATATTTAATACTCCATACATATGTCTAAAGATTCGATTTGACGGGGAATCTGAAAAAATTTTGCAAAATTTTTTGGGAACTAAACAAGGCCAAAGCTTTATCTATGTAAAGCACAGATTGCTTTGAGGAAAGCCATTGGAAAAACGATGAAAAAAATTGAGTATTATTGTACTCCCTTAATTTCAAATTGTAAGTCATTTTAAGAATTTTGAAGAGTCAAAATATTTTCAAGTTTGACTAAAATTATAAAAAAAATACTAAGATTTGTAAGATAAAATAAGTATAATATATGAAATGAAAATATAATTAAAAAAGAATCCGATGATACTTAGTTGATATCATAATAATTATTATTTTATTATATAAATTTGATTAAATTTAATATAGTTTGATTCTTCAAAATTTACAATTTGAGATAGAGTGAGTACCTTTTATTATGTATGCTGCATCCACGTATCCGGCAATCCACTTCCGAGTTTAGCTTGCGTCGCGACACACTGAGGAATTCCACATTGAGAAGCATGTGAGGCCAGCGTTTCTCGGCGTGCCGTTGTCTGCTACCTTTCGCGGCTTCGCCTCTGCTCTGCTGCCGCGTCTCGTGTCAGGCTGTCAGCTAGCTTGGGGGCGCGGGGGCAGTGGGGCACTACGGCCGGCCATGGCCGCCGCGGCGAGTACACCTCACTGCCACCGACCGTGGCAGCTGCTCGTCCCAGCGAAAGCGTGCGCGAGCCGCCGCACGGGCTGGCCTGCCGTAGCCGCAGGAGTCGGAGCTGGCGGTGCGCCGAACGCATGGACGGGCAGGCTGCTACCGCCACCTGCAGCTCGGCGCGCCGTGAGGACCAAGGCCGGGGCGGCCGAGGCGCGGCCGTCGTCGCCGCCGGACGCCGTGACCTACAGCGCGAGCATCTCCACCGACACGCCCCTCCACGAACCCCCTGGGGTAAGCCAGCTACCACCTACCACCTAATCTCTTCGAGTGCGGCCATGGATGTGGATTGGGGCAAAAACTGAAGCTGGCCTGGACGGGCCGTGCGCGCGCGCGTGCAGGTCTCCTTCGACGAGTACCTCCAGGACAGCGCTCGCGTGTTCCGCGCCATGTTCCCCGACGAGAGCAGGAGCCAGCGGGTCGGCGACGTACGTAACCACCACCTCACGCGCTCGCAGCTCTCCTGTCGATTTCTCCAGCTCGCCCGGCGAAACCTATCGATTTTTGGGTTGTGCAGGGGGAATGGCGGGTCCAAATGCTGCCGCTGCAGTTCCTCCTCCTCACCGTGCGCCCCGTCGTCGTCATGCAGCTGCGGCACCGCCACCGCGCCGGCGGGCTCGACCTCCGAGTCGTGCGTATAGCTTGACTAGCCAGTAGCCACGGCTGGCTTACCAGAATTCTTCTCTCCTTCCTTCGTGGACCGTCACCTGCAACTGCGAGTGGTGAACGATGCGCCTTTTACTTTTACAGACGGAGTGGGAGCTGAGGGGGCTGGACGTCAGCTACGCGCCCTCCAGCTTCGACCTCGACGTGAGCGGGTCGCTGTACGCCGACCGGAGCCGGAGCCGCGGGTGCCGGATGAGAGGCCACCTGGAGATCGCCATCACCTGCGTCCTGCCGCCGCCCCTGCGCCTGGTGCCAGAGACTGTCCTGCGCGGCGTCGCCGAATCGGTAAGATGGTGACCACAACTGCGCGTCTGCAGACTGCAGATCCTAGCTCTCGTCAGGCATCCAAATATATAGCACCAGTTCGGTCACTGAACGGTGGAGCTAAGGCCTTGTTTCCTTCCAAAAAATTTTGCAAAATATAAATAGTAACACTTTCGTTTGTATTTGACAAATATTGTCCAATTATAGACTAACTAGTCTCAAAAGATTTGTCTCATCAATTTCGACTAAACTGTGCAATTAGTTTTTATTTTCATTTATATTTAATACTCCATACATACGTCTAAAGATTCGATGTGACGGGGAATCTAAAAATTTTTGCAAAATTTTTGGGGAACTAAACAAGGCCTAAGTAATTTAATGCAGGTTCTGTCGAGGCTGGCGGAGAAGATGAGGCGGGACGTGGACGTCGGACTCGTCGCCGACTTCAGGAGGTTTCACCGGGAGAAGGCGGCAGCGTCCAGGGCCACGCCGACGCTGGACGGGACGGCATCGAGCAGAGACCAAGCCTCTGAAAGACAGAGTCGCTGATGATCCTAGCCTTAGCTTGTATTGTACATGGAGAGGTGTACGTGTGCAGCGTGATCATTTACATCTGGTTTCTGCTATATACAGGAACTAATCCGAGACTAGAACACACGGAAACACGGCGGATCGGAGTCCAGTCCACTGTCTACATATGAATCGATCTCTGTAGCATCTTTATGTAATCTCCCATCCCAGCACATCCAAACGCAACCCTGACATGTACACCAACACCGCCACGCGAGAGCGATCTACCCAAGAACATAAACACAGTAAGCTATAGCGCTCTACTAGCAAGCACTGCCCCCGTCTCATCTGCCGCCGCTGGTGGTCAGAGGAAGAAGAGCGGCAACGCCAGCAGCAGGGCGCAGATCGCCCACCGGGCGCTGGACACTAGGCTCTCCGCGCCGTCCAGAGGGATCAGGGTGTTGGAAGGGCTCCCGATGCCCGGCGTGAACGTTGACGGCGGGGAGAGGCCGCTGGGGGCGCTCGCAGCCGGCGTGCTGCCTCCTGCCATGGAGCTGCATGCCAACAAGAGAAATACTGCGTGTTACAACTTACAAGCTGGTAAAACGTTTCTGAATGACTGACATGTATAGTGTGTTCTGTGATCTCAAGACGCTCACCTTCCTGTGAAGACACACTGCCCCGAGCCTGAAATGAGAAGAATTCAGATGAAAAGATCAGAGGTCGTGATTCAGACAATTCCTAGCAAAACTAATGAAACTGAATATCAGAACATCGGTACTGCAATCTTTGCTGAACCTGAACTTTGCCAACGACGAGGACATGCTTTCTCTTGCAAGGAACATTTCATATTGACAGGTAACAAACAGTAGACTTACTGGGATCAGAGGTGGTGGTCGCGGCCGTGCCGTTGAAGTTGCAAGAGGCGCCGGTGGCAAAGTTCTTCTGGTAGTAGTCGTTGTAGGCGTAGGACGCTAGCGCCTCCAGGTTGTCCTGCTTGTAGCACGACCCGCCGGGCTGAATGGGCGCACAGTTCGCTTGCCCCGGCCCGCACGCCCAGTTCAGTCCCATCTGCAGAGCCGTCGGGTCCGCGCCCTGTTTCGCCACACAGAACAAGCTGGTGGCCAGCGACCTCCTCTTGCTGCCGTCCACTGAATCTGGATCGACGGTGGTTTCAGCATGGCTGCCTGCACATTGTAGGAACAGAGCACGTTGTGAAGTTGCGACAAATGGCGAAACTGGTGGCTGGGGTTTGAGCTACTACAGAAAACATCAGAACCAAGAGCGTTCTTGTCTACAACACGTCAACACCACCCTCATCCAACCCTACAGACTCCACGTACATATAGAAGTAATATCTATATATATTTTCACATAAGTAGTGGTGAACTACACTTGATCAAGGGAAAAGGGGTAAAAAAAAGTACCGATCCGCACACAAAAAGAGCACTTTCACTGATGTAAGACTACACATGAAAGTGATACTCTCCGAGCTTCATATAAGCAGATATTTTGCAGCATAAACCCATCCACAGCCACAAAAGTAGCACCGCCTTTTATGGTGAAATTTTCAGGGGCATTGGGAATCTCAATAATGAGAAAAGGAAGTGAGAAAGAAATGGATGCGACTACTGCAGCGAAAGCTACGTTACACGTACCTGCTACGTTTGCCAGAAGGAAGACGAGCAGGAGCAGGAATCCGTGCAATCTTTTGCCAAACATTTTACTGTTCCACTCTCTAACCACCAACATTCTCAAAGACCACCTGCTACCGTAACAATGTGCTGAAATTTTAGATAACAGTAATCGAGAGCAAAGGAAAAGGAACAAAGACATCACGTCAGTAAGAGCAATCGAGAGAAAACTAGGGAAAGCAATTCAGCAAACAAGTTGTTCAAGGAATTAAACATTAGATTTTGAGCATAATCAAACAGGAGTTGTTGGCGCACAATATTATACTTTTTTCATCACGGGATACGTACGTGGGAGATACACGTATTGATTATCGAATCATGTGAAAGAAAAGATACCAAACATGTGGTTTTGTATTTTTGGATTGGAATGTCTAAATGTTTAAAATGATAGACAATGTGGCAATATGGAGGAGCGTCCATAGTCTGATAGTCCTCTAATTAAAAAGAGGATCGACCAACATTTGATCTTCAATGTGGCAATATAGAGGAGCGTCCATAGTCCTCCAAAGCTTACAAAGGCTGTATGTATATAACAGCACTCAAAACTCTAACTTGACTCTTCTTCTTGTTGTTTCCCCGTATAACCCGACCCTTGTGGAGCGAATTACATATTCGCACCATTATAGCATGACGCAACAGAAGCGGAACAAGATACGTCTCTTGGAAATCGAAGATAGTGAAACGCGTGCGTCACAGTCATACTCCAAATTTCTAATCCTACTCTTCAGTCTTGACTCACAATCAAGTAAAACTATTGCGTCGGCATGAACTAACACCACTTCCTTTCCCCCTTTTTGTGCTGCGTATTAAGCTGAAAGAAACATCGACATACATGGTAGACGAATTCTTAGCTTCACAGGTGCATATACCCTACTATATTCTAGGGAAATTCTCGGCGGATCATAAACTACTGATTTGATCCTTCGTCATCTATGGAGAGAAAATAGGATTGGCTGGTAAAAGAGCAGTAGGTTGATCAAATTGCGTCAATTCAACGAATTCTGACGAGTGATTCTGCAACCTGATAGCAGGGGCGAACCCATCATATTCCTCCCGAGTTCCGATGCTCGGTTTCGCACAGCAGAAAGGGAAGCGAAGAGCGCATACCTGGCGGGTGCTCGTCGCCGGCGAAGACCCGACGAAAGCCTGGCGAAGGGACCGACGATGCTACTATACCAGCAGCAGTGGCAGCAGCGGCGGTCGCCGAGTTGCGGGTAGGGAGAAAACGAGCGAGCGCAGGCGGGGTGAACGGGAGAAGCTAGAAAAGGCAACGAGTCCGGTGCTGTTTGGAAGGACCCTGAATTCCTGAAAGAAAGTTGTGTGGGTCCACATCAGAGGAGTAAGTAGATCGCCCCATTTTTTATTTTTTTGGAAGAAAACATTTCGGCACCTCTAAAACCCTTCTGGATTTTATTAAAATAACAATATACTTCATTCATAAAAAAAAACATTTCTCACATCTAGAAAATGAAACAAATTTAAGTTTAATAAAAAAATATTGACATTCATGATACTGAATAAGTACAATATCACTAATAATGAAATTTATTTTATATTAAATATGTTTAGAGATATAAACTGATATTATTTTATATAAAGTTGTTTACTCGGACGGCCCAGCCTACGACCGTAAGACATTCGAGGGCGCTCGACAGAAGCGTGTCATTTGTACGATTAAATTCTTCTTTAATTACAATGATATGCAAATCTTTTTGTGTATTTAAAAAAACATGCAATTATACATTTTTAAAACAAAATCAGGCATTTATATGGTTGCTACCGCGGTAGGCATATATGAGAGAATGAATAATAATTAGAATTGTTAATTCTTCTTGAAAAAAGGGAAGAAAAAGAACTATATGTACCACTGACTTGGAGGGTCTTATGCAAATATGCATTGTGTTTGGTTTGAGAAATTAACTCGTTGTATACATCCACTAATCTTTTATGATTATACTTAAATATATGCTCGTTTCGCAAAAAAAAAAATACTCGTGAAGGATGAGTCCATTTAACAGCCTAAACACTCATTGCCTACATTAAACTACTTATAAACATGCTATAAGTTGTTCAAAGGATTATTGTTATACCATATTTCTATAGACCAAGATAGCGAGGAACATATAGTGCTAAGGGATATAGCATTGCATGAATGGAAAGGGGGAAATTAGCATACTTTTAGTGTTGGGGGCAGTGGACTGAGCAGATAAGGGGTGGAGTGTGTGTGTGGGTGGGGGGGGGGGTGTAGGGGTCAATGAGCATAGAGAATGGATAATATTCATGCTTAAACCTTTACTAATGATCAATCAGCATGGCTTTTGTTTTCGCTTGCACTTTTTCCACTAATTCTTGTTTCTTTTCCCACAACGAGGAATCACTGTCTTTGTTCTAAAAGGAGAAGACAGGGAATTTAAGATTCTATATAATTTGGAAGGCAAGCATAAACATCAATCCACAAAGGAAGATTAGCAGTGCAGATGTTCTACTGTTTTCCAACTGCTCTGTTCACTCCAAAGCAACTATGCACACGCTTGCGTAATGATCGAGCACATCGATCTTTTTCCCCTTTGTATTTGTATGTATCTATCTATCAATTCATTGCTCATGGACATTCACTTTGAGTTTCACAAAAGCAACCAACAAAATGTTGGACCTTTTTGTTTCCAAATATTCGTCATGCTTCTTGCACCTTATCTTTTTGCTGCACACGCTTGTAGGGTATCCATGTCGAGGGAAGATAATGGCATAGGTGGTTGGTACTACCACATCAGACACAATGAGAAAATGGAGTCATCACCATCAAGAGTGCGGCACCATGTGGTCAACCGTGGAAAAACACAATGGCCACACCGGCCATTCTAGGGGTTTCTGTCACCACACCGGCCAGATCGTCTATATCTACATTCTTAATAATAAGAAATCAATGATACAGGGAGGCAAACCTTGCAGTCCTTCTGCACTCTTTCTTGGGAATAAAATATTGAGAGAAGACGAAGAATATTGATGTGATATTCCATATACCAAGCACAGTCTCGCGAACGGAAATATTAAGCATTGTAAGTACATCTCCAGTACTTCAAGATAAAAAAACAAATTGCGAAGGAAACTTAGGAGCATATTCCGTTGGATTCCTCTAATCATTTTTAAACTATTTTTCTTTTTAAAAAATAAGGTAATTTTGTATATGGAATCTCAAACTATTTCTTAATCTCTCCAACCGCTTTTATACTTTATTTCTCTCTTATACATTTTGCACTGGAGATCTTGTTCTTAGTCTATATGATATTCGAATTTGGGTTCAGCTTTCAACAATACAATCTAATTTTGTATCCATATTTATTTCTTCTCTTATACATTTGCATTGGGAATCCTGTTCTTACGCTATATGATATTCGAATTTGAATTCAACTTTGAAAGATCCAATCTAGTTCATGTCCATACTTGATGATATTTAATTCTATATTGTATTTGTTTTAGAATATAAATATAAGTGTGGGAAGTGTGCTATCCAATTTGACGGCTAGGAACAGTACGTGTTAAGGACATTGGTGCCTACTGATGAAATGATGATTGTCCATCTCTGTTGGGGAGTTGTGCTGGAGCTGACCAGCACAATAGTGTAGCTTTCCATGAGAGCTAAAGTTGAGCAGGAAAAAAGTTTGAGAAATGAATCACACACTTTAATAGTTAATTAACGAGTGAAATTGAGCTCAAAAAGCAAAGTTTGAGGATCAAAACAATCACTTTAAAAATATATTCCACAATCAATTTATAATACTTACTATACATCATACATATTAGTATTTTTTTATACATATCTGGTTATACTTAAGATCGGCGGACTCCTCGAGAATAAAGAATTTAATCTTTTTTTTAGGGCGGAGGCAGTAATTCATGAATTAAATTGAGCCCAAAGGGCAAAATTTGAGGATCAAAATGATCATTTTGATAATTTAAGATGGTAATAAACCAAAAATAAAAATTGATAATTAAAATGACTATTTTAAGAATTCAAACACAAAAATTGAGCGCGGTAGTCTAGCATCCTCCGGCACCCGCCGGTCTGTTTCTGTCGTTCTGGAAAAAAAACAATCTCATTTCATGCGTTGCATAAGGGCAACTCCAGCGGTAGCCTCCAAAACTATGCCTCTATTTTTAATTTAAGTGTTCTCCCTACTTTTTGAGGTTCAACTTTTTTGCTTCGACTCCAACAGTAGCACCTAAATTTGGGCCCCCAAACCTATTCTAGAGAGAATGACAGAAGGGACCCATTCATCAGTGTCTTTTTTTTCTTCCTCTTTCTTCTTCCTTTGGATATGGACACAATTAGAGCATCGAGCCGGTTATCGTAGAGTGTCATGCACATACAAGGGTAGAGAGAGAGCATGCGCTGGGGCTAGGACACGCGATGGAGGATGGGGGCTACCCTGTTGGCCCAACAGAAATAGGGTCTGGAAGAGAAATATGGGTGCCCAGTTAAATATGGGGTCTGGAGTAGGGGTTCTGCTGGAGTAATGTTTTTAGTCTGGCTACTTCTATTGGGCTTGAGGGCTCTGCTGGAGTTGCTAAGCCGAAAAAGATAAGAGGCCCAGAAACATGCAGCCCACTCACAAGATCTTAACGACCCTCACGGCCCAGCAGCGCCCGCATCCGCCGCGCATAACCCCATTCCGTTACAACGCGTGTCGCGATCCAACGGTTCTCCAGCGCGCTGTCCGCGCGATAAAAGCGCCGGCGCCTCCTCTCGCGTGGCCTCCCGAAGGTTCCAGACTCGATTGGACGGATCGGAGCAGCACTCCTCCACGGCTCCCCACCTACAGCCCTGACTGATCCGGTCTCTCTTGAGGTAAGCGTGGCTGTGAACTGTGATATTTCCTCGCAGAATTGCCTTTTTTTAGCTATTTTTTCGATGGAGGCGCGGATTAGCTGTGAAGTGTAGCCAGTAGCTGCTTTTGGAGGATGGATCGTTAGTTATGCTCAACCCTAATCCCTTTTACTGGTCATCGGTATGTCATTTTGTTTGTTTAGACTATGATCTACTCAGCAAGTGATGCACGATGGTAGGTAGATGACTCTTCTGTGATTGTTAAATTCAGGGCGTTTCGCTAGTTTTTTCACAGTTTGCACGTGAATTTGTGTCTGGTTTTGTTCTGTGTGATGACTCTGAATATACATGTGGCGGTAGTATGCTGTGATACACCCATTATTTCGCGATTAATCCTATTTAGTATTCTTTTGACTTCTTTTTTTTAAAAAAAAATAATAATCCTTTTTAGTATTCTTTTATAGTCTCGATTGATATAGAATAGCCAGTGAACCCATTCCATTTGATGTTTCAATATATCGAGTATTATGTCGTCCCAAAGGGTAGCTTTTAGGGAGGGAATGATGAGATGTTGGAAGTTCACAAGTTTGTGCCTTTCTGAAGGCTGGGTAGACTGCCCCTTGTCTTTTATAATGTCCTTTTCAGATGTCTTCTTTGTGCACGTACTGTTTCATTACTTAGGGAGTTACTAATGTCTATATTTAACTGTAGTCTCTCTGCTTATATTAGTGGTTAATCCTAGATCAATATGAGAAGGGGCTACAGTTACAGCCCTTCACCACCAAGGGGCTACAGGAGAAGGGAGCGCAGCCCAAGCCCCCGTGATTATTATGGTGGCCGTGGTAGGGATCTCCCAACCAGTCTTCTGGTCAGGAATCTCCGTCGGGACTGCAGGTAAAGATTTGTCAAACACTCACTTTCTCCTACAATTGCAGCTACACTACTCGTAGGTGTGCTGGATGACAAAGTAATTTGTTATCACTTACTCAAATTCAGTTTGGTGCTATGCATCTTCAGGGCCTAATTGGAGGGCAAACATCTATGGCTTATCATTTATATTTATTTGTTTAAGCATGCCAAACATATTGTCTTGTAAACCTACCCAATTACAAAAGGAAAATCAATAACTATAGCTTGTTGATACTTGGATAAATTATTTAACACCAAAGTTATTTCCATAAATGCCTTGGCCACCCCTCAATTTGAGCAGTTTGTTAAGAAACCCTTGGCCACCCCTCAATTTGAGCAGTTTGTTAAGAAAACTAGTGATTTCAAAGTATTTTATTGGTGAATAAACCATATACATTGCTATGTCTGACCTGTCTTCTTCGTCATTAGCCTCTCCTGAGATTTCAATCAAGTTCCGCCACTGATGTCATTCATATACATGTGCTATTTTGCCGGTAGCCAAGTCAGAGTTTGCTTTAGATGCATCCATGAAAAAGAATGTATATTACCTGACACCTCAATGGTTTCTATCTATTTATTCTCTTTGTGCCTTTTATACCCCTTATTTCTTTGTTATGGTTATCATACTGTGGTGTTACCGCTGAGACTTAATTGTACCCTGTGTTTTTGTCATCTCTAACGCACAGTTTTTCTCTGAATGCAGGCCAGAAGACCTCCGTCGGCCATTTGGACAATTTGGTCGACTTAAAGATATATATCTTCCAAGAGATTATTACACTGGGTAAGGCACCTACCTAGACTGTGTGCATTGCAAACTGTTGCGGCCTTAAATGGTATTGACATGGAACATTACTTTTGCCCACCTCTTGAAGTAACGTGAAAATAATTTTTTGAAGACACAAGCTTAAAAGATTACTGTTGAAGAGAAGGAAGAAATAGAGAATTTCAATTAAGTGATCTGCAACTTAAAAGAGTACTCAGTACTGTTCAAGAGATGGGAAGAATTAGAGTTACAAGTTTAAGAGATACATCATGAAGAGTTTCAAGTCTCTATTTAAACTCTCATGAGTGCAAGGTCAGCAGCAAATTAAACTAGTGCACTCTGCACCTGTCTAACTTATTCTTGTCTTCATCTCTTTCAGCAGCCATGTAGAGATCCATAGTTTTACCAATTTGATACTGTGTGCTGTGAAATACCTGTACCATCTTTCTTAGA
>Ga0182004_10004063_pt1 | contig 11748 bp, 9 predicted proteins | sample Sormic07211540_1_FD_120479 | JGI IMG/M metagenome (GOLD analysis project Ga0182004, IMG submission 120479) | Endophyte microbial communities from Sorghum bicolor roots, Mead, Nebraska, USA - 072115-40_1 MetaG | ecosystem: Host-associated > Plants > Roots > Unclassified | place: USA: Nebraska...
AAAGTATTATAAGTTTTTAATTTTTTCTAAACTAATTAAAATAAAAAACCATAGTATCACTATTTCTCTAACTAAACCATTAAATGTGGTAGACATAATAGTAATGAAAAGTTAATTTTTAGGAAACTAATTGTAGTTGCTATCATTCAAATATTCAAACGATCAAGTGATTGGAGTTTAAAATAGCGTAGAATTCATAAAATAAAAAACAACATATAAAACACTAGAAAATGATATATGCCGCTGCTAATGTTGAGAAGATGAAGCTAGTGACCTCTTAACAAGTCGATGACGGCGTAGAAATGATGAAATGAATCAATAGCTGGAGATGAGAACAAGAACAAGCAAGAACAAATGAAGAACACAACAAAATAGTGAAGATCGGGTTCGGCCAGGGGAAGAAGAAGAGTTCAAATATGGGGAAGGACATTTAATTCCGGTTACAATTACCAACCGGAACTCAAGTCCAACATTTTGTCCCGGCCTGTGAGACGGACCGAGATAACACATTTTAATCCCGGTTTGTGTTACCAACCGGGACTAAAGGCTAGGCTTTAGTCCCGGTTGAGGAAACCAACCAGGACTAAAGGTTCATTCTGCCGAACTCTGACACCATAGCCGTTGGGGCAGAGGACTTTTAGTCCCGGTTGGTCTCACCAACCGAGACTAAAGATGTTTTTGTCCCGGACACTGATTGCACCGAGACTATTGTTCGTTTTGGGCAAGTGACCAAAGTAGTACAAATGGTTGCAACTGCATAATCTTAGCTATTTAGGTTACTTATGATGGAATATGTCCATTGAGGTTTATTTAATGACATTATTCTTGATGACGTTCTCATCGACAATGAAGTAGCTGTCACTACTACAAAATTATTTTTCGGAGGTAGTCATTTTATTTTGTTTCCAGAGGCGGGCAAGCACATAGTATTCAGCAATGACACTTCCCTACCACTACACCAGACACCCACTTGTGAGTATATAGGATGATATCTTTTTATATCAATATTTCATAATTTTGTATTGAATATTATGGCTGTTAAATAAACTCAAATGGAAAAAAAATTCAAGTAGAAATTTTAAATCTTGTCAAGCACTACAACTTTGGTACAGGATGCTTCATTTGAGATTGTTTAAAACGCTAAAAAAATAAATATTTAAATATGTAAATTTAAAACAAATATTTGAGACACTAATTAAACAACTTCAAATCAAAAAATTATCAAGTGAAAACATGTATATCAGGTTGGTCGCTATATCTTTTGTTTTAACGATGTGAACATTCAAAGTCATTTAGAAATTTTATATTTTGATTTTTTTCAAAATATATGTGCGAACACAAGGTCAAGAAGTACTCTTGTGGTTCGTTTTGTGATGAGTGATTGTCAACGTGATCCATGAATAGGTTGAGTTGGTGACTAACATTACCATGGAGAAAGCTATGTGTGCGACATATCTCTTGGCTTGTGGTGTGCGGACGTGAGGCTTGGACTGACAGACCATGAAGCTGGGTGACCAGCCATAGTGTTTGACATCTAGGACATTGATAAGTGCAAGTGTACATAGGAGTGACCGTGTTGATCAAGTTAAGACGGCGGACGTGCGAGTCGAGCGAGGCTTAGGAGGACTTGGCGGGCCAGCCGGTCGAGGACGGCTGTGACACATGTCGGGCAATGGGGATGCGTATAGAGTATGCTACTCGCGGCGGGTCTCGTGGGTTTGGGCCTCAAAAGCCAGGCAAAGGTTCCGAGGAATGGACGGCATGTGACAGTATCGAGGAGTTAGCGTCAAGGCTAAGCTACCTCATGAAGGGCGCGGTGGCCGTCAGATCTAGGTTATGTCAAGTTGGACTAGAATGCCCCTGTGGCTAGCTAGTTCGCTCAAAAATATCTAGAGGCATTTAGGAAATGTGTAATAGGAGTATAAATAAGAGGTGGCTGCCCCCAACCCACCTCACCTCTTCCATTTTGCAGTTTCTTCATTTCCACTTAGGTTTTCCCCTACCTCTAGTCTTCTTGAGTGGCAGAGGTCCGCAAATTGAGTGATTTGTGTATGAACTCGTTTTTGTTGCGGGAATGGAGGCCCTAACCTCCTCATGTCCTCCGGGATTCGATTCGTGAGATGATTTTATGGATTGTGTTTGTGTTCTTCGTGTTCTTGCTCTCTCCCCTCTCGTTCTTGCTTCAATTCATCGTTTTGAGACCGATTTGATTCGTTCTTTTTGCATTGAGTTGAGCTATGACGTGAGTTGAGCCTTTCAACCGAAGAAAATCAACAAATTCCTCACGAGCTCATAGATCGGGGCGAATCAAGCTTTCGAGGGGAGAAACCGGTGTTTTTCGTGTTCATACAATTTCCCATTGATTAGCTTCAAATTGGGCAATGATCTCTTTGAGATAGGTCCCCAACTGCCTTGTGATCATGCTTACAAAATTTGGTGGCAGATAGTGTTGATTTGGTTGCAAATCGTGGGATTGAAGGAGGAGGCGATTTGAAATTGCCTGTTTTCTGCTCTCTGCGCGATTCGCAGACAGTCCAGTCCTAATCCGCGGAAAGTCCGCCAATCGAGGTTCGATAGGAACAGAAACTGCTCTTTCTGAGTGTTTTCTGGTTTTTGAACAGCGGATAGTCCGACATCAATTCACGGACAGTCCGATGTTTATTTTTTGCCAAGACTCAGAACCGGTCCAGCAAGTTCATGTTTCTGATTTTTAAACTGTGAACAGTCCGTGGTACTTAGCAGACTGTGCAGCACAGTACTATAGCAAACTGTCTGGGGTACTGTAGCGGACCGTCTGAGGTACTGTAGCGGACAGTCCGCCACCTCTAATTTTGTGCGAATTTTGATCGTTTGAGTTTAAAATCGCATTCCGTATGTTGCATTGGGTTTGTACCTTTCCAGGATTTTTTTACTCTTGTTACGAGTTGGCCTGGGTATTTTAGTTTAGGAATTTTGTTTGTGCTTGGGATGATTTTGGAATAGCATCCAAATATTTTGAAAGAAATTTGGGCTTCCTTTCACCCCTTCACCCCCTTATGGTCGCCATTTCCCATCCTTCAATATGAACTATAACTCTGGTATAGAGCCACTACACCAGGACAGTACATCACTGCCACACATAGGATAATCAGCAGTGATATGGGGTGGCCTATCATTGTCAGGTCTAGTCATAAGCTGGCAGTGATATCAATGAGTATCATATTGCCCGTGTTGTCGCATGAATTGACAGTAACATGGTGTCAATGTCGGCGTAAAACATAACCAAAGAATGCCACTTATGGCACCATAGCTGGATGAGTGCATACTCATCAGCGAATTGTTGAGTGCCACGGCCGACCCAATACCACACTCGATAGATATTATTATAATACATCATAGATTTTGTCATTGCCCTTACAATTCTTACAAAATAAAATATGTGAATACATCACAATTAGAAAAAACTTAATATACTACCGGAAACCGGCTCTTTGCAGAGTACAAAAAATAACACTCGAAAAAAAACACTTAACAAAGTCGCTTCTTTGCCGAGTATTGAGCCGAGTGCTAGGAAAAAGACCTTCTTTGCCGAGTGCAAAAAAAAAAACACTCGACAATCGGCAAAGAAGGTCTTTGCCAAGTGTTTTTTTGCACTCGGCAAACAAAGTCTTTGTCGAGTGTTTTTTTCCGGCACTCGGCTCAACACTCGACAAAAAAACAACTTTGTTAAGTGTTTTTTTTCGAGTGTTATTTTTTTGCACTCGCCAAACCACTTGTCTTTGCAGAGTGTTTTTTCACTAGGCAAACATTATTTAAAATCACATTTTAAAGCATAAAATGTTTTCAAATGAAAAAGTTTTTAACTACAAAGTTGTAAAACTTCTCAATACCTATAAATTTTATTTTGGTAATTTCTTCATATGACAAAGGTAAATTTGTTCATAAATCTTATATCTCTCTCTTGTAGTTTATGAAACTATAAGAGAAATATATAAGATTTGTGAACAATGTTAAAACCACCATGTCGGATGAATAAATTTTCAAACAACCGAAACAAACTTTGTAGATCTTGAGAAGTTTTAGAATTTTGTAGTAGGCAACTTTTTCATTTGCAAAACAGTGTTTCAGTTTGAAAATTTTAAATTTTGTATTTTTGAAACGACCTCGGATAGAAAAAAAACTAAATTAAACTTTGTAGATCCAAAATTTTTTTGAAACTTTGTGGTTGGTAACTTTTTGATTTGAAATCATCTTGCCATGCAAAGTTACGTTTGAATTTCTCAAATCTGAAATTCAAATTTCATAAACGACCTTGGATGGAGAAAATTTCTGAATAAAAAGTGTAGATCTCGAAAAGTTATGAAATTTTGTAGTTGATAACTCGGTTTAATATAATATGTAAGGAACTGAAATGAATTACACACATGTGAGTGTGTAGTGTAGTGGTTAGAGGAGGTATTATGTGATGGAGTGGTCACAAATTCAAATCCCACGAGCTGCATAGCTATAAATGCTACGACTTGCACGGAGATGGGCGGGCGCTGGCCGGTGGGGCCCCCTCCCCTAAATAAAAAATTCATAATTTTTTTTATTTTGTTTGTTTCAACCAAAAGCTTTGTCGAGTGTCAAAAAAAACACTCGGCAAAGACAGCTTTATCGATGCTTGTTTTGCCGAGTGGGCTTACACACCTTTGCCGAGTGTATTTAGGGCTTTGCCGAGTGCTAGAATCCGGTAATGATAGGTAAGACGAAGTCATTACGGAACCAAAGTCATTAAACTTAATAATATATATGGTAATTGTCTAGCTTTTACATGAAGCAATATTCCCCTAATTATTACTAAAGTGACATGCAAATTTCTAATTCTTTATTTCTCTGGTCCCTTATATATATATTTTCAGGTCCAAAACTAAATATATTCCTTCAAAAGACGCCAGTTTAGTACATGGGATTGCTTGAAATGATTTAACCTTATACTCTAATTAATATGATACATGATAGATGATGTTTTTTCCTTGAAAGGGAAGATAAAAACGAGATGAATTGATGCGGCTATTAATTTGTACAAAACAAATGAAAATTGAGGGGGAAAATCAATACTTCATGTTTAATTCATTAAGGCAGTCTCAATAGATAGTTTCATAAGGGTGATTCTAAGATTGTTGTCATGTCATATAAAATGAAATAATGGATGAAACTTCTGCTCTCAATGGAAAGTTTCATCTATGATTTCATAGATATTTAATTTTATAACACATAGTCTGTTAATCGTACTACGAGTGTTTTATTGAAATCAAACACATCAGTTTTTTATCTCTTCTTAAAAACACTATCATGTCATCAAACATACTTATGTGTCTACTTATTAAATATAAATGAAACTCATAAGAAACTCCTACTGAGAGTGGTCTTAAATATATATATTTGGTTGTGTGCAATATCTTCTTACAAAGTGGATATCTGTTGTCCATTTATTTTGATATATACAAGCATATGGCAATGCATACATTAACAAATCTAACAAACTAATATCATAAATAAATGTAATAACATTTTTTTCCTACCATGCATGTCGTATACTCCTATATTTGTACAGTACATTGTACACATTGTACAATGTATAAATATACAGTTGCTCATGTAACTAGTATATTTAGTAGACACTCGACAGAGACGAGTTGCCATTATATTCTTCTGCCATTGTATAAATATAGCTTCTGTAGATTCCACATCAGTAATTGGGGTACGAAATACCTGTGGCTGATGAAAAAGAATTACAGATATCTTTGTCAGTGTCTCACAAGCCCGGTAACATGCAGATGATGGATGGATGCATATAATTTTAGAGAGTATATATATCATGCATGCATCCTTCTGGTATATATAATGGCCTACCTTTTGGGCCCCCCTTTTGTCCTGGAGCTTTACCAGGAGGTTTGTAATACGGCTTCTGTTGGTTCTGCTTGTTCCATGTCCCTGTCGAGGGCGGAGGGCTTGACAGACCATTACCTCCTGCGGCATGGATGCACAAAGCAAAGCAAACTAAATTAAGCAAAGCAATTGCGATTCGCACGCGATAATATGAAGAGTTCTGCTGGGTTAGATCGATGTCTCTGTCTCAGTGACCACCACTAGGGCATAGGTTAGCTCATCGCCGGCCGGGCCGTGTGAGCGAGATGCATGTCCCCCACTCTCCCATGCAACGGCAACAAAGTTCAGTTGCAAGGGAACAAGATCACCGACTGTCCGGTCCTATCCAGTCGGACAATTTTGGCTCTGTCAAGGACGCCGGCCGGCCTATCATTCTAGTAGTTAATTAATTTCAAGGATTATATATACAATGACCTGCCGCTCTGGAAACTTTGCAAATTGCAAAACAGAAAAAAGGGACAATGAGTAGTTCAACTGGAATTAATATCCAGACAGAAAATAATTGTTTTTCCTAATAACGGAAAATATAATGCTGACGGCACGCATTATAAAAGGTACTACTACTGACCAGAAGGAGCCTGTTGTTCATGAGCTTTGGGCCTCTGATATTCATATTGCGTTGGAGGGGCTGCTTGCGATCCTTTCAGGTTAGGCACCCTAGTGGATATCCCTGCATTTCCAGCGCCTCAGACGCGACAACGCAAGATAAGTGCATACGCATGCATTGAAATTTCCATACAGTAGTGGCTTACCGTTCGACTTGGACATGGTTCCTGTAGGTATGTGCTACTTTTCTCGCGCTTGTGATCGATTGATCGATGGATTGCTACGTGGTGGTGATGGTGGTACGGTGCCAATATGTGTTGATATGTGCCCTATATATATACAACCTAGCTAGGGATTAATGGTATAATCATGGAAAGTTCATCTGAAAATGCTTCTCTGAGGAATTATTTCTACTAGTAGCCACGGTGTTTTATGAATGGAGTATTATTTCTCTGAGTAACTCTGCTGGGTCTCAAGTCCCATCTAGTCTTAACACGTTCAGGTAACGTATATAGGAAGGACTTCCCACGTAACCCGTATTGAACCAAGAGAGTTAATGCATTGCGGACCCAGTCTTTTGATCTGAAAATTTTATGCAAGGCAAACTACCATATGGAATGAAATGTACCTGCAATTTCTGAACCAAATGTTAGAAATATTGGTTCATCTTGTGGGTATAGTTAATAGCAAAGGCTTCGCCTCAAAACCAAAAAAAAAAGTTAATTAATAGCAAATGCTCGGTTGGTAGAGCTAGTCTTCCAGTTCCATTGCGGAGATGCATCATCCACCTGGCCGTAAACAAGCTTCAGAAAATAACAAACTATGTGGCAATAGTAAATTCCCAGTGGTACGTCAGGGTTTTGTTATACAACTTTTAAAATTACTGTTGAAAACTAAACAATTGATAATTGATCTATTGTAATAAAATTATATGTACTCTTTTTTAACAAAAAATCAAATATTTTTTTTTCGAATTTCTATCACCCCGACTAACACTTGCTCAGCTCTTGAATCCCTTGGCAGCCTCCGATAGGGATATTTTCTTGATTTAACTATGGTGAGAGGTCACTGGGAATAAACCCTAAAAATTAAGTTTCATATATTTTTATGTTAAATTTGCTTCATATTTAACTATGGTGAGAGGTCACTGGGAATAGTTTTGCTAGTTTCATAAGTTTCATACATCTTGAGTTTGTGTTAAATCACTAAAATATATATTTCTGCAGCTTTTCAAGTGTGGGTATGAAGTATGTTTCACGGTTATATGATTTTTCCCATGATGAATCATGGATATATACTGGTTTTAGGGGATGGATATACATCCATGGGAAAAAATGACCTCATCATTGACATAGAGTAGTATATAGAAAATGGGAATTAAGAACTGCAGCAACGTATCCAATGTTTTGGAAGCTTTGAAAAAAAAAATTGATGCAAGACTTTAGCTTGCACTTTCCTCTGCCATTTCCTGTAAGACCATTCTTTTTGCAAGACCATTTTTTCATGTTTTGTAGTCCTTTACATCCGCAGTGATCCATGTTTCACGACAAAACTAGCCGTAATTTGAATCCTGATATTTTTTAGTAAAAATGACATGCATTCTATAAATTTTCAGCATGCATGAAACAGAAAAATAGCATGTGTAGAAATACATAATCTCAGGATTTTCATGGTCATGTTTAATTGACAAGATCTTGGCCAGTACGTTTAGTTCCAGAGATTAGCAATGCAAGATGCTGCTTTCAGTTAGTTAAACAGGCTTCAAAATATATACACAGAGAGATTGAGATCTGTCATATTTACTACTACTCTAATATTCAATCTATGCTAATTAAATTGCTTGAGACATCTTGATGTCATTATTACTGAAAGAGTTCAGTACTTTCAGTAGTACCTGCAGAGGTCTTTCCTTTGCGCCTTCCAGAATCGAGGCAACACATGGTTCCAGAATCGACTCAACACATGGATGACAATTGCTTACATTTCGTCCAAATTGGAGCAAGAATACAATGTGCATAGAGTTTTATCGATTAATTTCATATATATTAAGTGGGGGCTACGTCACTAGGAATTGCCAAACTAGTATTCAACTACTCCCTCCATTCTAAATTATAAGTCGTTCTATCTTTTTTATGTATATTTTTTTGCTACACATCAATAAGTAGAAAAGCCAAAAAAATTACAACTTATTTAAAACAGAGGGAGTACTAGACAATTATAGATTGCCCAGCCATGCACATTTAATTTCCAGTAGACTAGAATGTCTCCTTTTTTTACTACTACATAAAATATTATTCGTGGCGGGCAAAATAGATTTACCGAGGCGGGCATCACAACCGCCTCGGACATAAGGTCACGGTAAGTGGGGCATTTTCTGAGGCGGTTTGATGCTTGCCTCGGTAAATCAAATAAAAAAAAGGAAAAACTCATGGATAGGCGCGCTGAGCCCATCAACGGGCCCATCGAGCCCATCAATGAGCCGAAATCGCCGTTGCCACCGCTCCCCATTGTACCTCTCCGCCACCTGCGATGGAGCCATGGAGGGAGGGGAGGCGGTTGGATCCGCAGCCGCTGGCCTCGAACCCGCCAGATCCGCGCCATAGGGAGAGGAGGGAGGAGGGTGGAGGAGCGACGCCGCAGGGAGCCGGATCCGGCCACGACGCCATTGGATCCGGTCACCACACCCCCGGATCCAACCTCCATGGCGGCGCCATGGTGGGAGAGGGAGGAGGGGCGTTGCCTTGGTGGGAGAGGGGTGCTGGGCGTGGGAGGAGAAGGATAGGGAGGAGGGGTTGGCGCCGACGAGGGAGGAGAAGGAGAGGGAGGAGGGGTCGCGTGGTTGGGGAGGAGAAAGAGAGGGAGGAGGCGCCGACGTGTCTGGTGAAGATGAGGAGGCTAAGTGGCTGAGGAGATGAGGAATGAAACCCTAAGTGGCGGTATATATACACTGAGCATGCTATTGGGCCGAGATGGATTGTTTAGGCTGTGGATGGGCCAGTATTATCCGAGGTGAGCCATATAGTATGCCCGCCTCAGTTAATATATTAACTGAGGCGTTTGCGTTATAACAACCGCCACGGTTAATCCGTATTAACCCGTGGCAGACATTTTAGGTTGTCCGCCTCCGTAAATCGATTAACCGAGGCAGTTATTTGTAACTGTCTCGGTTAATAAGAAATGCCCGCCTCGGTTAATCCGAGGTATTAACTGAGGCGGTTGGAAATCCTGCCCGCCTCCATGGCCTTTTCTAAAAACGCCTCGCAAAAGTTTTTTTTATAGTAGTGTTTTGCGAAAACTAGAATGTCTCCTGAGAAACATATATAAACCATAATCCAGACAAATCAATCTACTTATTGATAGTATTATAACCATTTGATAAACTCAGTTAAAATTTAGTTTCTACTAACTAATCTATCAGCAGGGAAACATTTAGTTTACTTGTGACACATGGAGTGCATGCAGAGATAATACTGTAGCATTCACCGCAAGTTCCTAGTTAAATCAATCCAGTCATTGGTAGTTGCTTGAACCTTTCATAGTTCAAGAGTCGATTGTTTGATGTCACTTGGTGTAGACTGGACTTGTGTAGTTTCAGATTCATTTCTAGTCAAAATTCAACTATTTTTACAATGCAAGTGTGTGCTGTGTTTGTTTGCTTTTTTATTTTCATGAGTGAAATAATCTTAGTCCACTCAGGACACCAATAGGTGCAGCTTGCAGAGACCAGACTAATCCTTTTCGTTGTTCTTGTTGCCGTCCTTCCTGAGTATTATATTTTCTGGAAATCTTGCAAGAGTATATATGTGCAGGCATATTATATGTGCCGGGCTGCATCCTGTCATTGATGGGTGTGTATATATGTGCAGGCATATTATCCTGTCATGTTCAGAATTTTTCTATTGGACAACATTTTCTTAGGACTCTGTCAGTTGTTGTAGTATGCGCATGTACATAATTTCCCCCTCACCTCCCAAGTTCAAGTCAAATTTAATGCCTTGATGTTCATGTCGTTAGCGCGGAAAATTCAGGCATTATATTCATTGGTAATTAGTCAGAAGATGAAGAGAACACAGTAGGTAAAATCAGATTGATTGAGTTTCTTGATGACTTGCAGTATACAGTTGGGTCCTACAGCTAGCTTGCAGCAGTCATTGCAAAACTTGCGTTCAACTACGAGACAAGAATGCCTTGCGTGCAGTTATATTAGTTCCGATGTTACCTTGACCAGGAGTGTAAACGAAAATATTAGATGATAGATTTATTACGTATGTGAATGATTATAGGTACCATATTATAGAAACATGATAGGTGAGAACATTTGCAGCAACTCTATCCTCTATAAGCTCTACCCGAAAACAACCATAGCATATACATGGCTGCTAATCACTATAGTTCTTGTAGTGCCATATTGGATCCCAGTTGCCAGTGGCTGCGCGTGGCGTGGGAGCGGGCTGTGCGGGGTGGGCCACTTTCTGCGGCCTATGCGAGCGCGCTGGGGCGAGAGAGGGCGCCTAGCTATGGGCTGGGCCGTAAGCCTAGAGCAGGACAACCTATTATATTTTTTCAAAAAGGATTGAATGGGTTTTTTTGCACAAAAAATTGATTTGAACCCTAGGTTAACACACAGGCAACATATTGAAAATCAGGCAACAACATGAGTGTTGTTTCTGTTAGAATATGAGGATCGACTAGGAGTAGATCAGGAGGGGTAGACCTTTCTATATTCGAATAAACAAGTGTACCGGGGAAGGAGGAGAGAGAGAGGAAGTGCGAATACCATCGTTGGAGGCAGGTGCCGGTGCGGTGGAAGATCCGGATGCCATCGCTGGTTCATCGGTGTAGATCTGCGCTAGGTAGCGACGGTTGGGGAAACCTCGGTGGTGCAGTGGCGACCGACGGTGGAGAACGATGGTGCAGTGCAGTGGCGGCGCAGAGGGCTTCCCGTCACTGGCTGCGCCCCTGTTTGGATCGGGTTTAGCGTTTTGTCGGTGGGAATGGAGGCTCACAGTGAACCTCGTACTGAGAGCCACCGGCCCCCACCTATATTTATAACGCAGTGTGACAGGGGCCCTCTAGCCATAGATGGGCTGGGCGCCTGTTGACACCGTTTTTGGACACGTGCCTAGGGATCGGTAAAGTATAGATCGGCAGATGGAGCAACAGTAACTAGTCTGCAGGGGAGTTGCCGATGAGGGTGGTTGCCGATGAAGAGACAGCTGAATGTGACTAAGTCCAGAAGTGGTGACGCGTTCGTGCCGATGGTCAGCGTTAGTCTTTGCCGATGGCTATGAT
>Ga0182004_10004064_pt1 | contig 11744 bp, 4 predicted proteins | sample Sormic07211540_1_FD_120479 | JGI IMG/M metagenome (GOLD analysis project Ga0182004, IMG submission 120479) | Endophyte microbial communities from Sorghum bicolor roots, Mead, Nebraska, USA - 072115-40_1 MetaG | ecosystem: Host-associated > Plants > Roots > Unclassified | place: USA: Nebraska...
CGTTCTTGGCTGGCCAGGCCATGCATCATCGGCGGCCGGAGTTCAGCTTCCAGGCAGGCTCGGCGTCGCCGGCGCGCGGGGGACTACCGCCGCGGCCGCCGGCGAGCAACCCGATACCGGCGCCGCGGTACGGGGACGAGGAGGAGGAGGAGGTGCGGTGGCTGCAGGCGTCGCTGCAGGCCTCGCCGGAGACGAACTACTGCAGCTCTGGCGGGTCTGGGTCCGGGTCGGGCACGCCGTCGCCGCAGCTGTGGACGCAGGCGCAGTCGCAGTCGCACCACCACCACCACCGGCAGTACCCGGCGTCGGCGGGGAGCTCGCCGTCGCGGGCGCAGGCCATCGCGGGGTACCGCCGCGAGATGCTCGACCTCGTCCGGGGCCTCCCCGAGTCCGCATACGAGCTCTCGCTCCGCGACATCGTCGAGCACCACCCGTCGCCCCCGTCCCCGCCTCGCGCTCCTCCGTCTCCCTCTCCTCCACCGCCGCCTACCACCGCCGGGAGGCACCACCACACAACCCGCGCTGCTGTCGCCGTCCCCGTCCCCGCGGGTGCGCAGGAGAAGAAGGACGAGCCCGCCGTCGTCGCGGCGGCGACGGACGCCGAGGACGGCGGCGGCAAGAAGAAGCAGGGGAGGAAGCAGAGGACGATGATGCGGAGGCAGCGGAGCCGGAACCTGGAACGCAGCGTCAGCCTCGACACCGGCTTGCTCATCAAGCTCTTCCTCCCGCTCTCCATGGGCGGCGGCAAGAAGAAGAAGGTCTCGCCCAAGCCCGACGACGGCAAGAAGAAGAAGAAGAAGAAGCAGGGGAAGAAGGAGGCGGTGCCGGTGCCGGTGCTGGTGCCGGCGGCCGCGGCGCAGGAGGAGGAGTGGTGGACCAAGAGCGAGTTCAGCGAGGCCGGGAGCAGCAGCCGGACCAGCAGCACCGGCAGCAGCAATAGCAACAGCAGCAGCGCCGCCAGCGTCAGGAATGTCGTCAATGGCGGTGCCAATCCCAGAGCGCCGGTCAGGAGTTGGAGCAGGTAACGAACTCCTTTCCCTTCAACTTTTAAATTAGTTCATCATCAAGTTTTAGTTTAACAGTACTACATCAGGTGGTCTGGCAGATTTTTTTTGGTAATTTCTTTACAGATTCATCAATTCATTATTGAAATGAAAATTACACAAATTTGTTTCGGTGGTTCTTAGATTCTTGGGTTGGGCAATTTCAGTGAAATTCAGGTTGCTGCATCTTCTTGGCTGCTAGTTCCGATTATCTCTTAGAGCGGTTTTAAAGAGTAGTAGAAAGAAATAAGCTGAAATAAGTTCAGGAAGGAACCAGCATGTTTCAACCTCCGTATTGTTCAGTTTTCCTTGAGAAACAGAAAACGGAGGAAATTTTGGCTTTGGCATTAAAGATAGACAGATAAAGATAAAAGGAACCTTTTTCAACGGATGCAAGAGAAGACAAAAATCTGTTCTAGAAGAAATTTATTTTCTAATCTAATAAAAAAATTGGAGCAAACAAACTTTTTTCAACTGATGGAGGAGACAAGCAGCTGTTCTGGACTTCTAGTAGTCTTCTAGAACGTCCAAAACAAAACAAAAAAACAAAGAACACACTTTTGGAAAAAAAATGGCAGCTACTGAAGTCAGAGGTACACACTGAACCACCTATACGGTTCCAAGGATGGAGATGGTAGGATTAGACTGGATCAAAGGAAGCACAGCCATCTAATTTGTCACTGAATACGTCTGATGTGAAAAACACTGCACGGCCTGACGGCCGGTTTAGGCTGCTAAGCATGCCACGATTATTTCCTATTGTGAAGTCAGCAAGCATGGAACGGAGATAAAACCGGTCAACACGGCAGGCAGAGTCGTCGCTTGAAGTCACTTCTTGTTGCATCACAATCCAGCTTTGCTGTCAATTCCTTCCTGCTGCTTTAGGTTTCTTCTCTCTTGGTATATGAACTCCAAAAGGGAGCACGTAGCAGGACTGACTTCGCATGGAGCTTTCTGTGGTCGTCTTCTCCTACCTCTAGTCCCAGAAATTCTTGATGGTTTTACTAGAAGATTTCATAACTGGGCGTTAATTTTCTTGAAGTCGTGGCATTGCCAGATAATTTTTTATGAGCTCATTAAGGGCTTGTTCGTTTCAGTCTATTCCTGACAAGGAATAGTTCTTGGTGAGGATTGTCTATATAAACCACACTAGCATTCATGTCAGGAATGGTTTTTGCTCACCATTCCATGCCAAACGATTGCAGCCTAACTAGATTTTAATTCCAACCCAAGGGTTACTAAGGGCAAATGTGATTAGTGCTAGTTGTTATCCCTTGAAATATGGGATATGGGTTGGTGAACACACTCAAACACGGTAGCTAAGGGTAGTGCTGTAGCTGACAGATCTGAGCCATCCTTCTGCTACTGATGATTATAGCTTAATATCATAAAAAAAAACCGCGATTACTTTGCTCATGTGACATTACTTCTTCAAGTCAGATGATCCTATTCCTGAAATAAGATGATCAGATAATCACCTGCAACGGTAGTTAAGTTGTTTAATATGAAATTAGCATCTTTGTAGCATCATTTGAGTAAGTGTCCGTTGGATCAATTCATCTCTTTTGGGACCTATCTGTTCATATGGCCTACTTTGGCCTCACTTTCTGTCACGCAAAGCATAAGGCTGACTTCTTGCCACCTGAAGCCCAAGCAGCAATGCTTTATGTCTCATTCTGCTATTGCTAATACGATCATTACATTACCACTTAGAAACACTAGAGGATATCTAAATCAGTTCATGACAGGATCTTGCTAGTCTAATAATCACTGATCTAATCAGCTCTTCTTTATTTGTTTTGGCGCAGAAAGCGGACTGGGTGCTATGCTTTCTTCAGGGCAAACAAGGGCAAAAACGGAGTGAACCAAGACTAGAATGATGACGACAAAGGCCACCATGAAAAGGGAAAATGCTTCTCCGGTGAAATGTTCATGGAAACCATCAGCACTGTCACACAGCACAAAGAAGTTCAAGCAAGCAACAAATCTTCATACCTAAATTGATGCTATTCAGTGCCTGATTTTTGTACACAAATATCGGCAATTTCGTCCTTTTCTTTCAATTTGGCATGTGATCTTCATGGTATAAACAAAAGGACATGTAATGTGTAGTAGCATACAATAGTTTGACTGGTTCACACTTCATAGAGAACATCAATATGGACAGGATACTGGAGCTAGTGACACCAATGAATACTTGCAAATTCTCATGTATTTTCTTGACTCGGTCACATTCTCTCATGTACTATCTTCTATTTGTACATATCGTATGACATATTCTGGTTACTGAGACAAACTTCAGGGCTAATGTACATTCTTTGTCAGTTGTTGTGAATAGAAAACAGAAGTGGTGGACGATGATGACGCATCAGCGCACCATTTTTTTTAGTGTTGTTCAATCTTGACGATGATGATGTACAATCTTGACGAGCCATTCTCTTTCTTTGAAACTTGTGTCCTCCAAATGATCAACGAGAAGAGATCCATGAGATCTACAAATATCTTTGTTTTTCAGGTCCTTTTGGATCCTATGGCCCAATGTATATATTATATAGCGCTTGCTTTGCATGATACCTACCCTAACAGTATAGGACAAAATAAGGCGACTTTCTAGACCTGATCAGTTCTTGAAATGGAATGGAGCGGGAAGAACATATCAGCACAACGGCTGATGATGCTTTGCAGGTGAGACTGCCTGGTGGAGCCCAGGAATCTGGCTTTTTATTACTAACTATATATTTTCTTTTGAGCAACACTAAATAACTATGTTTGCTGGCCCAACATCTCCGAATGGATGGATGTTGAACAGAGGATCTGGTATAAATTCCATGACCCAAAAATTTCTTTTCAGAAAGCTAAACAACCCTCAAATTTTTCCAGAAATTGACGATTGCAACATACTCGGCTTCTTCGGCCATAAGCATCTGTAGCTAGTTCTCAATGAAAGAATAATAATCTAAATTCATCATCTGTAATCTGTCCAAATGGAAATAACGGAACTCAAATCAAAACACTTTAAAATGGTAAAAAAAACAGAATTAGTATGACAGATATCCATGATTTGTAGCACCCTGATACGGACCACCAAACTCTGTTGTCACAGCATGTGGTATAAAAACAGAGTTGAATGGTTTCCAGAAGCAGAGGTTAATGATACTCACAAACAGAGTTTTTTTTTAGGAACTAAAACAGCAACAAAAAAAAAATCCAGCTCTTGCTAGCACCGGGTGGCCTCCACTTCTTGTTGATCGGATGCTAGGATCATCTTGTCCTCAAAATGTCTGATTAGCTCGAGGGTGGGATGGTTGGGATGGATCCGTACAGCGTGTCTCAGTGCAGCCTCTGCTTCCTCCACCTCCACCACAGAGGCACCCTGACAGCCAATTCTGACGGTGACTTTCTTAAGTGCGGTGAGGTATTCCAAACCAATACTGCCACAGTAACCGTTGCAATCCTTCATGGTCTGGACGAAGAAAAAGAATTCGAGAAATTCAAGGCATGGCATCACGATAGGTGCTACACTGCCTTCGCCATCCTTTCTAGTACCAAAGGGCACAGCATCCTCCCCATTCCACATATGAAATGAAACGCTGGAGTCCTCATTTCGCAGGAACTGGACCATTGAAGAAAGCATCGAACAGGACCTCAGCTTCTTGAAATACCCACCTTCGGCAATGTTACTGATTGTCACCGTGGAGCTTGTTGGAAGAAGGAGATCATGGAGCCCTGGCATCTTACCAATGACTTTGAGATCCTGCTCTTCGATGGTAACTACATGAACACACAAGTGGGACAGAAGACAGGAGGGATTGATAATCCATGATGGCAGTGTAGGAAACATAATGCATCCTAGTAGCAGACGTCGGAGCTTTGGAGGGGACACAAAGCCTTCTGCCTCCCAGCTCACTTTACTCATCCAGGGCGAAGCATCCATGGTATCATCAATAGCTGGATATATAATTTCTACATGTATATACTGGATCTCCTTCAGATTGCATAGAGACTTCACCAAATCTCTCTCCATGTTCTCATCCAACACAGCAATGCCAGCCCGGAGGACTCGCAGTCCTGTTAAGTTGCCCAGTTCCTTCACAAATCGCCTCGCAGACCTGTCGTCAGCACCACGGTATATCCGTAGGTCCTCCAGGGATGTAAGCATCCCTATCCAATTTGGTACTCTCGTCTTCCAGTCAGCACGTAGGCACATTAATTGTGGCAGCAACCGGAGGCTCGATGGCAGTTCTTCTATCCCCGTTCCGTTCAACAAGAGTGTCTGCAAAAACCTTAAATGCCCTATTTCTTTTGGTAGCACACGGATGTTTGTCTCTATTAGTCCAAGATACCTTAAGTGAAGTAAATTCCCGAGATGCTGAAGTTGGTAACCTTCCTTAAACTCGCAATACTCAATAGCTAGCACACGTAATACTCGGAAGCTCAAAAGTGGGACCATCTTGTCAATAGCACAATACCATGCAACAAATGACCTCAGATGTGGCATGCCCGTATTTCTAGCTCGAGGGTTATGATCCACAGTTCTCTTTTGGTGGGCTAGCCTGCGTGGACTGCTTTCTGTTAATGTGTCTTCACTATCTAATCCATCTAATACTGAGAGAAACTTCTCGTCACTTGACAACGAACGGATGAGATCAAGTACCATATCATGAACTCGACAACCTTGTATGATGCCTTCTTCTTCTTCAAACTCCACTGCCTGGATTATGCTTCTATTTTTGAGCTCATCAAAGTGTCGCTCTCCAACCTCAAATAACCCACACCCTCTCTCCTTGTGAACAAAACCTTCTGCTATCCATTTCCATATCAAAGGATCTTTACTGATAGGGGAATCATCTGGAAACATACTTAGATATAATAAGCAGGTCTTTAGATGAGAAGGCAAATCATAGTAACTAAAAGACAATATTCTCATTGTACTCTCAGTGTGATGGTTATCTTTATGGCTAAACCCAATAGAGTTGTGCACTTGAGGCCATTCCTCCAATCGTTTACCCACCAACAAATTAGCCATTGTGATGATAGCTAATGGTACACCACCACATCTTTTTAATATCTTATCAGATACTAACTTGTCTGGTAATTTATCAAGATAATCAGCATCAGCACCAAATATTCTTGTGTAGAGTAACTTTCTAGATTCAACATACGAAAGTGGTTTTATATTGTAGACTTCATCGACTTTGGCAACTCTGGAGTTACGAGTAGTTGCCACTACTCTACTTCCACAATTGTTCTCAATAAGAGCCAGTTTGATTGTTTCCCAAGATCGTGTCTCCCATATGTCATCAATAACAATGAAGTACCTATGCATGAGAGCGCAAAGATCCCTGAGTCAGTAAAACTATTGGACAATTAATTCATACAGTTCTGTTATTAACAATCATAAACCTAGGCATGTTGTACATTTTCAGATGGACTTTTCCTAACCAAGCAGCAAAGTGACTAGTTCATACTCCATAAAAGCCATTGGGGAAAATAAATATTGCTCATGTCTTGCTTTAGTTGAAAATTAAGTTGCTTTATAGTATATTAAATCTTAATTGTACTATAGGCTAATAAATGCTCAGAATGTAATAGATTCCATTGTATAGCTAACATTAACAAAAATATTTCTTTTGAACTGATGTTTTTATGTTTACAGTCAACTACTTGTATATATAAACTAACACTCTCATGTGATCCGTGAATCCATACTTTTCTTTTCCTTTTTGAAAAATAATGGTAAACCTCATCAGCACAGGAATATCACCACAGATTAGAGATCTACCACAGATGCATTATACGCAGCACCACAGAGATGGCCTATAATTGTATTTAAAATTACGGATCAATCTATTACAAAGTGTATTTACTTGAGTTAACCAATCCATTCTTTTATGGTTCTCTTAATTAGCCAAGTATTACTTCTGATATATACACAGGTAGTTATTTGACTGTCCGAGCATGGATATATGGACTTATATGGTGAATATATGAGCACTAGCTAGTGTTTACTTCATGTATAATCTATACAGAGGGCCTATCCACATGCTGATTTAATTCCACAAAACATTGTAAAGGCATCACTTGAGTATAGTTGACTTAAACATAAGATGTATGATCATAGAGGATCATAAAAATAAAATAAAGAAGTAACTGTACAACTAATCAAATAAAATAATGCTCGCCAAGTGTTGGGTGGGCGATGTGTACCTTTTGCACTTGAGAAATCCGTGAAGCTCATCAATTAGCTGCCTTTCATCTAGTATCATCATATTTAAATGTGTCATGTAATGTTGCTTGTCAAGATCAATGAGAACATCCTTCAAAACTTTATTAATATCAGGATTCCGTCCAACAGGAACAAAGGCTACGCAACCGAAATCAATTTTAAGTTTCTCATACACTGCTTTGACCAGAGTGGTCTTGCCAATTCCACCAGGTCCAACAACAGAGACTTTCTTAACCTTGTTCACATATTTCCCATCATCACACTGGGATGAGAGCATAGATATGAGGTCATCACTTGCCTTGTCAATGCCAACAAGCATTGTCACGTCATTATAAAGAGCTGATAAGCGAGGATCAACAATTGTTACTGTAGACTTAGCCATAATATCACCATCCATGTACCTGGCACGCCGGTCAGCCACCTCCTGGAGTTGCTTCATGATATCTTTGATGGCATCAGAAATCATACGGCGTGCCTTGCTCTTGTTGAACAGCTTGGCCGTCTTCTCCGTGAGGCGTTTGAATCTGTTCGAGGTAGCAGGCTCCTGGTCCTCCACGTGAACCAGGAAGGCGTCGAGGATGTCCTCCATGTTATATGACACCATCCTGACTTGTTGGGCCCATGCCCTGACCTGAACATCAAGCTGGTCCGGCGTCAGCTGGGCCACCTTGCAGAGGACGGCGCTCATGCTCTCAAGCTCTTTCTGGAGAGACTCGACTCGCTTCCTCAAGCCCTTCTGTAGCCTGTATTCCTCTTTAAGCAGCTCCCCCAGCTTGAGAATGAGGTTGCTGATTGCTCCGGTCACGAGATCCATGCTTCAATGGTTGCAGAGCTAGCAGTCACGATGAACTAATATTTGCTCACTATCTGTGGTTTGATGTGGATGCAAGCAACTGTGCTCCACTGTGCTGCCGAAATCGCAGCTTGGTGTTCATGATGCAGAGCTACAGAAGATAGGTGCAACTTAGCTAGATGGTCTGTTTTCTGGATACACTTTTGCTATATCTGGAAAACCATGCTGCTTTTGGTAGCTCCAAGTGCAGTGTTTCCTGTCATCTTCTTGCTTAACAACAAATGTAATGGCATATTTTCTCCAGGATATTAGCAAGGGAGGAACAAACAAGCCAACAACTGTTGGATGATCTAGTCAAAACACAGACGGAAAATGAAGGAGCCACAACAAATGCCTGCCACATAAAAGAATATAATATGATGCATTTAGCTTTAAAACGGATGATGGATAAGTGTACATTCTGATAAATTGCGCAAAGGGAGTTTCTGATAAGTAGTTTATTGATATATTGCAGAAATATATGTAGTTTTGTGAAATTCGCTCAAAAGAAATCTTCTTCATAATGTAATGACACACAGCTCTCCTACTTATTCGATAGAAAAAAAAATGCTCAAATACTTTCAAATATAAACCTGAATATTATTTTCACTACAAATTCCATGTGTTAGACTAGTTTTATTCATGAACATGTACAGTCTGAATTTTAGATGCTTCTGCACCTAATAAAAGGTAAAGAGCAAGTATTTTGGTTTGCAAATGAACTAAGTATTACTAAACCTTTAAAAAAACTAACCCCCACCCCCCACCACAGTTATACTCCTCCCATGTCCCATTTGCCTCTTGCCAAGTTTACAGATTATGCCAATTCCTACTGAGAATTCCACTCATAAATAAGAAATCTGTAACATATCAGTTGAAAAGAACAATGCATATTCATTTTATGCAGCCCTACCGCAGTTATACTCCTCCCATGTCCCATTTGGCTTCTCCCGTACTGACTCCTGGATGTCCCTGAATCCATGCCTAGAGAAATAGCACCACCTTATATTGTTGTGTGACAAATTATCTGGTTGCAGTTTTGGCAACTCAGAAAAACAGGACAGCAGGTTATCTGACTCTCACTGCCTGCACGTTGATGTTTCGCAGTTAATGATCCATGCCAGTATTTCATTAAGAAGCTATCAAGATATGTTGACAGCTAACAGTACCTACATGGCTACATCATCCATATGTAGGTCGGCCTCCAGTGAGAACATCAGGAACAGTGTGGTGAAGGTGTAGGCCTACCATGCACCACACAGGAAAACTTCTCAATTCTGAAAAGTGGGTTTGCCTTGGAATCAGAGTGCCACATTCAAAATTAATTAAATTGTTTGAGAAAAGAATGTAACTAAATGGAAGGAAATCAGAATTTCACTAGCACCGCAAACAGTAAATAACACAAAATATGCCAAGTGATCGAGGAGATCGCTATTTTCAGAAGGCAATAAGCCTTAGAAAGATGTTTCTCACAGCTTAAAATTAGAGGATTGAAGGTTTCTTAAAAGTGCTAAATCAGCAGCAGTATGAAACTTGTGCTGATTAACAGTTCAAACCTTCATCTGTATGTGTTCCTCACTGAGAAGAGTGACTGAGTCAGAACAAAGCAGCGCGTGGTTAGTGAATAAGCAAGCAGGAACGGATGAAGTGCTCTGCTTTCATCTATTACTTAGAAAGTCTGGTGGATCAGAGTTAAGAGCAAGTACCTTGAATCCCAGCTTGGATCAGCTTTTCCGCTACTCCTACTCCATTATTCCCAAACTCAGCTTCTGGGGTTCAGGATGCAAAGCTGCAGAAGGCAGGTGCTGCAGCTTAGCTAGATTGCAGAGAGACTGCTGATTTATTTGGTAGCTCCAGTGCAGTCTCTGCAAATTGATGAAGGAGACTTGGAGGGTGCAGTCAACACAATGGACAAGGATAGAGAAGGCACGACGAAACTTCATTCAAGGAAAAGTCAAACTGTTGCCATGAGAAGGACCTAAAATGTGGTCCCACACTCCCCACTCCCACATGTTAAAAGGCAGACCAAATCCTTTTGGCCCTGTGCAGACGCATGAGACAAGTATGCATCTTAGGCCTTGTTTAGTTTCCAAAAAAATTTAAAATTCTCTATCACATCGAATCTTGGGGCATATGCGTGGAGTATTAAATATAGATGAAAACAAAAACTAATTGCACAGTTTGCCTGAAAATCGCGAGATGAATCTTTTAAACTTAGTTAGTCCATGATTAGATAATATTTGTCAAATAAAAACGAAAGTGCTACTGTGCCCAAAAACCCAAAATCGTAATGCTGGCAGAATGAGATTGACGACTACAATAATTAGGTGAATATATGAAAAAAAGAAACAAAAACAGAGGAAACAACTTGCCTCCGTGCCCTTGTTACCCATAGGATGAAAGGCACTACGGACGACGAGACGAGGGCTTCAGTTCCAGTTCCAGAGGCCACGGCAGCAGCGGCAGGAGAGCACGCGTCCAGGTCAAAGCCACCTCGTCCGGTGGCAGGACGATGGACGGTGTGTGCTGGAGCAGCGCGTCCTGGACCTGGAGTGATGATGCCGACGCCATCCTCGCCCTCCGAAGCAATTTGTATGCGCCCGTTGGGGTTGGCATTCCGTCGAGCAGGGGGCGGGCGCATGTGGTGCTTGCGGATGAGGAGAAGAGTAGCCCGACATACACCTGACCGGAGAGGAAAAAGAAGGGAAACAGAAAGGTTTCGATGCTTCGCCTCACTTTACGGGTTTCGTCGGGACCCTCAGCGGTTGCGCTCACCGGTGCCACCACGCCGGTCGCCGGGAACAGAAGAGCACCACCCCCGGACTGCTTGAGAAGGCCAGGGCAATCCTCCCGGTTGCATTGCATCAAAAAGCTATGTGATTTAAATGGGCCTTGCAATATGAAAAGTACTGTACATGTTGAAACAATTTAGGCCCACATTTCAATTTGGGCCATAAATATAACATAATATTTTTGCTGATCATCCCTTCTAATTTTGTATTTGTTCTTCGACTATTTTTATAGTAATAACGGTTTGTTTCATGCTTCAAATCCTCATCAAGACATAAACTTCCGTGATGAACGAAATGCCACTAATACACACAACATGATAGTGAAACAATGTTATCATTTTGCCAGTTGAGAAATAGACACTATTTTCTGAGTATCCTTGAGTGCCAGCAATTTCCTTGAGGGGCGAAATTAAACCCCCAAGGATATACAATTACCTTGAGGGTTGTATAAAACACCCAAGAAAATGCATATTCTTGAGTGCTAAACCAAACTGCCAAGTTAAATCTGTATTTCCTTGAGTGCTAGTTTAAACCGCCAAGGTAATTCTATATTTCCTTGAGTGTTATTATAAACCACTAAAGGTAATTACATTTCCTTGGGTGTAACTAGAAACCGCCAAGAAAATTCTAGTTTCTTTAGGTGCAAACCCTCAAGTAAATTATTGTAGCTGCCAAGGAAAAAACAGTTTATAGTCTTAACCACCGATATAGTGAACTCATTGCATTCTTTGTTAGTTAGATATTGCATTTTATAGACATAAATGCTCCTTTGACATGTTTGGAAAATGATATATATTTGTTGTTAGTAAATTAATCCAATAAAAGTTATAATTTTGTGTTGTTATGCATTA
>Ga0182004_10004065_pt1 | contig 11744 bp, 13 predicted proteins | sample Sormic07211540_1_FD_120479 | JGI IMG/M metagenome (GOLD analysis project Ga0182004, IMG submission 120479) | Endophyte microbial communities from Sorghum bicolor roots, Mead, Nebraska, USA - 072115-40_1 MetaG | ecosystem: Host-associated > Plants > Roots > Unclassified | place: USA: Nebraska...
CGAGACCCATTTGCAGAGAGTGTTGTCTTTTAGGTCTTGTTGTTGGAGAAGACTAAAAATAGGTATGGAACCTTTTACCTGTAGCGCTATCCAAAGGACAAATGGGTCTTGTATTTTGGGTGACGATTGTTGGAGATAGTCTGAGAGCAACAGAATGGGAGCTGAAAATAATTGGGATGCTGTAGCTGGATAGTACTTAGCCCATCATCCCCTGCATCATATATACACATATATGTGCCAAACAGAAATGGGACAGTGTTTGTGCGGTGTCACATGCGGATAGGGCACACAATGTTCCTCATCTATACATGCCTGCCTTGATCACAAGATATTGAAGAAAAAAAGTGAAGATGAAACAAAAAGAATATGGGATAACAGACACTACAGAATTAACATTTTATTAGTTCACTAGCTCACAAAAAAAGTAAATCATTTTATATGTATAAGTTTGAATTAGAAGATCAATTTTTTATTAATCATTGTAAAAAACTACAGACTTTATTATACCGGCTGCCTCATACTATTTAATCAGTGAGAGTCTGTAAAAGAATTGAACCGATAAAAAAAGGTTCAGAAGCAAAACTATTGCAAATTAGTTCTACCAAGCCAATGAGAATTATTGCAATTCAGGGGGGCTAGCTAAAGATGCACTAGCATTGTTGTTACAGTTGGGGCTTGCTATATATGAACTTCTATCGTTCTCTTTCACTCTGCTTGGTGAATTAAAGTGCAAAACCTTAAAGAGTTAAGCAAGAAATAGCCAGCCTTGCTGCACCATATGCAAAACGGTTTTTGTGGTAATTGTGTTTGTGTGCCTGACATATGCATGCTGACTGCAGAGGTAGATGGAGATCTGACACCAAGCAAGCACACACACACATACAAGAGGGATCAATCAAAAAAGTGGTAAATCAAAAAGGCTTGTGCAAGTCATCAGAAGCCCAGGGGGAACAAACAAAACAATCAGCACAGGCCATAGGAATTGGCCACAGCCCACAGCTGCACCTGCATACAGCTGCTGCTAACTGCATCACCTCACATACCTTCCCCTCTCTTCCTTCCTCAGCACCACCACCACCTCCCCTTTAATACCTCACCCTCCTCCTCTTCCCCTTCCCTGCTCCTCTCCCCTCATATCCTCTTCCAATTCCCTCCCTGGATCTCTTCCTGCATGCAGAGAGGCACTGCCGCACCACCACCACCACCACCCATGCTCAACATGATGGTAAATTGCCTCCTCCTGCCTTAGCTTGTCTTGCTCCTCCTGGAAACCACTAACAGATCAGCTAGCTAGCTTCCTTTCTCTCTTTTGCACCATCTGCATAGCGGTGTGTAGGAGTAGTAGGATCTTGGTTGCTATGTTGCAAGGATCTAGCTAGAGAGGCAACTAGAACATACATACATGGTTGCCTTGCCTCCTCAAGTCTCTAGATTTTGTTTTTGTTGGGAAATAAAAGAAATTAAAAGACACGCCACAAAAGGCAAAAGTTCAAGATAGGAAAATGGATCGTGTGCACCGCTACTTCCTTCTGAATTTTGATGCGCCCAGATGTCTAGGATGGAATTGTAGTAGAACGAAAGACACGAAGATTATGCATGCGTCTCCTAGCTACTCGATCTCCTTCCTCCCTCTTTGGAAACTGGAATTTCTTGCACTTCTTAATTGTATTCCCTTCCCTTTTAATTCGTTTCCTGTTCTTCTTCAGACTGATCTGAGCTGCCGGCCGTCGGAGGTGACAGAGCAGCTGGCGGCGCCGACGGGCTCCGGCGACAAGCAGGGGAGGGGCAAGATCGAGATCAAGCGCATCGAGAACACCACGAACCGGCAGGTCACCTTCTGCAAGCGCCGCAACGGCCTCCTCAAGAAGGCGTACGAGCTCTCGGTGCTCTGCGACGCCGAGGTCGCGCTCATCGTCTTCTCCAGCCGCGGCCGCCTCTACGAGTACGCCAACAACAGGTCTGCGAACTGCCATCGATCTCTTTAACTTCTCAACCTCAGCGCACATACATACATATGCATATTTGTTTGTTTTATTAAAAAAATCTCTTAAAAGCTGTGCATATGCATATGTTTATATATGTATATCTTGGATCATCCTACACACTATGCGTCAGTTGTTGTTTTGCACTGTCCAAATTGGAGCAAGTTGGCTCCCATCTTTCTCGAGGCAAAACCGTGGGGAGGGTCAAATGGGAGCTGCATCTTTTGTTGTGAGTGACTTCATTCCGTTATATCAACTGCATGTTGTCTTGTTTACTTTGGTGTTCCTGAGAAGAGAAGAGGCATGCAACAAGGGGAAAGAAATTGCCACAGTTCCTTTCTGCGTATTATTTCCATTCCCCTGTGCTCGCTCCTGTGAGAGGCAAGGTGAGGTGAGCTAGATGTTTGCATAGATCTAGTACAGAGCTTGCTGTATGTGTAGTATGTCCTCAGCCGGCCTTTCGATCTTGTGAGTTGTGAGCAGGGGCGAGAGAGAGCTGAGCTTCTTTGGCCATGGTGGTCCTGCTCTCTTTTCTTGCTGTATTTATGCCCTTTCCTTTCTCACTGTGCTAGCTCAGCTCCCTGGCTTCCTCATGTGTGTGACACAGCTGTAGACACACACACACACACACACAGAGAGAGAGAGAGAGAGAGAGAGAGAGAGAGAGAGAGAAGGGAGCTGATGTATGCAGGCTTTAGATCTCACACACCCCATGATATGAAATACTCCTATATGTATATCAAGCATGTTTGTACACAAAAAATATAAGGCATCTATCCATCCATCTATCTTCCGGGGTTCCCTTTTGGTCTTTGCTTGTGTAGAAGCAGATCTAGCTAGCTTCTGCAAGAGACATGGTAGTTCTTTTGGGTTTGATAGCTCCTTCTTGTTGTACCAGTTGGTGTGGTACAAGAGTATGTGTCCATGAAAGCTTGTATATATGAGTGTGAGGTAACAAGGAAGAGAGATAGATAAAAAGGAACTGCCATGCCAACTCTTCAGTTTTTCTTGCATCATCTCCATCTGTTCCCAGCCAAGGGCTTTCATCCCATGTGCTACCTCTCTCACACAGACAGTCTCTCTCATACTCATAGTACTCTCTCTCATCATCGCACATCACATCACCAATTCACCATGTGTGTGTTCACGGGAGTTGTTGATCGGACCTGAGTGGCACCAAAGACTCTACTTTTCAAGAGGGAGTCAAACACAACCATTATGCAGTAAAGTCGTTGGGTATATTTTTGTGTGTGAATTTTGGCATTTGGTCTACACAGGGAAAGAGTATATTAGCCTTTTTCTGTACTGGGTTTCTCCCAAAACAGATTTTTTTTTTGCTACGCTGAGAACTAAGTTCACCACAAATAAGGAGTTGTTATTATATTGTTTAAGAAAATCAAAACACACAATTAGTATGATAATGCAAATAAACCAGCTAGCTGATCATTTACGCAGAGCTTCTCATGACTGTAATTGTATGTCCGGAAATCAAGCACTATTATTTTCTTCAAAAAAAATCAAGAGCGAAGAATAATATTTGAGAGTAATAAATAAAGAACAATACCACATGGGATGCGAACAAGGACATCTGAACGTAACATACTCCTATGACGACTTCAGCTGTTTCACAAAAAAAAAAGGGTTTTAGTGAATAGTAATGGATTTGCTTTTTTGTAACCACCAACCAGTGGAGGTAGCCATGTATATTACTCCCTCCTTTTTAAGTTATAAACTCATTTTGTTTTTTCCAAATACATAACTTTTGTAAGTATCTAAATATACATTTGTCTAGATACGCTCAGTAAATCTATATATTGAGAAAAGTTAAAACGACTTATAATTTGGAATTTAGAATTGAGGGAGCATATAACATGCATGTGAAGTAGAAGTGAAATTAAATTTTCTTTTTCTTCTGGAAGTCCAAAAAAAGTAGTCTTATTTGGCCCAAGCAATCAACGCTTTATTACTAAACAGTACTTGAATAATACTGATACACATGTACTAATTACAAAGTAGTACTAGTATTACTGTAATGTTTCTTTCTTCCATCCAATATTCTTTTGGGGATCAGTTATCTCCCAGTATAATATCTGCAGCAGGAATAAGCAAAACAGCTGCTGCAGCCTGATGCTGCTCTTTTTTTTCAGAGTGCTAAGCCACACTAATTTGTGGTATGAGTGACACGTGGCCATGCATATACTGTATCATCCCTCACACAATAGGATGAAGCAGGAGCATGCAAACAAAAAAACCTGATGAAAACCCTTTTCCGTTTGCTCATGCCTGTCTGCGTGTGTGACTGGTGCCTGTGTGGCCTGTGCGAACAGACTGCTGGGAAGCCAACGCCCAATGGCACGGCCGCATGGGCAGAAGGAGCACTGGTGACTGGCCTGCCTGCCACTACCGTGCACTGCACACAGAGGAGTAAAGAAAGGTGGTCGTTCGGTCAGAGTGGTAAAAGCCAAGGGGCATGGAGTGCTCTGGTGTGCACTGTGCAGTGTGTGCTCCATCCTGCCTTGCTGCATCCACTCCTTTGCCCGTTGGGTAAACATGCATGCTCACTACTGTTCCTACCCAATCATGTGAAATCCTGTGCCAGCTGCATGAACCACAGTGGCCACCCAACAGCGTACTCGAGGATGCTAAGGTTTCATCTCTTTGGTAATGAGGAGGGACTGGAGGGGAGAGTCTCAGAGCTACTTAGCTTGTGATGTGACATCCTGATTAATTTGCTCATGCAGCTCTTGGCTTGCTTAAGCATTACTGTTGATTGTTTATATATTGGTTATTTTATGCACGATTTTGTATGTTATTCTGTGTAGACATATAAAAGCAATTCAACGAAGTGGTGAAAGGTTCCATAAAAATGATGCGGTGAAAGGAGATGAGCAAAGAGAGCAATTTGCAGTAACCATAATAAACAAATTAAAAGATCTTGAATAATAGGACGGCCGTTTGAGATTAAACAAATTAAAAGTTTGTTATGCAATGATAGGTGCCTAGCTGCTGGCTAGCACCATCAATCTCTTCTGTAGTTCTGTATAGTCCTATTTCTATGTTGGGAAACCGATTTTTTCCCCTCTCTTTTCTCTTAATTTTATCTCTGGTGAAGTGTTCCTTATAAACCTGATGCGTGTAAACATGCTAGCAACCTGCTCTTCTTCATCTTTATTTTATTATCTATATGACCATAATCAATTTAATTATGCATGCAGACATCAATAATAGTGTACAGCTCTTTTCATCTGACACTAGCTAAAAGCAGTGGAATAAATCTTCATTAAGAAAATAGCAATGGAATTAACAAATCTGTATCCTAAGAATTTTCCTGAAAAGGTGTTGGAGTTCAATTCCTAAAGAAATGTGTATCCTAGTCTGCACACCACTTTGCTTCAAGTTCTCTTCAATTTGTTAAATCTGGCTCATTCTTTTTACTTTAAAATAAAATATGCTTACTCCTGTGTTCTCTGATTTTATATTCTCGGTGCATGAAAAAAAGGGAGCCCAGTTTCCTATGCTTATATAATATTTGCTGTTGTGTTAATATCACACACAAAAAAAAACTGGCCTGGTTCTGTTGAAGAAAACAGGAACACTTATAGCAAATTATTTTTATTTATGAAACTTATATGTGAAGAAAGTAAACTAAAACTTGGTTTCACCTCACATGGTTGGGATGCTAAATTCAGAAAAAAGGTATATGAAGTAGTAAATAGTAACAAACAATATAAAATTAAGATATCTGAAGTATAGTAACAGAGAATAATATAAGTTAACACATATAAAGCATGCATGTCATTCTTTTTTGTTTTGCTGAATATTTTTCAGTTTAGAGAAGATAATAGTAAATTTGAATTAGTTACACCCGTTCGCCTCATTACTTTTACCAAAACAAAAAAACTTATGCATGCTCCAATTGGGTGAAAGGATGTAAATTGTGATGCAACATGCATGAGGCCAGGGATCTGAATGCATATTCTAAAACAGCAAATAAATAAACATGTGGAAGTAACGGTGTTAATCTAGCTCTTCATTTATGTTTACAACACAAGCATTTTAGCATATTCCCTACGTCCGTAAATATTTGTTGTTTTCGCTTTCCAAGAAATAACTTTGAGTAAATATATATTACAAAATATTAATATTTATGGCACATAATTAGTATCATTGGATAGATATTTGAATCTAGGTTTTTAATAAATTTATTTAAATACACAAATATTGCATATATTTTCTATAAATCGAGTCAAACTTATCGGCATGCAAACTATGACAACACACATTTAAGGACAATGGGAGTACATGTCTAGTTTTTTGCACTGTCTTTTACTTTTCTGCATGTATGGATTTCTGTTGTCATTTTTTGCCCTTTATTAACAGCAGAACCATGTGGGAGTGGGAAATTTTCACATAAATATTGGTTGTAGTTGTATCGATGTGCTATTCCTTTGTGCTTTTTCCCTAATGATGAAAGGAAATATAGCTCGTTAGTTAAGGCCTTGTTTAGTTCACCACGAAAACTAAAAAATTTTCAAGATTCTCCGTCACATCGAATCTTTCAACACATGCATGAAACATTAAATATAGACGAAAATAAAAACTAATTGCACAGTTTACCTGTAAATCGTGAGACGAATCTTTTGATCCTAGTTAGTTCATAATTGGACAATATTTGCCACAAACAAACGAAAGTGCTACAGTACCGAAATCCGAAAACTTTTCAGAACTAAACATGGCCTAATTCATGCTGTCAGTACACATGAACCAACATTAACTGCGGCCATTTCTATGCATTATTGACTGAAGGTATCAATACCTATTTGTCTGGACATCATATCGTATATATACAACGACAGTACACATGGTCCATAGCCCCATACTCATACTGCTACCAGAGAGAAGCTCTGAAGTCTATCGTTTGGACATGCACCGGCACAAGATTTCTGGTAAGGCCCTGTTTAGATTGGAGATGAAAATTTTTGGGCGCCACATCGGATGTGTCGGAAAGATGTTGGGAGGGGTTTTTAGAAACTAATAAAAAATAAATTACATAGCTCGTTTGGAAACTGCAAGACAAATCTATTAAGCATAATTAATCTGTCATTAGCATATGTAGGTTACTGTAGCACTTAAGACTAATCATGGACTAACTAAACTTAAAAAATTGGTCTTGTGATTTTCAACCAAACTGTGTAATTAGTTTTTTTTTATCTACATTTAATGTTCTATGCATGTGTTAAAGATTTGATGGGATGGATGAAAATTTTTTGGGTGAGAAACTACGGGGCCAGAAAACACTGTTGCTGACAGTGCTAGCACAGGCTTCGGACCAATAATGTATTCTTGAAGTCATACAGAACCTGCAGATTGCATGCATTATTAAGCCCTACTGTTGCAGATCCCTTCAATTAATGTGAAGAGAAATTGAACGAACTGTATACATATCATATCATAGCATCCATCGATTGCATAAGACCGGCTAGGAATAGAACGTGATTCTGAATCATCTTCAGAGCGTTATATTGTTCTGAAACAGCTTGCAGTCCATGTGCACACCTATACATGTGATTATGCCTAGTGATTGCTTTAATCTTCGTTAGCAAGCGTGTGTGCTGACTCCGACTGTGGTCATCATTATATTGCAGTGTGAAGTCCACCATTGAGAGGTACAAGAAGGCCAACAGTGACACCTCCAACTCTGGCACAGTTGCAGAAGTCAGTGCCCAGGTAAAATCATATCAATCCTTTCAGTCAATCAATTCTCTGTCAATGGAGTAGTCAATTCGTAAATCTAGCATGGTCAACATTCCTCCTCTGTTATTCCTTCGGGAGAAAGCGTACACCGTGCCTCTGGGCAGGATCTTCAGACAAGAAATTCAGAGCAGAAAGCTACGGGCATGGCACAATGGGTACTACATCGACTCCCAGGATCCTCTGTTGAGTCCGCCGGAACAAAGCTAGAAGGACTGTCTTTTGGATCGATGCACAACTTTGTGCCGGGAACGCATAGGCATTGGGGATGGGAAAATCTTAGCCAAAACAAACACAATCTGCGCGAAATAGCTTTCAAAAGAAGCATCTCCTACAAAATCCGTGTCACAAGTTATCTGATCGCTCTTGCACTATACTGATAAATGCACTGTCAAGCAGATTCGAAAGTACCCAGATTCAGCATACACTGAGCTGAACCACCGATGGATTATTATGAGGTCAACTCAATGAGTTTGACCCAGCAGTATTAGATATAGTCCAACATCAACTTAGTATATTTTCCAACTCTAGCACTCTAGCAGACTTTGGAAGTTAATTTCCTTGACTCCACATAAAATATTCATATGTCATATACTGAAGCTGCATAATAAAAGAAAACTGAGACTTGCATGGCGATCTGATGACAAAGGTCTCTGAATTTTATGGATTAAGTATTGATGTGTAATTATTGAAGCTGCTTAACAAAAGAAAACTGAGACACTCATGGTTATCTGATGACAAATTTACCTGAATTTATGGATGTGTGGGCAATCACACATAAAGATATAGTAAAGTCTCATGCAATCATATGACTTACGCTTACCTGAACGTTTCTTTTGTATAAGTATGAAGCTCAGATCAGAGCCTCGCTCAGACTGCACACTGCATTTTGCTCCCTCTTTATACTTGCTTTTTGTGGGCATGATTAATGTAGTCGATTTAAAAATCATATGTTGGTATTCTGTACAAAGATATTTAGTTTATATACATGATTATTAAACCTAAAATTAAATTCAGAAATGATTAGGAGCTTATCTGTGCTGCCAAACAAGATCTAGTGATTTGACATCTGGTGAGCTAATATATCATGAGTAACTCGTCTCAGTTCAAACAAAAGTCTAAATATTCTCTGTCATGTTTTTTTTATTTTCTATACTACTTTCTTGGATTCAGTGTAAGATCAGTTATTTATTCCAATAAGCAAAAGTTTTGCTGACTGGTTACATCCATACTGTAAACTTGCATGCAGCACTACCAGCAGGAGTCCTCCAAGCTGCGCCAGACTATCAGTAGCTTGCAAAACGCAAACAGGTACCATGCAGAATTCAAATTAGACCGAAATCTACAAATCCAATATGCATGTATCAGTTTATTTTGACTTGATTAACAACAAAAAGTGTAGTATATGCAGTCTAACCTGTTTAAATGGTCTAGTAGGACCATAGTGGGAGATTCAATCCACACCATGAGCCTCAGGGATCTTAAGCAGCTGGAGGGCAGGCTGGAGAAAGGCATAAGCAAGATTAGAGCTAGAAAGGTATGCATTATTATATAAGTAACTGTGATATTATATATGTCTGTGGTACTGGTACTGGTACATATATAAAAAACATTATATAGGCAGAGTAGATGCGTAACCTTCTTTTGCCAATTTAAATGCATGAGTACTATTGCTCCAAGGATTTCAGAGAACCTGAACTAACAAATCCATAGAATCCTATGGAAAGTAGGCCTTTTGGAATTTATTTCAAAGGCTAGAAATGCCTGCGGCTGCTTGTATACATCCAAGCCGATGAGGAACCAATATGCTTTAAGTAATTGATTTTCACTTTGTGCTGACCTGCTGATGAGCAATATATATGCCCTTTCTTGCATGCAGAATGAGCTGTTATATGCTGAAGTTGACTATATGCAAAAAAGGGTTAGTGAAATTCAGCAATCCTATGCACGCTAGTTCTTTTATTTCCCTGGTAGTTTGCTAGCTTGCTCTTACTGACATGTGGCATAAATTTTTGTTTTCAGGAGATGGATCTGCAGACTGACAACATGTACCTGAGGAGCAAGGTATATATGTAAATGTAGCTTTTTCATCTATATGTCTCTCTCAGAGCGTGCAGATAAGTTCTAAGGCTGTCCTGATGATCCACACTGAATTCTTCACATTCATGCTGCAGATCGCTGAGAATAATGAAACGGGGCAGCCGGCGATGAACATGATGGGAGTGCCATCGACAAGCGAATACGAGCACATGGTCCCTTTTGACTCGAGAAACTTTCTTCAAGTGAACATCATGCAGCAGCCTCAGCACTACTCCCATCAGCTGCAACCAACAACCCTGCAACTCGGGTAATGATAAATATACACACATCGTCTCTGCATTATTTGAAATTTTGAATTCTAATTTACACGTAACGTGAAACATTCACACATCAGTTGGAGATTATAGAAGAGGTCTTAAACTTTTGAAGTACTAACCAGACACCATATATATACCAATACTAATTCAGTGTTCATGTCCCATGCATGGCTTTTGTGCATTCCTTGATGCAGCCAACACAGCCTTCAGTTAACAACTGTCTGCACACTGCACACTGCACACATTATAAATGCACACTGCACAATTCATAATAATCCGCACTCATTACAGGAGTCTTGCTGTTTGTATACATATATCCGGATTGTGTTAGTAAGGGAATACCAAAGTTATTAGTATATGTACACACATCATGCATTTTTGTATCTTAATTCTGTACTCGTGCTGCAGATGACGAAATTAATTACCTGAAGATGAATCTGCGGCCAATGATCCATGCACGCGAGCATGCAGTTATATCATGTGTCCAATCGAGATCAAGAATCTACTCTACGTTTGTATAATTATTATTAATAATCGTGATTAGTACAACTGTCAGCAGTATGTGTGTGACAACTCTACATATATGTTGTGTGGCTGTACGGCGAGGTCTTTTGCGACAACATTTGCAGCAGCAGCAGCATTTGGTGTTGTTCATCGATCGATCGCAAAAATTAAGCTTGCCACCACTGTGTGTGCATTTGTACGTGTTAATTCAGCTGCTGTATCTGTTAATTGCACCCTCCATTAGAACGCACGCGTATGCATACTTATACTTATTTATGTATATGAGATTTGTGTGTGTTATATATATTGCAATTTGCGTTGGCCTCTCTCTTCTCGAGCACATATATACGATTGCGTTATTCATCAGTTTTTATGTGTTTTTGTTGCACGTTTTCAGTGAGCGCCACGTACGTTAGTTGGTTGCATTAGCCTCTGCACCTGCAATCTGCTTGGGGTTATTATTACTTGTTCGCCCGCGCACCGTTCAGTATTTTATTGGGAAAATAGCAACAAAAGGAAAACTAAACCCCTACGTCCCAATCATTCATCAAATATAAAGCATGTAACTTCTATAAAATTTTCATATTTCCACCCCACAAAGTCGTTGGCGCGCAATATCAAGGTGCTTGGGTGGAGAACTCTCCACTCAAGTTCACGGACTAGCTATCATATCACTAGCAACAACATTAGCGCTGCCACCCCTTTACCCCTCCTCTATCCTCCACCTCGACGCAGCTAGAGCATGCCGCCAGCTCGTGTTGATCTGGGTCATCGCGGTCGGATCTAGGATGTACGGTTGTGTCGACCGAAAGTGGCCTTGGCGATCATCCGTGCATCAGCAATGGTGGTGGGGCCTCGACGACCGTCCATGTGTCAATGACGACGTACGTCAGCAGTGGAGATGTTGTGTTGTGTGGCCCGGCGGTGCTGCTAGCAAGTGTGGCCATCAAGCACACGGAAGCACGTAGCGGCAATCGTCATGGTTACTGCGAACACATGGTTTTTACATAACCATTGTGGAGTACCTTTGTTGTGTGATGAGCGATTGTCAACATGCCAACATTTTGGTGGGTTGTTGGTTCGGTGGTTCTACTGATATCCTGGCACAGGGTTATGTGTCGAAACGGTGTCTCTTGGCTTCGTGATGTGC
>Ga0182004_10004066_pt1 | contig 11743 bp, 15 predicted proteins | sample Sormic07211540_1_FD_120479 | JGI IMG/M metagenome (GOLD analysis project Ga0182004, IMG submission 120479) | Endophyte microbial communities from Sorghum bicolor roots, Mead, Nebraska, USA - 072115-40_1 MetaG | ecosystem: Host-associated > Plants > Roots > Unclassified | place: USA: Nebraska...
ATTGAGCTAGAGAACACTCCCTCCACTCATCTCCTTGCTTGATTGCTAATCCTAGTGAGATTGAGTGAGATTCAAGTGCATTGCATTGAGAGTTGCATCTAGTGGCACTTGATCCTTGAGTTTGTTGTAGATTTCTTGTTTCTCTTGGGTGTTTCTCGATGCCCTAGACTGCTTGGAGTAGTGGAGGTGTTGAGCTCGTGATTGGAGATTGTTTCGAGCCTCACCAAGTGATTTATGTGGGGTTCTTGAGCCTTCCCCGCGAGAGATCACAATTGGCTACTCTAGTGGATTGCTCGTGGCTTGGAGGATCCCCATCTTGTGAGTGGATGTGTGGCACGCGCTGAGGGTTTGGCTTTGAATTTCCAATTAGCTCGTGAACCATCAAGTGGGTGTATCGCCACAACAAGGACTAGCATGCCGGGAAGCAAGTGAACCTCGGTACAAAATCTTGTGTCATCTCTTGCCGAGGATTCTCTCGTGATTGTGATTAATTGATTGCTTATATATCTACTCTCCAACGTTGGTATAACAATCACTCTCCACTCTTTTATATACTTGCTTTTCTTGCTAGTTGTTTAGTTTGTATAGCTTAGTTCTTATTTAGAGTAGATTTGTTGTGTAGCCTTCTCTTGTTGTTGTGGTTTAGTGTTCAGCCTTGTGCTAGTTTGTATAGGTGGCTTGCATAGCTTAGTTGAGCTAGTGCTAGAATTGCTTTGTCATTTGTTTTACTAACTCACTTTCTTAGTAAAGTTTGTTGAACATTTAAATAGGCTATTCACCCCCCTCTAGCCATTTAGACATTTAAGGGTGTGCACCTAGGAGGCTCTGGTTGCGCCCACCTTGGACGCCCTGCTCCCAGCCGTCAGGGCTGGGGCCTTGCTGCCAGCCACCGCCTGAAGGAGCACTGCCTTGGGAGGCCCATGGGTTGTAGCACAACCATGGTCCCATGGGGCGGTTGCCCCGCCCTGGGCATTGTGGCCCTGCTGCTAGCCAGTGCTGCCGCTTCCCTGGCCATGCCAGCCTTCTTGCTTCTTGCCGCCCTTGCCTTTCTTGCTGCCTCCGCCCTCGGAGCCCTTGAGAGGAGCATCAGACGAGGAGGAGCGGCACCCTATGGAGGTGCAGGTGGAACCAGAAGCGGCCACCGTGGCGGATGCCGCCGTGGTCTTCTTGTCATTAGCGAGACGCAGCTCTTTGAGAGAGAGCATCTCACGGGCCCTGGAGAAGGAGGGCAGCACAATAGAATTGGCAATGTTGTTGGCGGTGCCGCTAAAGCGCGGGTTGTGGCCGCTAAAGCCGGGCATCCTCGATGGTTTCGCTGACGTCCCAAAGAGCGGCGGGCGTGAACTTGAGTTTCAGGCAGTACTCATCGATCGTCGAGTCACCCTGCTTCAAGGAGTGAAACTCCTCAATCAGGAAGACAGTCCGGGGTGCGCGGTTGGAGCAGAAGAGGCCTTCAATGGCCACCCACAGCTCGCGGGCGGTCTAGTTCTCATTGGTGAGGGCCAGGTCAAGAACGGAGTCATCGACAGTGTTCAAGATCCAACCGCGGACGGTGCACTCAGCAATGTCCCACGATGGATCAACAGGAGAAGGAGTAGACCTAGTGATGTGTGGGAGAAGACTGAATTTCCCACACAGGGACTTGAAGAACGAAGCCGACTTGGTGAAGTTGGGGGTTTTTCATCTCCAAGACCACCGGGATGTGGGTCTTCACATTGGCGGTGATGTAGGGGTGGATGACGACGGCCTGCTGTTGTGCAGGAGCGGGCACATTAGCGGCTGGTTCGGCAGCAGCCATCTTTGCCGTGAGAGGTGGATAAGAGAAGGAGGCGGAAGCAAAAGCAGAAGGCCAGGATCTAATTGATCGCTGATATCATGTAGAATGATAGAGGGAATGGGAAAACACCACACACCCAACATGTTGGGTGACCTTCATATATATATATATGGCCAATATGGCTGAGTATACTGGTAATACATGGCAGGTGCTAATCACACTGATTGTGGACTTGCCTAATATAAACTTTCCTAATATACACTTGCTATATATATCTATATACTTGCTGTATATATCTATCACTTGATCTAAATCCTCAATAGGTTTGATGTAATTTTCATTTTCTAGATATTCTTCTGGAGCTTCTAATTCCTCTAATGTAGTGATAATATCCTCTTGAAGAAACTCTTCAATTACTCGTTGTGGAGGATCCCTGCATGTGATTTTACAACACAAAGCACTCTCTACTTATTACTAGGAGTGAGTGCTAAAGGTTGTCTAGAAGAGTGACTTTATGCTATGCTTGCATGAATAGAGGTTGTCTTATGAATTAACGATGATTTACAAAGCTTAAATAATAATATTCTCTTGTGATTAGTACAGCTACCTATATTGGATCTAACTTCAAGCTCTACCACTGGTCTTGAGGGATATGGGTGTTCATTGAAACACGTCAAAAGAGTTGTGTGTCGTCCATTATTAAGATAGAAAAAGATACAACAAGCCAAGTTTAGAAAGGACCCAGACTCGAGGTCCCCAACAAATACATAAAACAAACTATGCCGGTGACCAAGAGAAAGGAAAACACGAGCACCCAACCACATTGGTGATTAAACCGAGGTCAGTGACCTGTTAAGAGGTCACCGAGCTTTGAAGCGCCTGCCATGCACGAGAGATTATGTTCATCCCCCACGGTTTATAAAAGCTCTTGAATGTTTGGTGATGCTCCCTCAAACACATATGAGTGAAGTCAACCCCTTCTTGTGCTCTTTTGGCACCCTTCTTTCAATAAGTTGATGGTTTTAGGGTGTTGGCAGGCCGCTAGCTACCTGCTGGCCATCGTCTGCTTGGCAAATCTCGCACGCACGCGTCACCAACAAACTTACCCGTCGGTGGATCATAGGACGTACCTGGTGCCGGGAATGCGGTGCTTCAGGCTTCAGTTCGCATGATCACACTTCAACTCCAGCGACGGAGGCCATGCCCGTCTTCGTCCTGGTTGCGAGAGGTTTCGGTGCTTCAAGACGACACAACGCCTATTCGATAAGCTGGTGCCTGGTTTGCTGTGGTTGAATGGCCTGGTCTGGCGGCGTCTTGGCATGTGATGGAGGTGGCATGGAGTCGTCGCGCCGATGATGGAGGGTGATCGATGATGGAGAGGGGGTGCACGGAGGAGGGTTGGTGGTCACGGTGGTTCAACGGCCTAGTGCGGAGGCGGCCTGGCGAGGATGGCTTGGAGACGACGGCCTAGCGACGGTGGCTTGGAGGTCGCTCTGATCACGGGGGCTCACGTTACGGTGTCGTGCGAGAGCGGACTGCAGATCCGTACGTGTTTTTTTGTTTCCTTTTGGATCTGCGTCTTCGATTGGTGCAAGCGCGTGATTGTGGGTGATTGATTTTGTTTTCTTTTGGAGAGAGCGGAGTGCAGGTCCGTACATGTTTTTTTGAGTTGTGTCTTGCATGGCAGCACGTGATTGTGCATGATAGATTTTGTTTCTTTTTCGAGCCGCGTGTGGGATCAGAAGGTGAGATGACACCTAGGTTACACCAAACCAAAGTTGCACGAAAAAATATCTTCCTTTTGTTCTTTTGCGTCTTCGGTGCGAGCGCATGATTGTGCGTGATTAATTTTGTTTCCTTTTGGAGAGAGCGGAGTGCAGGTCCGTATGTGTTTTTTGGTTTCCTTTTGGAGCTGTGCGTGGGATCAGAAGAGGAGATGACACCTAGGTTACACCAAAGCAAAGTTATACGAAAAAAATATCTTCTTTTGTTCTTTTTAGTTGTAAGAGATTAGAACTTTATATTTTTATAGCATGTCAAAGGAAGTCACAAAACTCAATGTTTAATTGTAGCAATATATGCGTAATATGAAATTAAAATTACAATATATTTACATCTAAATATTTCTATGATTTTTTTGATTCGATACATGTTTAATAGGACACTATCGTATTATTGCAACTAGACGACTATTAACTTAGTAATATGGGTGTCTTAATACCATGAAATAAATTATAAAAAATTATAGAAAGGATAAATTATAAATAAACATGTACTATTTATGTCTTTGTTCTATCTGTTTTTACTCCTGTTGCAATAATTTTGCTAGTTTATCTATGTCTACCCAACAATCAGTTGTTTTAGCCTTTTTCGTCAACCAAATTTTTTCCATACACTTACACTTTTTTATAGATATATTTACACCGTATTATTATTATATTTACATTGATTTTTTAGTGTAATTTATTGGACACAGTGATGTAATTTAGGAATATAACACAAAAAACATGTCAAAATTTTTAAAAGATTTATAAATTATTTCTATGGATTCTAGACATCAGAGAAATATATGACAAATTATTCACAAATTCTTCAGACATTTCAAAAAAATAAAACAAAATCCACACAAGGAGGTGAGAGAGGAGAGATTGTCGTAGGGTGTTGCATGCTCGAGTTCGTGTATCAAGCAGGGAGTCAGGGAGACAGGGACGCACGCACAGGGCCGCATTACAAGAGTGCGTTGAAGCCGAGCACGCGCACGCACGCATGCATCAATATGAATCTGATCAGGGGGAGGGGGAGACCGTCTCTTCCGTTTCACACGGCCCAAAAATCCAGTGTTGATCACAACCAGCAAATCAATCTGTTGATCCTTAGCTTTTCTGTATCTAAATATCTACAATTAAACTCCACATGAACTCTTAACTCAAGTCTGTTGCAAAGCATTGACGATACTTTTACTAATTTATCATATCTACAATTAAACTCCACGTGAACTCTTAACTCAAGTCCAGCGCGTCTCCCGCACGGATGTTGAAGAATGGAACATATGTGCAAGGTTCATTTGTGATTATTATGATCCTACAGCTTGCATTGAATTTCATTCGTTGCATGCATGCATCGTGTCCTTCTCCGGATATATTAGCAGAGTCCTGCTCCACATTGATACCTTCTGTTGTTCAGATCGTGTGCATAATAACCGTGTAAATATACAGCAACAACAGAACGTAAGTTAGCTGCGAGTTGGATTAATTACAACTGCTGATATCTACACAAGATGCCGATATCTACAACAAACAATCTACTTACGAGAAGAATTAGAGAGATATCTCAACGGCATGCCAACCCCAAACCCCAGGCCACTCCTATAAGTTGACCCTTTCCTTTCGTTCAAGGCTCATCTCATACCACAGAAGCCAACCAAGCCTCTGTTGGTTTACGCGCCCATCCATCCATCCATCCAAAAGACCAAAGCATAGATCGATGGCGCCGTCCAGCAAGTACACGCTGATCGCGTTGCTCGTCGCCTTTGCTATCATTGCGCCCAGCCTGCTGCACCAATCTGCGGCCGTCAGAGACGGTGGAGCAACCAAGGCTCCTGCACCGTCATCTGCCAACGGCGAAGTCGTCTTGCACCCGACGGCGACGTACGAGATCCCTGACCTGCCATTGCCGGCAATTATACCATGCCCTCCCGCGTTCCCCAAGATCCCGTTCATCCCCTGCTACAACGAGACGCCGCCTGCCCCGCCGCCGCGGCCAATGGAGTGCGGGCCGAAGCTGGTGATGCTGATGCCTTCGTGCTCCGGTTTCCTCACCAACAGCAGCATCAGTGCACCGGGCAACAATTGCTGCGAAGCCGTCAATCGATTCATCAACGTCACGGACAGCGATCCGAACACCTATGATCTTCTTTGCCTCTGCCACATCATTAACGGGGACGTGAACCAGCTTCTGACGGCGCCGGTAGACCACGCGCACGCGCTCTCCCTCTTGCAAACGTGTTTAGGAATAGACCCAAACACAGCTTCCGGCATCTGCAACGACGACGAATTGAGTAAGTCGTATCGTATATACAGTTTATTTCCAAGAAACTATTAATCCTTGTAATAATGCAGCAACTAATTGAGTAAGTCGATATATACCATTACACTGAACAGGGGAACACATACCAGCGATGGATCTTCCCAAACCTCCAACACCGGCGCCAGGGAAGAAGGCCTAGGGTATTTGCCTTTTTACCCTTTCATTTTTTTCCAGTTACTGTTAGAGCCAATTGTTGTCACATAACAGGCTTTTATTTATTTATTTTTGGATTTTTTGCAGGTCGTTGATAACCATAAATACGTAGCAGCAAGAGGTTGATCCATTCTTTCGTCAGGAGCTGGATTTGGTGGATTCATCAGAAGCATCGAAGTGTCTTGGTGCATGCAACAACCGCGTCGTCATTAGATCAGTTTAGTTAGAGCGTCTTGGTTAAGATGTCACCGGGCCATGTATCATTAGAAACAACCGTTCTTGCTCCATGCATACTTCGATAATATATATGTCTGCAGTTTCTCTCTACTCGAACTCTGATTTTATTTGATTTTTTCTTGTTTAATAAAAATAACGATAGTACTGCTGCCATTCTTTAGACCCAATTTCTAGTAGTATGTAGTATACTACCTTTGCTTCTTTGTAATAAACAATAATATGATTTCAACAGGTCATTTAGGTCCCGTTTGGTTCCCCTTGCTAAATTTTAGCTAGCTAAAATTATTTTAGCTACTCTCGAGTGACTAATGGAACTAAACTATTTTATCTCCTTTTAGTCAATGTTTTTGGAACTTTAGCTACTAATAAAGTGACTAATGTTTAGCTAGCTAAAATTTAGCAAGGGAAACCAAACAGGGCATTAATCTAGTGCACAAGAGTTACACGCATCAATCGAACATCTACTTTTTCCAAATTGATGTATTACAATATATAAACTAATAATGCTCAAAGTAAGACTTTAAAATCCTAATATTTCTTAAAGGTAACTTTGAGATCGAGACATGAATTCTGGATAATATCTGCAGATGTGATTATTCTCTGTACTTGAGCGGCATCATTTTAATTTGCTTTTTCCAATTTATTGAAATATATAAAGATAGTAGATCTGCCGTTTATTAGGTCCAGTTTCTATGCAGTAGTGTGTATAATCTATCCCTAACATTAAAGAGGCAAAATTATTTCTACCACTAATTTTTTTCGTCCAACCCTTTCTTTCCTACTCTTTTACAATTACAATAATCTGAACTTGTGGCCTAAAGTGTACTCCCTCCATATCGCTAATAGAGGTCGTTTTGCAGTTTGAACAAAGTTGAACAAAAGATGTCGTTCTGCTACATAAACGCATCTTTGGACGCCGCTGCCCCTGCGCTTGGGCTCCCGCACCGTGAGGAGTTATTAGCGCCGCGCTCGTTGCATCCACGATTGGCCCTCCCATCCGTGTGAGTTATTAGCGCTGGCCGCTGGCGGCTCGCCGCTCGCCCTCGCACACCGCAAAACACAAGCAGCTAAGCCCCCCCAAAAAAACGAGTAATTGAACATGTAAAAAAAGACGAGTAATCGAACATGTATGCATGCAGCAACACCGCTCGCATGCCGCAAAATGCAAGTAGCTAAGCTAGAGAAAAGATGAGGAATCGATGAATATGTTGCATGAAGCAACAACGCTATGCATAAATTGCAAAAAAAAGTGAGGCTGTCGGCATTCGAACTGTGGACGACATCCACATCGCACGGTGAAGTAGCCACTTTAGCTATAAAAGGTTGTTGTCTACATAACATCCACATTTACATTTAATAAAGGTAAACAGGGAAAAATGTCCACTAATTAATGACTTCTTGGTAATCCTCCTCATGTCCTAAACGATCTCTATTAGCGATACGGAGGGAGTACAAAACTGCTTCGGTTTGCAACAGTCCATTATTATATCTATCGTCATGGATAAGAGTCTGTGTCACATAACACGTGCAGCCCATAGACGGCCTTCTGTCTGTAAGTTTTTGGAATATGAACATAGATAGTGAAAAAGATAGGTCATACAATGAATTGTCTATTTAGTTGTCTGCAAGCTATTTAATGATTGTATGTAGCTAAGATCAATTATAAAGACTATTTTATATATCTTTTTGTTGCTATTTGATGAACCCACATACGTCTGATCCACCTGGGAGTATCAGCCAAAGAAGTTTGTTACGTACAAGACAAGTCTATCACACATGTAGTTGTTGATTATAATGTTGTATACATGCCACACACACATACACTCCACCCGGTCTCGGATGCCACACTTAATCACGGTAAGCTGTCTCTCGCTCGCGCTGCGTACAACGGGAGAAGGTGCCGCGGTATAACCTTGGAGCACGGGCCACGCTCGGCGTCTCACCAGGCGACGCAGCAGCTCTCTCTCATCTTTAATGAAGGGTGTTTTTGCAAAACTCCAGTTATGCAGACGGCTTTGCAGACGGGGCTGTACATGCACTCCTTGGCGTACCCATGCCTCCTATAAAGCTAGGGGTCTATGATGGGAAGGATCCATCACATATAGATCTAACAGTGTGTAACACTCCAAATTTAGCTCTTTTAAATAGATGAATTTGATTTAATTAAATTATTATTGTGAAGCATTATAATATAGGAAAAATAATAAATTTTGGGGAAATTAAAATTTAATATAAGTTTAAAAAACATTTTTGATGCATGCATGCTGGTGTATTTTTATTGTGATGACTGATTCAAAAACCAAATGTCAAAATTATTTGAAATCCAATTTGAAAATGAGTTTGCAAAATGGAGTTGAAAAATAAAAAGACTGATGGAGTTTAAAAATCCAATTTTTGTGGAGGAAACTAGACTGATGTATCTCACATTTGCAACTGGGACCATGTCAAAACCAGCTCGGATCTGGGAGATATCCTTATTACAATCTGAGACTGTTGCACAGACTAGAACACAGAACAGATTCGCTTTACCTCTGTTTTTTATTAAGATAATGTCAGAATCTGTAAAAGTGATCTAAATAAAAGTTGTAAAAAATTTCATAAGCTTTCCGAATATTTATGGCATGCCTCTATTGGATCAAAGAAACTCGAGTTATGAGTTAAAAACTGTACCGCTGTTTTTGCATCTTGTCCAGAAAATTTCAGGAATGCTTATTTGATATTGTAACCAGTTTATAATTATGGAAAGGCCCCCAAAAGCTTATTCCTTTGTTGGAAACAGATGGATAATGAAGGAGGAAGAGGCCATGGTCGTGGTCGAGGCCGTGGCCGTGGACGTGGCCGTGGCGCACTGGTGGATCCACCGCCACCACCACCGATTCAGCCAGTGACAGTAGAGCAGCTCATGCTGATGCAAGCTCAATTGATGCAAACTATGATGGATCGTCTGGAGAGTTCACCACCTGTCTAGGTTCACGATAAGAGGGGAGAGTTCACGAAGGGACATCCCTTGTTTTTACACATGCTACTGACCCTTTAGAAGCTGGTGATTGGTTAAGAGCTGTGGAGAAGCAGCTGAACATTGCTTAGTGCAATGAAGTGGAGAAGGTGTTGTATGCCTCCGGACAACTACAAGGGGCTGCACAGGAATGGTGGGAGTCCTACCAATACGGACGCCCAAACAATGCACCACCTGTCACTTGGACGGAATTCATTGAGAGTTTCCGATCTTACCACATTCTGGAAGGGCTCATCGATCTCAAACAAGAGGAGTTCCATACTCTCAAGAAAGGCTCCTTGACTCTCGCGCGAGTACTGTGATAAGTTCACTCAATTGTCATGTTAAGCTCCAGGTGAAGTAGCGAAGGATTCTAACAAGCAGCGTCGTTTCCTAAAAGGACTGTATGATGGCCTGCAACTGCAGCTGATGTCCAATGTTTACCCCAGCTTCTAGGAACTTGTGAACCGCGCTATTGTGATTGACAATAAGCGCAAAGAGATGGATGCTAAGAAGAGTAAGATTCAGGGGTAGGCATCTAGCAGCAATACTCATCCGCGCGTCTTTTCTCAGCAGGGCTTTCCTCATAGGAATCAGAGCCCCCCTAGTTAGTGGAATCAGGGTCAGTACCCTTAGCGCAATTAAAACCAAAACCAGCAGCGTCCCCAGTACCAACAGCAGTTTGGTAATCAGCGACCCCAACAGCAAGCTAACCCTCAGGCACCATGTCCGGGTGTGCCCAACAATGCTCCGGTGAAGACTGCGGTGGCAAACAACCCCAATGCTTGCTACCATTGTGGTGAGGTGGGTCACTATGCCCATCAGCGCCCGAAGAAGCAGAACCCCTCAACCCCATAGAACCAAAACAACAATCAGAGGCCCAGTGCTCGACCACCCCACACTGGAAGGGTGAACCATGTGTCTACCAAATCAGCTCAGGAGGCACCCGAGGTCATGTTGGGTACGTTCAGTATCAACTCCATCCCTGCTACTGTACTTTTTGATTCCAGAGCTTCGCATTCTTTCATCTCGCAAGCTTTTGTTAGAGTACATAGCATAGCTTTGTGTGCCATGAAAAACTCCTAGTGAATTCACCGGGGGTACTATGCCACCTAACTATAGGAGTCCCTCCACTAGTGTTTCTCTAAGGGGGGTAGAGTTCAAAGTAAACCCCATTGTGCTAAGAACTTCTGGTATTGACCTTATTCTCGGGATAGATTGGATGAAGCAACATCGGGCAGTGATTCAGTGCCAGGAGAAGTTTGTGGTAGTGACATCACCAAAAGGGGATAGAATTTGTGTGGAGGTGGTCGTTCAAGCACCTCTGGCTGCTACCGTGAACCAGATGATTGATGAGGTCAATGAGGAGAACTAGGTGGTGAATGACTTCGCCGATGTGTTCCCTGATGAATTGCTAGGTATGCCACTTGACCGAGACATCGAATTCCTTATTGTACTTTTACCTGGAACTGCACCCATAGCTAAGAGACCCTACAGAATGGGAGTGAATGAACTAGAGGAACTTAAGAAACAAATCAAGGAGTTGTTAGAGAAAGGTTTTATTCGCCCTAGTTCATCATCTTGGGGAGCACCCATTATTTTTGTTGATAAGAAAGATAGTACCATGAGGATGTGTGTGGATTATCGGTCACTAAATGAAGTAACCATAAAAAACAAGTACTCTCTGCCTAGAATTGATGACCTATTTGATCAGTTAAAAGGTGCTTGTGTGCTCTTAAAAATAGACCTTCAATCCGGTTATCACCAACTAAAAATCCGTGCATTGGATGTACCTAAGACAACCTTCACTACTAGATATAGCCTGTATGAGTACACAGTTATGTCTTTTGGGCTGACCAATGCGCATATTTCATGTATCTCATAAACAAGGTGTTCATGGCGTTCTTGGATAAGTTTGTAGTTGTGTTCATTGATGACATACTCATCTTTTCCAAAACTAAAGAGGAACATGCTGAGCATGTGAGGCTAATCTTAGAAAAGCTTAGAGAACATATAAGCTATATGCCAAAAGAAGCAAGTGTGAGTTTTGGCTAAAGGAGGTCTCCTTTCCGGGACACGTGGTATCTAATGGAGGGATAGCCATGGACCCCAGCAAAGTGCAAGATGTGTGGAACTGGAAACCCCCAACCAATGTGAGAGAGATCTATAGTTTTTTAGGATTAGCCGAATATTATACACTGCCACACGTTCGGGCATTAGCACCGGTCGGGAAGGGCCTGTTGCCCCGGTTCCCGAGCCGGTGCTGCCCTTCCGGGACTAAAGGCCCACCCTTTAGTCCCGGTTCGGAGAACCGGGGCTAAAGCCCCCCCCCCTTTAACACCGGTTGGTAATTAAAGGGTTTCTTTTTTTTATTCACTTCTTCGGTTCTGTTTATTGTTTTTATATAATAATAATAATAGGTTTTTCAATACATGTTTTTGCTGATACAATAATATATTTATATTACACGCATATTAAGCATATATAAATGAAAA
>Ga0182004_10004067_pt1 | contig 11742 bp, 9 predicted proteins | sample Sormic07211540_1_FD_120479 | JGI IMG/M metagenome (GOLD analysis project Ga0182004, IMG submission 120479) | Endophyte microbial communities from Sorghum bicolor roots, Mead, Nebraska, USA - 072115-40_1 MetaG | ecosystem: Host-associated > Plants > Roots > Unclassified | place: USA: Nebraska...
CCGCGAGTTTAGCGGAGGTAAACGCAAACGCCTTCTCATGCCCCCCGCGTTGTCTGATCCGACCGGGCGTTCCACTCAACGAGGGTTGTTCCCTCATTTCGTCCGCCTCCACAATGCAGGTCGAGGCGGGAGGAAGGCGGTGGGGGTTCCCGGCCGGCGGGCAGGAGGGTCGGGGTCGGGGGCGGGGATGGGGCTCGACGGCGCGGTCTCGGGGGTGGTGTCGAGGAAGGTGCTGCCGGCGTGCGGTGGGCTCTGCTACCTCTGCCCTTCGCTGCGTCCACGCTCCAGGCAGCCCGTCAAACGCTACAAGAAGATCCTCGCCGACATCTTCCCCGCGAAGCAGGTTGACAAGCTCTCCTTCCGCACGTCTGCTTATGTTATTTTCTCCTTGCTCGCCATCAGCTGCATTTTCATGGGGCCCTCGCCTTAGAAATTGAACCAGTGCCAATTACACTGGCGAATTACCCATTATGAGCTGCTTAGAGCCTCAATTTGACTGTGTATCTGTCTTCACCGTTGCAATCTCTCCCCCCATAAGGAGATGGCAATGGTATAATGACCCTCTTTCTGTTTGTTCACACCACTCAGCTACCCTTAAATGGACTGTAGTTTCCCATTGATTGTTATGGACCATACTACGTGTGGTAGCAGTTGATTCTGTCTTAAAACAGGCTTAATTTCATCAATATTGCCACAGGAAGACGGACCAAATGAGAGGAGGATTGGGAAGCTATGCGAGTATGTTGCTAGAAACCCTCATCGTGTGCCAAAGGTGGGGTGTGCTCCTCACCTCTCAAATATCCTACAATTGCATCTAATTCGTTGCTTCCAGTTCACTTGTTTTCTCTTGCGTATCGGTGTCTCTGCAGATCACAGCTTACTTGGAGAAGAGGTGTTACAAGGAGTTGAGAAATGAGCAGTATGGCTTTGTGAAAGTTGTTGTGCTAATATACCGCAGGCTATTGGTCTCTTGTAAAGAACAGATGTGAGCTTTGTTTTTCACATCCATTTTACAATGCATCAGATCCATCTCATTCTAGAAATGAACATCTTGATTGATGTTTGGATTTTGTATGTAACTTCTATATTTGCATGCTGTAAGTTCATTCAAACTGTTGTAGATCTGAAAGTGAATTTTCTCAGTGCAGGCCGTTACTGGCAAATAGCTTGTTAAGCATCATACAAACACTTTTGGATCAATCAAGGCAGGATGACATGTGCATCATTGGCTGTGAAACCTTGTTTGATTTCACTGTCACTCAGGTATTCATTATTCAATTTGTGTAGTGGACAGTGGATACCTTTCTATACTGAGGATGCTATTTCAATCTCAATCAGTCACTGAATTATGAGTTGGTTCCAGTTGGATGGTACATATCAGTTCGATTTGGAAGAGCTTATTCCAAGCCTCTACAAACTTTCTCAAATAGTAAGGGACGAAGAGAAAGCTAATGCACTCCGTGCAGCAGTCTTGCAATCTCTTTCTGCTATGGTAAGTCTCCTGCACAGTATGATGAACAAGTTATCATTGTATCTATTCACAATGCCACCATGTTCTCCTCAAGTAATATTAGATGCTGCTTCAGCTCAGATAAAAAAACATAAATAAGTTGTTAGTGGACCTACGATTTGGCAAAATTTCTTTCAGTGTTAAAGTATAGCCCAATCAAACTTATTCTGGTTATTCTCATCACAATTAGGTGCATTTTTTGAAGCACTGTTTATAGTCGTTGGCTTAGCAATTGTTCATGGTATATACCTGGGGTTCCATCCTTTTCTTTACAGTTCTGCTAAAACTGGCTAAGAACCCCAATAAGAAAATTCTAGCAGTTTACAACTTTGAATTTTTTTAATGCTGCACTTTTGGTTTTCTTTTGCATCCTTATTACAATAATGGGGATATGTTGAGTAATTTTGTGTCTTTACAAAGATTGGTCCACTTTTGGTTTTCTTTTGTATTCTTATTACAATACATATAGTTATTAACAAAAAAACAATGCAAAGTACAATCCAAAATATGCTCCAGCACTAACATACTGTTCATTTTATATGCTGAACAGATCTGGTTTATGGGTGAGCTCTCTCATATCTCATCAGAGTTCGATAATGTAAGTATCTTGCAGTAGTTCTTGTAGTTTCTCTGTTTTACTTATCTGTCCTTGAAACTTCAGACTGCCATTATTTTCTTATTGTTAGATTAGATGTTTTTTCATGTATGACAGTCAGAATATCACCTTATACAACCTAGGAAGGAATGTTGCTTAGTTATGCAGATCTGCTCAAATATTTTCAAGCTGTGATACAATTCCTACACATATAATAGTACTTTTGCTTCTATATGTTTACTGAATGCTATACCTTTTTGCTATGAGCGGGTTTTTTTTGCGGTAACATATTGTGCTCTTAAACTTTTATACTTTATTCACTATAATTGTCAGGTTGTCGAAGTAGTATTGGAAAGCTATGAGCCTCGAAAGGTGCAAAGTGACAATAGCGCTGCCGCTACTAAAAATCCAAGTTGTCAGTGGGTGGAAGAGGTCCTTAAAACCGAGGGCCATGCCTCTCCATCTTCATTTATATTTTCTGTGATACCTTCTTGGGAGAGCATAGTTAGTGACTTTGGAGGAGCTCAACTGCTTATGTAATATACCATTCTTAGGGAACTTAAGTTTGTTATTTCCTCTTATTTTTTAGTTCTTAACTGACTCCTGTCTTGTAGGGATGATTCCAAGGATCCTTATTTTTGGTCAAGAGTCTGTGTGCATAACATGGCTAAGCTGTCCAGGGAGGCAACCACATTCCGCCGTGTTATGGAGTCCCTATTTCGCCACTTTGATAATACCAATTCATGGTCATCCAAGAATAGTCTTGCACTTTGTGTTCTACTGGACATGCAAATGTTCATGGAAAACTCAGGTGCGCTATTCGCATTAAGTAAACCTTCGTCATTAACATAATAACACGACTATTTTATTTATTTAGCTACAACTGGCTTTTGCAGGGACAAACATTAATTTGATGATATCAGTACTAGTAAAACACCTTGAACACAAGGCCATACTGGAACAACCTGAGATGCAACTCAGCATCGTGGAAGTGATAGCTGCTCTTGCAGAACAATCAAGAGCTCAGGCTTCAGCAGCAACCATGGTTGCTATAAGTGACCTTGTAAGGCATATGAAAAAGACACTGCATTTAGCTCTCGGTAGCAAAGATTTGGAGGTGGTAAAGTGGAATGACAAACTCCGCAAGGCTTTTGATGAATGCATAACCCAGCTGTCAAAGAAGGTCAATTTCCCTCCAATTGAAACTTTATCAGTGATTTTTACTTGCTGCTCTTTGCCTTTTCTTCCCTTGCTAATTTGATGCCAGTATAATGCTTCTTACTTCTTAGTTTGGTTTGCATAATATTATAGAGTTATATAGTTCATATGAGATCACAACTTAGTTGGTGTTGCTGATCAGGTAGGTGATGCTGGGCCAGTTCTTGACATGATGTCTGTGATGCTAGAGAACATATCACGCACTCCTCTTGTTGCTATAGCAACTACCTCAGCTGTTTACCGCACAGCTCAAATAATCGCTTCAATACCAAATTTGTCGTATCAGAACAAGGTATGGTGTTGGAGCACAAAATTTGAATTCATTTTAGCAGTAGTTCTTAGTGATTTTTCAATTGTTTATCCTGTGTCATACTTGTCAGGTATTTCCAGAAGCACTTTTTCATCAATTGCTGTTAGCGATGGTTCACCCTGATCATGAAACACGTGTTGGTGCACACCGCATATTTTCTGTTGTCCTTGTTCCATCTTCTGTTTCTCCCTTTCCCAATTTGAAATCCCTAGATCAGTGTAGAAAGCATGATGTCCAGAGAACACTCTCGAGGGCTGTATCTGTCTTCTCATCTTCAGCTGCTTTGTTTGATAAGCTGAGAAGGGACAAAAACTCCTTCAGAGAATATTTTCATGAAGGAAGCATGAACAGAATTTTGCATGGTATTGATGATGAAACTGCTACTCCCAATGACTTGCTAGGCTCCCAAAGTTTGAGAGAAAACCTCAGATTTCCTTCAGTGTCTCGGAAATATTCTTCTGCTTCTTTAAAGGAAGGTCAAAGTCCCGTGACGGAGTCAATCAACGAAATGGTATGTTCTGCCATGAGCAACCTCTTCGTTCCCCTCCAAAGGAAAAAAAAACCCCAACATGTTGAACCTTGTGCTTAGAAATTTACAGGCTAGTAACAATTGAACAAAGTTTTTCTGCTATTCACATCCTTTTATCTAACTTTTGGATACTTTCAGGAAATGACTGTGTTAAGACTAAGTAGTCAGCAGGCCACTCTTCTGCTCTCATCTATTTGGCGTCAAGCGCTTTCTCCAAAAAATACTCCTCAAAACTATGAAGCTATTGCTCATACATATAGTTTGCTTCTATTGTTTTTGGGATCAAAGGTACTTAATTTTTGTAGCTGCCATTTGTCTTGTGCCTATTGTTTATGGGTTGCAGAGAATTGCTATTCTTCCTGCAATTTGTTTGATTTGATTATTTTTCTGTTAAAATGATGATACTTATATTGTCATGCATGATCTTTATCATATGGCTTATTGCTTTCGCTCTTCTTTTTGTCGTCACCACATCTTTTAATCCTCAGTTACATGATGCTCTTTTGGAATGGTCATCACTGAGAACATTATTCTCTTTGTTTTTTTTCCCTTTTTGCTCTTCCAGACATCAATTTTTGAGGCTCTTGCTCCCAGTTTTCAGATTGCATTTTCTTTAATGAGCCATTCACTTGGAGGAACAGGTGAAGCAATTTATCATTTGCCTAGAGTTAACTAAAGTACATGTTGGTCTGGTTTCTGATAAGTACCTAACCATTTGTTTAGATTCATTGCCACCATCTCGCCGCCGGTCCTTATTTACTCTGGCTACATCTATGATTGTTTTTTCCTCAAGAGCTTTCAATGTGGCGACTCTTCTCCCAATTTGTAAATCAATGCTCAATGATAGAACGGTATGTCCAATCAAATTCCACTCCACACCGCCTCTTCAATCAAGCCTCCTTGTTTTTAGTAGAGTTCGGTATATTATATGTGCAGTGTATGTTCTACATAATGGGGGTAAATATCTGTATATGTGATGTTGGACAGTGATAGACATGATTCAGAACGATGTCATAGGAAGGAGGGTGTTGATAGAGGGAGAAAAGGAGACTGAGAAACTGGTTGACTTGATTTATTCATGTTTTTGCTTGATCATGTAAATATGTAATGAATGTCCTATCCTCTTAAATAGACTCTGACTCCTGAGAAATGATAGATTTAACGTCTGACGAAGCTAATAGATAACAAGTTGGGGAATTTAATTTGACAAGCTTATAGATAAGGTACAGATAGATTAATTTATCTGCTGGTGTGCTCAGATGACAAATACCACTGCACTTCTGCACATGATTAGCAGAATAGTGCCAAAAGTGAATGTGCTTTTCATCAAATGAACACAACATTTTTGTGTTCACTTTGCGTTCACCAATTACTTTTCGGTTGCACCAATTACTTTTCTTCTAGATGCAAAGCATACAGTGTGCATGTTTATACTATACATTAATAATGCATTACTGTTCTTCATGTCATTTTTGTTGCTTCCATATCTTTTTAATCAATGAAAGTTCTAAGCTTTCTGCACCGCAACTGTTGTAGATGGATCCATTCCTTCATTTGGTACATGAGAACAAACTTCAGGCTGTGAAGGACTATACAGAAGATCCATCAACATTCTATGGCTCAGCTGAGGACAATCAGAATGCCTTGAAGTCTCTTTCAGCAGTGGAACTAACAAATAGTTGCTCTCGAGAATCCATGGTCTTTGCCATTATGAACTCCATAACAGATTTACCTGATGTAATTTTCCATCCATTCACCGTAAGCAGTTCTTATATTTGCCTAAACTGAATACCATGGAATGTGTGGATAATGAACTTTCCTCACAACTTCTGCAGCTGGAGTTAGAGAATATTAGGAGTCAACTGCTACGTGATTTCTCCCCTGATGAAATGTGCCCAGCTAGTGCTCACTTTCTTGAATCACCTGGCAAGATTGCACGGCCAAGTTCTGATGATGACACCGACTATCAAGAGGTATATGTGTATCACCTATATATCTGTCTCGCTTTCTTTACCATCTTAACGGTACATGGAAATTTTGAGCAGGCTGAACTTATCGATCTGAGAAATGACAACAATACTTTTGCGGAATTCTCTGCAACTACACTGACGGCTACAGCTATTCCTGTGCCCACAACAAATCTTCTCAGTATTGATGAACTTCTAGAAACAGTATGTTCTTTTTTTCTCTCTCAAAGTTCATTGTTCCACTCTTCTCTCTTCGTTTGTTTGTTTGTTTGTTTATACCACCATCTGTGTGCACAATGCACATTACAGGTCATGAATGACACGTCATCTCAGACCAGAGCGCAATCGATGGCCGGTGACATCCCATTCCAGGAGATGACTAGCCACTGCGAGGCCCTTTCGATGGGAAAGCACCACAAGATGTCCCTGCTCATGAGCTTCAAGCAAAACAAGCAAGCTGCCACCGCTGTCGTGCCGGAAAATCAGGTTAACCGCGATGAAGCAGCCCATACCTCCAACAAGCAGGTGCGTGGATCAGCTTAGTTTCAAGCTCGTAATTTGCATTTCCACGGACGCTTATTTGTAAATCGGGAAAAAATATATCTTGGGGATGATATGGGATGGGGAATTGTGGATGGTGAGATGATGAGGCTGACTGTTGCCGGTTTGTTTTCAGAACACAAACCCGTTCCTCCGGCACAGCATCGGTGCCGAAGTGGCACAGGTTGCTGGCGTCGTCCAGCAGCCGTTCCTGAGGCTGCCAGCGTCCAGCCCCTACGACAACTTCCTCAAGGCTGCTGGCTGCTGATTTCCGCATCCCTGCAGAAACCCCGCCGTGTAACGAACTGAATGTATATGTAACAGTGGTTGGCAGCTGATTGGTCATACAGGCCAAAGCTGCCATTTTGCTGCTGTATCTGTGTGCCTTCAGAAAAGAAAAGAATGAAATGAAAAAAGAGGACTCCAAGTTTTCAAAGAAAGTTGCCTGCCGCAAGCTTATTTTCTTTTTGAACGAACTGGCACGGTATTGTGTTCATTTCATAGAACAGAGAAGAGCTGCAGCTGCCTCGAGCTTACGAGCTAAACAAGAGCATTGCCATCTGATCTTTGACATGCAAGCGTTGATTTATCGGGTCAATCCAAAACTCATCTAATTGAAGGATTTTTTTTAAGAAGCCGGCAAGAGTTTAGTTGAAGAATTCCAAAGCAAAGGCAATGGGATTATAGATAAATGCTGCAGCCATCCACTCCATTGGTGACATCAAGGACTAAAGGACATGCATGGACGGCACGTCGTGCTCATCAACCCTGAGAAGGTCGCATCAGCGATCCATCGTTACTTACAAGTCTGAGCTGGAAATGAAGGAATAATCGATTAAACATGACGGAAGGTGGCCGGCGACGTAATTCTTGGCGCCATCCGTACTATACGCGATCCTTGCGGCCGTACCGTATCCCAGAAAACCTAAACAATGCCCTTCCTCGCTCATCCTATATATACTTTTCCGGACACCCTTGTCATCGACGTTACGTTGCTACAAGTACAACTATGTTCGATAGCTTTTATGCGTCATAGTCAACAATATAGTAATGCAATACGGAGTTCGAGTGAAGACTCTTTTAACTTGCACTCCTGTTTATTTATCTAGCTGACTGGTTGGTTTGTTATATAGGGGACTTTTATATTATATACTCCCTTCATACCACATCTCGTACTTTAAGGAGTCGATCAAATTCAAATTAGACTAGAGTTATAGAAATAACAATATTAATATTTATATCTTTAAATAGGTTTACTATAAAAATACATGGCGCGATCAATCTAATGATATTGATTTGATATTATAAAATTAATATTTTATATATATTTAGTCAAATTTAAGATTGATTGATTTCTCAAAGTATGAGATTTTACTTATTTTGGAGATTGATTGATTCCTCAGAGTACGAGATTTTATTTATTTGAGGACAGAGGGAATAAATTAGCAATATACTGCGACCTCTAGCCACACTTAGATCATTTTTGTTTTAGCTTACATAGTTATTACATTATTTCAATTGTATGCAAGATAGAGAAACGGAAAATTATATCATAGCAAGGAATAATTCCTCATATGCCACCCAAAAAAATCTTAAATCTCTGAGATTCCATAGTCGGCGACGGTCCCATGTGTTGTAGATATAGTGATTCATATTTGTGAGCTTTTTTGTGGTATATATGAGGAGTGATAGAAGAATAACCAGTAATGTCAGGAATGAATGAAGCAAATACTTGCCACAAATTATTTTTTAAGGGACAATAAAAACTTTGTCGTGATTTTATTAGACAAACAAGGATCTGGTGAATTATTATAATGTAGGAGCTGTTTTGTTTCAGTTGCATCGTTTGGCTGATAAGTCATAGCAGAAAGTACTGTTAGCTGATTTGTTGGGAGAAAAAAACACTGTTGAATGTTTGGTAGATTCGGCTGATAAGCTCGAGTGAACAAGCTAAACACAAAATGGGCCTTAGTTTTGCGTTTTAGACGTCAAAAACAAGATAAAAAGCAAACTACATCTCCATATCTCAGCGTCCACAGGGGGAGCATGTGACATGGAAAAATTAAAAAAATAAGGCAGAAGGATCAAGCTAAAACAGGGGCAAACTGCTAGCTAATGACTTATCAACACCCAAATTTAAAATCATATGTGCATCAGTACATACTAGTGTCCCACCCAGCTCACATTGTAGTCTACACTTATTATTATATATACTCCCTCCGTCCACAAATAAATGCATATCTTGTTTTTCGAAGAGTCAAACCTTTTTAAATTTGACCAAAAATATACTAATATTTATCATATTTAATATGTATCATTAGATTGAACATGAAATGTACTTTCATAATATACTTTTTTGCAGATACGAATATTGATAGTATTTGATATATTTGTTAAAAAAGTTTGACTTCTCAGGAAGTGAGACGTGTATTTATTTATGGACGGAGGGATTATGCAGGCTATACAGCATTGCAAACTTTGCACATTGTAGATTACTCCTATACACTAGCATTGTTTAGTGCAAGGATACAGCTAATAATCCAAGCACATCCTCAGAGGGGAGGGAGCATGCTTCCATGCTGCAAACAGCACTCCAAGTCCAAGCCTCTGCTCACACTTCATCCCTCCCTCTCCTCTCCTCTCCGTTTTGATCATCATCAACCAGGTGGCAGGTGTGCATGGCGATGACCCAGGCGCTGAATCGATCACGCCACCATTTCCCATCTGATCGATCTCTTCTTGGAGCTAGACAGCAACTGGCGCAGCTGAACGACAAGATCAGGAGCAGAGCAGGCGGTCTTGTAGTTCTTGGCTCGGCGTCAGCGTCGGCGATGATGGCGATCAGGGGCTACTTCCGGGCGCCGGCGAGGCTGCAGGGGAGGAAGAGGAAGCAGCAGGCGGCGGAGCGGGGACTCCGGGGCGACAGCCTGGGCGCCGCGCTGCTCGACGAGGCCGAGCTGCCGGCAGTGCCCAGGGGCTACTTCGCCGTGTACGTGGGCGCGGAGGCGCGCCGGTTCGTGGTGCCGACGGACTACCTCCGCCAGCCGGCGTTCCGGGACCTCATGGAGCGCGCCGCCGAGGAGTTCGGCTTCGCGCAGGCCGCCGGCATCCGCATCCCGTGCCGCGAGGAGGACTTCGAGGCCACCGTCGCCGCGCTCGATCTCGAGTCCGCCGTGGCGCGCCGGCGCTCCCGGGCCGGCACCGGTAGAGCCACCGCGGCGGCGGAGCCCAAACTGCCCAAGGCCAGGTCGTTGTAGCAAGCCAGGCATGCAGAATTTGCAGGCCATGGAGATGCGCAATGCAAGTATTCTTTGCAGCTCAAGCTGACTTTGATTAGATCAAGTCAGTCAAATCATTAGGCATTAGCTTTGGATCAGTAGATAATCGATCTGTGGAGTAGTGTTTGTTCTGCAAGGGCTCTGAAACTGGCATGAAACAAGAAAAGGAATAATTCGTTCTTTGTTTTTCATCTGTAGTTAATTTGAAGATTTCTAGTCATGATTTAAGGCAAATTTTCTGTGTGTTGTTGCATATTCTTGAGCGTCAAACCCAGTTTCAGTGACACTGTTTGTGGATATTTTCAACAACAATAGTCAATGACATTTATCAACTATTTTGAAAAATGTAACTATTGTTGTTGCATATTATCAACAGCAATAGTTAGTGGCATTTAGGAAAACTTGCCATGCTTATGAATTGTGATATGAGTGGCACACAATTTGCCATCATGACCCACTTTCAGTGACACTGTCTGTGGATCATCTTAAGTGATGGGTCTGGAATGGAGCATGCAAACATGTCATCGGATGATCCTGAGTTGAGTGAGTGATTTCTATTCAAGCTCATCTTCCCTTGAAAGAAAACGTAACTGACATTTTCTCCCCAAATGGCACTTCAACTTTGTCTTCAGTTCAGGCTCTAGAACCAAGATAACCTACATTTGTCATCTGGCCAAATGCTGTCTGGATTTGTTCAGAAAACAGGATGGCAGAGATCTGCTGTTTCTTCCAGTTGCAACAAGATATTAATAATCTTTGAGCTGGCAGAACTGAAAAAAATATTGCAAATATCTTTTATCCGCGGGGATTACTTGGTCTCGAGAAGTGCCTGTCTGTCGGAATACATGTGAAGAAGATTTCATGCTTTTTGTGATCTAGTGCTCATGCCATGTGTAATTGTACGGCATGTATTTCTTCTGATCTGGAACTCTCTTTAATGAGTCTCAGTAACATGTCTAAGAGTAAAGAATGTGATAGCATCATTTTTTTTTTACCAAAATATATGCAGCATTGCTAGTTATTTGTTAATAGAGGACAGAGGGGATTAAGGTAATCTAGGGGGTACATGTGTCAAGAGGCAATTTAGCAATAGAGGTATATTGAGTTACAGAATTCTAAGGCACAGCTCCCTTAAGTTAAAGCATTGACTTCCCTATAGGATTCTTGGTAGTCAGAACTGAACTTTCCTATCTTTCAAAACTGAACTAAGGCCTTGTTTACTTCCGAAAAGTGAAAAGTTTTTGGTACTGTAGCACTTTCGTTTGTTTGTGACAAATATTATCCAATCATGGACTAACTAGGATCAAAAGATTCGTCTTGTGATTTACAACTAAACTGTGTAATTAGTTTTTGTTTTCGTTTATATTTAATGTTTCATGCATGTGTCACAAGATTCGATGTGATGGGGAATCTTGAAAACTTTTTAGTTTTCAGAGTGAACTAAACAAGGCCTAAATTTGATATTGAACACAAACAAAGAAGCTAAGGAGGACAGAATGACAGATGACAGTTGCCACCTCATCATTGCAAAGAGATGACTGAGGGGGATGCATCAATCATGTGTATAAAACTACACATACTGAAAATTCGGAAGTAGTAGTGTTTACTTCATTGAGGCACAACCACATATTATACTTTGGGTTCAAAATAGTGTGCAAGAACATTGTTCACTTCTGAACAGTTACAAAAGGAAAGTTAAAGTTGAAGTACAAAGAACAAGGTGGAAAATGAATTCTTAAGAAAGGGGGACATTTACTAAATCTGCTTGGAGCAAATCCTTCATTTTAAATTCTTA
>Ga0182004_10004068_pt1 | contig 11742 bp, 8 predicted proteins | sample Sormic07211540_1_FD_120479 | JGI IMG/M metagenome (GOLD analysis project Ga0182004, IMG submission 120479) | Endophyte microbial communities from Sorghum bicolor roots, Mead, Nebraska, USA - 072115-40_1 MetaG | ecosystem: Host-associated > Plants > Roots > Unclassified | place: USA: Nebraska...
CATCACATCGAATCTTGCGGCACATGCATGAAGCACTAAATATAGATAAAAGAAATAACTAATTACATAATTTACCTGTAATTTGTGAGACGAATCTTTTGAACATAGTTAGTCTATGATCGGTCAATATTTGTCAAATACAAACGAAAAATGCTACTATTCCTATTTTGCAAAAACAAATTAGAACTAAACAAGGCCTTAGTGTACTGGATTGAGTGAGAAAAAAAAATTAACCTATATTATTTAGCCTCCCTCTTGATCCATTTCTAGATCCGCCACTGCCCGAGTTCGATTCTAAAACAAACTAAAATATAAAGTATTTTCATAGTCCGTCAGTCTCTCCCGTATCCATACGAGTCAAGTGTTTAAGCATCATAGGAGTTCAATCCTCGATGAATCAGAACACATAATATAATCATCGATAAATTTTTAAACCTTCATACAAGTTAGAGCAGACACAAGATGAAATTTGTTTATTAGATGGATTAAAATATATGACATGTTTGCTAAATAAATCTCTAAGTCATAAGTTGCCAGTAGCACACGGGTTGTTTATTTGGTTGCACCAGTTGAAGACTCATGAGCTGCATTTTTTTCTTTTCGATTGCCTAAATGGAGCAATGGACCAGGCCCACATGCTTCGACTGTCTCTAATAATCGCGACCTAAATACAAGACTCATTTGTCCTTTAGATAGTATTACAAGCAAAAAGTTTAATATCTACTTTTAGTTTTCTTAAACAACAAGACCCAAAAAAAAACCTTTTCTATAAATAGAGGATACTTAATTTTAAGTTATGCCTCTCCAAGCACTCGAAATGAGTCTTCCATATATATATACTTTGTTCGAGGCTATAGATATTATGTTGAAGATTTATTTTATGTTTGGATTCCATAGTTGGTCTCTTGTTTTTTTTTTGCGAGACCTAATTGATCTCTTGTTGGAGACAGCTTAAAACATTTAGAAACAGAGAAATAGAATTGGATCTATTTTTCCCTCGGCGCTTCCATGCTGCAGCTTGGGTCACGTGAAAAGATGCTTGTGAATGTATAGGAGGCCTAGACCATTGGCCCAGTTTAGTTTGCATCTAAAAACTTTTAATTTTATTATATTTTGAACATATACATAGAATATTAAATATAAATTTAAAAAGAATTAATTATATAGTTTATATGTATTTTATAAGATGAATATTTTAAATTTAATTAGTCTACGATGAGATACTAATTATTAAACTTTTTTCCGCCAACTAAACAAGACCGTAGTCAAATAAATTTCCACCAGATTCAAAAAAAAAAAATGCGCCGGCCCATCTAGTACAGCTCAAATAAATTTCGTTTCATAAATATATTCCAACCCCGTTCTTTGTGATCCTTTTTTATGTGAAGGATACAACCTAGGCCAACAGAGGTGTGAGACCGTGAGAGGTCTGACTCTGACCGTCTGAGCGCTGCCGCTCACAGTTCTTTGTGATCCCTTTTTTCCTTTTTTGAACGAAAGTTTCAAGTTTGTGACCCTTTTTCACGAGCGAGAGAGTATAGAGGGAAAGAAAAAAGATACCTTTTTAGCTTCAAAAAGAAAGGATACCTTTTTTTGTGGAGGAGGAATCCAATCGCAATTTCGCAATTTGTGACGGCACAAAGCTGCTCTTACCATTTCGTGCCCCACGAGTGCCTGTCTTTCCTCACTCTCGCATCCGCTGCTTCCTGATAAAGATCTCCTACGAATCCGCGCCAGCATCCGGTTACTCTTGTCCCCCACTAGGAGCGGGGACCAAGAACTCCGAATGTGGCTTCGTGGCGCCCGCCTGTGGATGTGGATGGTCTCCGTCCACCTCGCCGTCCGCCCCTCGCTTGGTTTTGGCTTCCTAGTTCCTACCATGGCACCGCCAAGCCGATTCTAGCTGGTAAGCACCAGGTCATCATTTTCGTTGGATTTTAGGAGCGCTGAGCGCGCAGAGCTTACTGAGTTTGGTTTTGTGTTTCTATCGCGGACTAGGGATTAACCCCAGCTCTGCTCGCCATTCCGCTCCGTCGAGTATTTCGTCAAACAGTTGGTAGGCGGTGTCTAGAGCAGAGCAGGTGGAGCGCTAGGCTAAACGGATGGGCAGAGGACAGGATGAGGTTTCTTGATTCTTGAAATCTAGTCATGTCTTAAGCTTTCTCGTGATCAAGCAATTCATCGCTCATCCGGTTGTAATTGCAGAACTAGCAGTCACGAAACCAGATGAGCTCTCCGGGTTCCTGTTCCCCGTTTCATGCTCTACAGACTACGTATAACTGAAGAGGCTGTTCGGGCACTAAATTAAGGTCGTTGGCAAGACGATACTCGTTTCTTGGTCCTTGGGAAGATGGGCTCTGCTCACTTGGCTGCCCTGCTTCTGTGCGGCTGCATGTTCGTCACTGGAACCGTGGCAGCTAGCCAGAACGGCAACCTCACAAGGCCAGCTGAGGTGCGCATCGGTGCACTGTTCACGTTTGATTCAGTTATCGGAAAGGCGGTGAGACCCGCTATAGAGCTTGCCGTTGCAGATGTCAATGCTGACCCTAGCATACTCTGGGGGACGAACCTGAGTGTTCTTATGCAGGACACCAATTGCAGTGGCTTTGTTGGCACCATAGAAGGTCTGAACCTCCTTCTTTTGCATTGTATCTGTAATCTGGTCTTGGCTTTGTCTTTCCTTTGCTAATTATTAGTATAGCATATATCAGTATTCTGTTAATCTTCTGTTGCCCTGGTTACTAATTAGACACAGAATATTCATTTTGGAAACAAATTGGTGACAGAATAACTAGTGGTGCATATTATATGCACTAGCAACTTTGCATTTTTTAGTTCTCATTGCAGATAAAACAACATGAACTCATACCTGTAGTAGGAACTGCAGTAGAAAGACTGTATTCGTGTCCGTCTGCAAGTTTGTTGTTCCTTTATATCAGCAACCAAGTAAAAGTCAGATACTAAAAAAATGAATATTCAACTAAATTTGGAAATTCAAAGTCATGTGTCTTGACATGGAAAATATGACACTTGTCCTAGTAAATTCATATTTGTGTGCCAAGCATACTTACTACTTAGTAAGTTGAGCTTGCCTACCTTTTATATATAGGCAACATAGGGCTTTCCCTTTGTCTATCCTCATTACATTGAACTTACTATACATTGTAACATGCTGCATTGGAGGCCTGAAGAGTTTAACGACAGTTCTTCTTGTCCAGCATTGCAGCTTCTGGCTAAAGATGTAGTCGCCGTATTAGGTCCACAATCTTCGGCTGTTGCTCATGTCATTTCCCATGCTGTCAATGAACTCCATGTCCCACTTATCTCTTTCGCAGCCACCGATCCTGCCCTTTCTTCCCTTGAATACCCATATTTTGTGAGGGCTACACATAGTGATTACTACCAAATGGGTGCTATCGCTGCCATCATTAGTCAATATCAATGGAAACAAGTCATTGCCATATATGTTGATGATGATTATGGTAGAGGTGGCATCTCAGTACTAGGTGATGCCCTTGCAAAAAGGAAGTGCAAGATATCCTACAAAGCTAAGTTGCCACCTGGTGCTGCAAAGACTTCTATCAAGGATATCTTGATGCAGGTAAATGACATGGAGTCTCGTGTCTATGTTATCCACGTTAACCCTGACTCTGGTCTTAACGTGTTCTTAGCTGCAAAATCTTTGGGCATGATGAGCAGTGGCTATGTATGGATAGCGACAGACTGGCTTTCTGCAGTGATAGATTCTTCTGAGCATGGTAATCCTGATGTGATGGAACTTACGCAGGGCGTTCTTGTGCTTCGGCAGCATATAGCTGATTCTGATATTCAGCATGCTTCCAAGTGGAATAATCTTACTAGGAATGGAAGCTCTTACTTTATGCATGCTTATGACTCTGTATGGTTAGTTGCTCATGCTGTTGAGCGTTTTCTGAGAGAAGGGGATGCTATATCTTTTTCTGCTGATCCAAATTTGCAAGCTAAAAAGGAAAGTAACCTTCAGTTAGATTCTCTCAGGATTTTCAACAGTGGAGATAAACTACTGGAGAAAGTGTGGAGTGCAAACTTCTCAGGGGTTTCTGGTCCAGTTCAATTTACTTTGGATCGAGATTTGGTACACCCAGCCTATGATATTCTGAATATTGGTGGTACAGGATTAAGAACCATTGGATATTGGTCAAATTCTTCTGGTCTCTCAGTTGTTGCTCCAGAAAGCTTAAGTTCATCAGCACTGGACTCTTCAGTCAACAATGTAGAACTCCATAGTGTTATATGGCCTGGTCAGACTTCTGAGAAACCTCGCGGTTGGGTGTTTTCGTATCATGGGAAGCCTATGAGGATTGGAGTACCTCTCCGAACAAGCTACAAAGAATTTGTTATGCAAGACAATGGTCCTGATGGAGTAAAGGGCTTTGCAGTTGATGTCTTCAAAGCTGCAATAAGCTTGTTGCCCTATCCAGTTTCATGCAAGTTTGTTTTATTTGGTGATGGTTTGAAGAATCCTAGCTACAGTGAACTTGTTCAGAAAGTATCTGAAAATGTGAGTAACATCCGTCCACAGCCTTTTCAATTCTAATTTATCCTAGATTAGCACCTTGAATATTTCATTATACAAATGTTCTTATTTCTGTTATCGTTCCCATTCAGTACTTTGATGCTGCAGTAGGGGACATTGCTATAGTGACGAATAGAACAAGACTTGTTGATTTTACCCAACCATATATAGAATCGGGTCTTATCATTGTAGCTCCGGCAAGGGTGGTTGAATCAAATGCTTGGGCTTTTTTGAAACCATTCACCTTTCGGATGTGGTGTGTCCTAGTTGTTATATTCCTCTTCGTGGGTGCAGTTGTTTGGATACTTGAACACCGCACTAATACTGAGTTTCGTGGACCTCCAAGGCAACAAATTATGACAGTATGCTGGTTAGTATCTGCATTTTGTACATATTTTTCGTCCTCTTCTGGTTTTTAAGCATATTGTTTTTATTTATATATGAAGTTTTTGTGCATTTTCAGGTTTAGTTTCTCTACCATGTTCTTTGCACACAGTAAGTGTTGAAGTGAAACTAGTCAAAATATTTCAAGGGTTTCCTAGTCCACTCTTATAACCTCCTTTCTTATTTCTTTACTCAGGAGAGAACACAGTTAGTGCACTTGGTAGATTTGTGCTGCTTATCTGGCTCTTTGCTGTGCTCATTATTAACTCAAGCTACACGGCAAACTTGACATCACTTCTCACGGTTCAGGAGCTGACTTCAGGGATACAGGGCCTCGATAGCTTGATCTCTAGTTCAAGTGCAATTGGCTATCAAGTTGGATCTTTTTCCAGAAACTACCTCGTGGATGAGCTCAATATTGCCGAGTCCCGTTTGGTGCCACTGAACAGCCCATCTGATTATGCAAGAGCACTAGAGCTAGGTTCAGGAAATGGTGGTGTTGCTGCAATAATTGACGAGCTTCCATATGTTGAGATCTTCCTGTCAAAATACTGCAAGTTCAAGACAGTTGGTCAGGTTTTCACAAAAAGTGGATGGGGATTTGTAAGTGGGTTCGCTTCCTGTAATCAAAACACAAACATTTACTTCTGTTCGGAACATCTTGTGATTGTACTGTATTCTGTTGCAGGCCTTCCCAAGAGATTCCCCTCTTGCTGAGGACTTGTCAACAGCAATCCTGGCACTATCAGAGAATGGCAATCTCCAAAGGATCCATGATGAATGGTTAAGTGCGACAGAGTGCAGTGCAGACAACAATGGTGCTGCGTCGAACTCCTTGAGCCTATCAAGCTTCTGGGGCCTCTTCCTCATCTGTGGCCTTGCATGTCTCGTTGCTCTTGTAATTTTCTTCCTTCGCATATTCTGTCAGTACAGCAGATACAGTAACCAGGTCGAGGCTCAGTTTCCTGAGCCCCAACAGATTCTGAACAGACCAGCAAGGTTAACTACCATCAAGTCATTGATCTCTTTTGTTGATAAGAAAGAGGAGGAGGTGAAGAATGCTCTCAAGAAGAGACCAAATGGCAGTCAGCATCCAAGCATTGGCAGTACAGAAGAACAATCCACATTACCACCTACATCCATTGCATAACTAATGATACCAAAATAATGTGCAATCCTGCTTTGAAGTGGAAGTTCTCCTAGCACAGAGGTCGAGTTGACGCTGAAGGGGTTTTCCTGCATGTGCCTTGCTATGACTTATGACTGTGAAAACATATCATCGGAATCAGCTTCAGACTTCAGAGCATTGTCTTCAGAGAAAATACATCAGCTTTAGGTTTTATTTTTTGCCAACAGCAACAATTCTGGATCTCCTCGCTAGCAATATCTGGGAGAAGTAGCATTCAGTTGCAGGTTCAACTTCTGTCAAGTTGGCCTTCTTCATTTTGAAGTAACTCCTACCAAAGTTATTGTAGCTACCATCTGAAGCATCTTCCAAAAAAAAAGTTGCGAAGTTAGAATCTTTGTTTGGTGCGATATGTGGCCAGTTGTGCATGACCCTTCATCTTGTTTATTTATTGAGAAGTAGCACATCAGCAACCCCTTCCACTGTGACTATGCAAGGAGACCATTTCAGAGCAGCAGCTCTGACCTCCCCCATTCTGTCGTCAGACTCACATCCACCCTGATGCAACACCCTGAACTAACATTCTGCTCCGAACAGAAGCATTTAGATCAGGAGATATCTTTCTGTTTCTGATGTACTGCTGAATAGGAACAGGCATCGAATATCCATGTACCCTGCTCTGATTCTTGCCTGAAAATGAGTCGATGATGCATGCAACTGCGAAACTTGACCAGCCTTTAAACCTGATTAGGATTGGCAGGTGGCATGAGCCCATCTTCCTTGCTGGCTTTACAGCTTTCGGTTTGGCCCTTGCTGCCCACACGGTTAGCATTGCATTGGCCTTGTTTAGTTACCCCCGAAATCCAAAAAGTTTTCAAGATTCTCCGTAACATCGAATCCTGCGACACATGCATGAAGCATTAAATATAAACGAAAACAAAAATTAATTACACAGTTTGTCTGTAAATCGTGAGACGAATCTTTTGATCCTAGTTAGTTCATGATTGGATAATATTTGTCAAATAAAAACAAAATGCTACAGTAGCCAAATCTGAAATTTTTTCGGAACTAAACAAGGCTGGTTGCCAAGATATCCAAATCGCTGACCCACAATCCTGCTCCTGCTCCGGAGTCCGGACAACAACTTAGTTCTGGTAAGATTAGTAGATACATTACTGCCATGCATGTCTCAATCTTTGTCATCTTTGAGAAAAAAGAGTTGGTACGGTACCGACCTCTGACTGACTCCCCGATCGATTGGAAACGCACGGCCGGGCTTCGTCGCCGCCGCCATGGAAAGGAAATTGGTAGATAGATGACGATGATCTGTCCAAACAACGTGTAGATGCTCCAAAGTTGCCCGGAGTATTATTATTTACAGTGTCGTTATCGGCCGGGCAACTACTACTTACAGGTGTTGGAGAACGCTTGCATTGTGCACGGTGCGGGCAAATCCGCACACGGGACAGACGTGTGTGAGATGCAAACCAGTGCGATCATCACACATGAGCAAAAACAAAAGATACACGGGAAGGTCTGCCATTGCTACACGCCATGCAGAAGGCCACGGCAGTCTCGACGGCTACGGCTCAACGGCCGGCCGGCCGGCCGGCGAGGTGTCCGGTCTCCGGTGTGGTGTGGTGTGGTGTGGTGTGATGATCGATGGCCGGCCCCAAGGATATCTTACATGAAGACGACGACGAGACACATGTCCATCCCCAAAGATCGTCCATCATTAAACAAGCAGCAAAAAGGATCGGAGGCATCCAAATCCAACCCTAGGACCAAGGGCACGTATGAAATGTACGTGCATGGCCGCAACACCAGCCGGTGACCAACTTGACGAAGCAAGCAAGCGCTACTCTCTGGCCGGTGCTAAACATGATGGGGCCTAACTCAGTGCCCATGTCGTTGTTTGCCTCTTCTTGCTGCCGTTTTTATATATGGGATCGGATAGGATATGCATGTGCATGTGCATATGATGAGCTAATAGGTGTGTGGTGGTCTGGTGTGTGTGCATGCGACATTTGCGAATAAACAAAACCACCGGTTGGATGGCGTTGGAGCATCAATCTTTACACATGCTTGATGCTTCTATATATTCTGATCTTGTTGTGTTATGTATACATGATGGAGTAGCTAGCCAGCTTTCCTAGGTACCTTTTCATGCCTCTGTTGTGTGTATGAGCATAAGTAGTGATGTGCTTCAAGGGAAGGCAAAGCGAGTCGAGTCGACCGATCGAGAGAAAAAAGTATCCTTTGTGTGCGGCTTGTGGTCTGTGATTCCACTTGTCTAGCTGCTTTAATTAGTTTTGTGCGCTCGATCGATCTCTGCTGCTCTTTCGGTAGTGGTAGGGCTAATAAGCTGTCAAGGAAATTAGTTAATAAAGGCCACTTCTCTAAAGCGAAGAAGATGCATGATGCCATTGTATTCAAGGCTAGCTAGCTGTTAACAAATCTCCTGCCGGTTGGCTGCTGTTGGTTAGTTCAATTATATTAGTTTAGTGTATTGTTGTTAAATGTTGATTCGTTTGTTTATTATTGTGAGGTTAAATGCAGGCAGAGGCATGCGTTCGTTTCATCGTACTGTGACACTCTGACGTGAGTCGGCTCTATGATCAAACCATGCATTCAGCATAAACAGAAAGCATCACTTGTTGGTTAATTCCTGGCAATTAATCTTCTTGATTCTTCATTCATTCAAGGGATCCCACTTTGACTAATTAGCATGATACATGCATCATGCATGAGTCCAATATTACTCCATACCCTGCAGCAGCCTACATATATAGACTGATGATGAATTGTCTCGGTAGTCAAGTATAGAACGAGTCGCCGTACGTACACTTGTCTGCAGTCTGAAATCAGCACTACTGCCGTCTGGTGGTTGCAACGTCGTCACTCGCACGCATAAACCGACAAATTAACCCTGATGCAAGATTTGTAACATGAGTCATGCACGCTAGAGGCCTCTTATTCAGCCATGCAAGAAAAGATTTCATTATTTCAAGTCAGGACGGTAGTCGGTAGGCACACGGATATTCGAGAATCAATATGGCCGATTGGCCGGTATGGGCATGGTTTTTAGCTGCAGATGTCCTACAACTGTTTGCTGCATCCTCCATTTGCAGCTTACCTTATCATGGATACACATAACAGCATTATTAAATCATAAACCGTATGCATCATTGCTTAATTGTGTCCTTGTTAGTTCGTTGTACAAGAATTGCGTGGTTATCAGCTGGGACGACAGGAGGAATTAAAGATGAGAAGCTATATCTCTGCCTAGTCTCAATCAACTGAAGGCCTTAGCGTTTGTGATTGTCTGATTGACATACGCATTCCACCTAAATAAAGCTGGGACAAAACTCGTGTAATCATTCATAACGGCCGTCAACATTCATATATATGTATTCGGTCATATAGAGTAATCAGCTGCTAGATCAGTTAACTAAATAAAGATCAGTGAGTGAGGCATCAAGTGCAATTATTTAATAAGTCCAGCCAACCATGAATCATGTAATATACTCCATCATCAGTGTGCACTCAAGTGTATGGCCGGGTCAAGCCAACCGACACGGTGCTGCTGGTTTTGACCAACACTTGGATAGTTCCTTTTCAGAGTACACGTGAAGCTTCATCTGTCTTTGAGTAGCCGAACGGGTCAGCTCTTCTATGTCCACTGACCATTAGTATTGCCCTTCTCAATTTTCAGAAAGTTGAACCAGCTGCCTGCTAGTTGCACCGTGTGTTTTGTTGGTGTTTCTTGTTTGAAATCAATCTCAAATCCTTGGCAAAAAAAGATTGTGACTAATGCAGGAAAAAAGAAAAAGAAAAAGAAAATGGTTTGCAGGGATCTTGTTCCTGCGGCATTGCAGCAGGTGGTCGGTTCATGCTGCGGTTTGTGCTTGTGACATAAAAACCAACTGCAAGGTACGCAGTCACTGTGCAGCAGGGTGTGTGTGTTTGCGCGCAGCAGAGCTTCCATCAGCTACTAGCTAGGGCATCTTAAAAAGGCCTTTGCTTAGTTTAATCTAGCTGTGATTAGCTAGCCAGTGTCTAGCATAAATCCAACCACCAGATTGGCTAGTCCCACCGTTAACCCATCGTTTTCTCGTTCCAACAGATCATCACAAGATGCCTGTGATGAGCTGTGTGACTGGGCAGCTCTTAGGCCTTGTTTAGTTCCAAAATATTTTGCAAAATCGACACTGTAGCTCTTTCGTTTGTATTTGATAAATATTGTCCAATCATGAACTAACTAGGCTCAAAAGATTCGTCTCATCAATTTCGACCAAACTGTGCAATTAGTTTTTATTTTGTCTATATTTAATACTTCATGCATGTGTATAAAGATTCGATGTGACGGAAAATCTGAAAAATTTTGTAAAATTTTTTTGGAACTAAACAAGGCCTTACTGATGTGATGAGTCATCACCTCGTTTCAGTTCAGCCGGAGCCATGCATGGCACAATGCAGTGGCATGCATGCACAACGCATGAGACTGCAGGCGAGCTCTCTGCAAAAGCTAGCGCCGCCAGCCAACCGGCGGGAAAAGGCAAGCGAATACGAACACGATGCCGTATGCGTGGGTGCATGCATGCATGCAGATCGGTGGAGCCCGTCCTGCTCCTGATCACCTCTGATTCTGATGGTGGCCTGGATCCTTGTGATGGTGGCGTGTCTCTGTCTCCGCTGATGAAGAGAGAGCACTAGCTAGAGCAGGGCCGGCGGAGAGACGAGAACGTCTACAACGGGAAGGGCCGCCGGCCTCGGCGCTCCACGCTCAGATTACTGCGCAGACCACGGGCGGGGGCTCCGGTTGGGATGGTTTGACAGCTTGTTCCCTTAAATTATTTGTTAAATCTGTTAGCTATTCAGTCTCTGTTCCCACCACCCAATCGGTGAGACTTCGGCCCTGTTTACTTGGAAAAAAAAATCAAAATAAAAATAGTAGCATTTTCGTTCGTATTTGATAAATATTATTTAATTATGGACTAAGTATGTTCAAAAGATTCGTCTCGCAAACTATAGATAAACTATGTAATTAGTTATTTTTTTATCTATATTTAGTGTTTCATACATGTGCCACAAAATTCGATGTGAGGGAAATGTGAAAAATTCTGCAAAATATTTTGGGAAAGTTCCAAAATATTTTGCAAAATGGACACTGTCGCTTTTTCGTTTGTATTTGACAAATATTATCCAATCATGGACTAACTAGGCTCAAAAGATTTGTCTCGTTAATTCCGACCAAACTGTGTAATTAGTTTTTATTTTTGTCTATATTTAGTACTTCATGCATGCGTCTAAAGATTCGATGTGACGTAGAATCTGAAAAATTTTGCAAAATTTTTTTGGGATAAACAAGGCCAAGGCCTTGGAGTGAGACCATCGAGTATGCAAATTTTGCCAATGCAGCAGGTGCTAGCTAGTAGTACAGCTACAGGTTAAACAGAGCATACGCCCACACGGCAGCATAGCAAAACGCGCAAGGCACTAGATTCAACGATATCATTTGGCGTGGAAAAAGAGCGAGCCTCGCTAGCTAGGGATGCAAGCCCATGCATGCAAGGTCTCGAGTACACACATACTATGGATCGGTTGGACGCGTTGCGGCACCGCGTAGATACCAGCATCCACACCCATCCCGTCGGGTACGATACGGCTGTGTCAA
>Ga0182004_10004069_pt1 | contig 11741 bp, 9 predicted proteins | sample Sormic07211540_1_FD_120479 | JGI IMG/M metagenome (GOLD analysis project Ga0182004, IMG submission 120479) | Endophyte microbial communities from Sorghum bicolor roots, Mead, Nebraska, USA - 072115-40_1 MetaG | ecosystem: Host-associated > Plants > Roots > Unclassified | place: USA: Nebraska...
CTGCAACATAACCGAGATCATTAAAAAAATACAGTAATTCTTACCCCAGCATCACCTCCGATTGGCCTACCAAGTCGATCCAACTGGGCTTCTATTTCATCAATTGTTTTGTTAATCATGGCTATAATACTTGGAATTTTGGCCCTGATCACAGCCTCTAAATGCTGGACAAACAAAATTGAAATACATCAGTAGTCAGTAAGAGAAATTCAAAAGTTTATGGTTCAAAGCATGCCACAGCAGCAGAACACCCTCACCTGTGACAGAAGCTTGGCAAGATACTCTGCACCCATTTTATGTGCCAAGTGACCATATTCAGGACTACTCTCAAAGTACTCTTTTTCTTTGCGTCTTGCTGAGAGCATATCAACATTCTTGTTGATATCAGCTTGTGAGCGGTTGACAATTCCAACCCAGGGGTGTTGTAAGCGATATTGCCTCCCTTCAAGTACCTAGGATTCCATGGAGAGGAATTTTTAGTGCTACGTACATGGAGGATGAGGAAAGAAGAATTGAAGAGTGCCATACATCAACGGCATTGGTACCCTTGTCCATCAAATCAAGCTTTGTTAAGACTCCAAAAGTCCTGTCACCTTAAGATGTTAAGAGAAAAGGTTGTTAATACATATGACTGGAACTGCACTGATTATTAGGTACGCCAACAAAACAGTTTAGCGGTAATCCTGTCTAATGGAAAGTGTAGTTTCAAATGCTGTAGGGAGAAAAAAAAAATCAAAACTGCACCTGAAGGATCAACATCCCTAGCAAGCTTGATAGCATCTGACGTTGCTATATCTTGGTTAGCTGGGGAGATAGCCAAGATGATGCAATTTGGCTGAAGTTTCCAGACAAAAAGAACACAAGTAAAAGAAAATCTTAGGTTTTAAAAATACATGGCAAAACATAATATAGAGCTCATGATTTTCTGATCTAGTTATGTAACTAGAGTGAAATGAACAACAAGTCTATCTGTAAATTCATAGTGCCCAGATCAGGGAAAATATGGCTCACAAGTCAATGTAAGCTAAAATAAGGATAATACCGGAAATGGGCTACATGTGCCACAGAAAATTCAAGAAGTACAAGTAACTCAAGTAAGCATCACACTATAATTAAGAGCAAGCAACAGAGATGATTTTATTTACCTTGTCAACATAAGATCGAACCATGTTTTCAATATCTTGAACAATAGATTCTGCTTGCCCCTCTGTAGTAAAATGGTGCAGGTACCAAAAATTAAATGACAGAAGGTATGGTAACCAAAACCAAAGCAAATAATTCATCAACTGAGTCATTACCTACAGCGACCTTTGTCAGCCCAGGAAGATCAATAAGTGTCAAGTTAACAACTGCAAACAGAAATGTGACATTAATCTACAGACAGTTCAAGGGATACAGAACATAAATGTACTCACAGCGTATAAAACTTAAAGTGACATAATAAAGCTTATGTACCAAGAACATAACAAGCTATAGTTCTTTTTTTCTTTTTGGTACTTGTGCTTCAGGAACAGGAACCAGAAAGAACCATAAGTCTAAATATGTGGCTATTACTTTGAGGCATACGTACACCTTGAATAGAAAACAGGACACAATATTTTTGCACAATCTAGACCCACGAAACCAGAATCGCTTAATTCAATATCATAGTGCACAGAAGATTTAAGAGTTTCTTCATCACCCATTACCCAATATGAGCAAAGTTAATCTTAAAAGTTTTAGTGCACAGATGACTCATACTATCTCACACCATTATTCTGACCTGACCTCTTGTACCCCAAAAAGCAATAAACACATATTTCAGAGCATTGCCTATGCCAATTCACATGAACACCTACAATATCTATAGGTTTTAATGGAGGAGCAAAATCAATGAAATCAGAAATCCGTTGATTCTAAGACCAATGTTGGAAACTCTAGGTCCACTGCACCTACCTTATCTTTGATCACTTCATGCATTATTTGTATTTTCTTTGGTCGCATTAAATAAGGTGTCCTAAATTCTAATGCCTAATCTCATATTTGTTGAAGCTTGGAATAAATTAACCAAGCACACTTCAGAAATCAGAAGTTCAGAACAAGCATCAATACTTACCATGTGGCGAATATATACTCAAATGGATGGGAACATTTGAAATAGCTTTAGTTTTCCCAGTTATGCGATCTGTTTCATCAGCAATCTCTTTCCTCACAGCAGCTGCAATTATACAGATATAACGATAGTTTAACTAAACATGCCCAGAAAATATACAAAAATGGAAAGAGGAGTTCAATAACAAATACTCTGGCATCTAATTAATAAAACATAGACATAGATGGAAACATAGACATAGATGGAAACATAAACAACTATCAAAATTCCATCAATGAACTGGTACGCATATATTTCTTTCATGAACTAGTCACAATTAGTTCCTACAGCACATGAGATTTCTCAGTCTTTTTTATTACAGTGAGTAATTTTGTGTGGCATCTGATCTACAGTGCACAATAATAAGATAAAACCACTGCATTTCGTCAATTTATGAACAAACAAAGCAACTAAGGTAGAGTAAGGCTATATGCAGTGCAAATATTTCTTGAATGTGTTGTGCAATAGTTTACATCTCACTGGTTGTAGTTGTAATTTGAAAAGGCAACTCCTAATATGCCCTGTTGCTCTTAAATATTAGTATTATTGGAAGCACGTAATAGTAAATAGCACCATACATTAATACAATAACTCATAGAGCACGAAGTCATTTAAGTACATAGATTCCATCCGATCTTTGGGAAGACGGATGATGCACAATGTTCCATGTGTATCTGTTTTATTTAAGTCCAACCATAAGCTTCCCAACGAGCAGACAGTTATCTTAGTACACTAGCCTAAAAGAAGTGAAGACAAGTAGTAAATTGCTGAGATGAATAATGCAAATCGTTCGTCTTACCAAAGTCGGTGAACCGCTTCCGCGGGGCATGGAGGAACTCAGCATATTCGTGACCACCATCTGTCTTGTGGAGCTGCAGCACTAGAGGCCGCCTCGTGACAATACCTAATCAAACGCAAACTGAAGCCTTAAGCACCCGAGCGGACCCAAATCGAACAGCACGTTGCGTGATCTAGCGGCAGCATTACCAGATCCACGGGGCAGGAAGTCCCTCCCCACTATGCTCTCGAGCACCGACGACTTCCCGGAACTCTGGAGGCATCATCAGAAGAGAAAACGCAACCAAACGTTAGCGGTTAGCGCGCTGGCCAGATCTGGGACCTGGCTCCTGAGCACGACGGATCTGGAGGTGGTGGGCGGAGCGTACCTGCCCGCCAACGACAGCGACAGAGGGGAGCGCCTCCCAGAGGGAGCCCTCGCCGCCGGCGCCACCGCCGTGGTCGCCGAGGACGGTGCACGCGCGCTGGATCCGGTTCACCAGCCCGATCAGGCTCCCCATAGTCGCCATCTCGGGCGAGGCCGCACGCGAAGGTTCGCCCGCGGCTCTGCGTCAGGATGCGGTGCTCGTCGGCGGCGAGCGGCGGGAGGCGGTGGGATCTAACTAGTGGGAAACAGATGAGAGAATTGCAGCGACAGATTTTAAAAGCGAGCTTGTAGTTTTGCTTGCGAGGTGCCGACGGTCGGGGTCGGAAGGATGGGTTTGCCTGGACGCGGCGTTCGAGCGCCGGTGCTGGTGAGCTGAGTCTCTGCAGATGGGGACAATAAAACTGTGGGCCACGACAGCAGTGAGAGAGATTGTTTGAAGGACTCCGAGGTGGGGCCGGTCGTCCAGTTGGTATGGATCGGTATGGACATTTGAACGCGTAGACAACGTGCGGGGGGGATGGGCTCGAATGGACCGGTGCTATGGATCGGGAGCCGTTGGATATCAGCAGCCTTGGTGTGGACCCTCCTGGCGGCTGGTGCCGTGGTGCGTGAGCCTGAAACTGACGCTTCAGCAACAGCTACGCTAGAGCTGGAGCGGTGATGCGGTGGCGACGAAGCTTTGATTTGGAGTGAAATTGTAATTTTATTTCGTGATTTAAGCTAAGGCCTTGTTTAGTTTCTAAAAATTTCTAAGATTTTCCATCACATCGAATCTTGCGACACATGCATGGTGCATTAAATATATATACGAAAACAAAAACTAATTGCACAGTTCATCTGTAAATCGCGAAACGAATCTTTTAAGCCTAGTTACTTTATGATCGGACAATGTTTGTCAAATAAAAATGAAAATGCTACAGTGTCATTTCTAACAGTTTTTGCGAATTGAACAAGGCCTAAGTTAGAACTCAAAGGGGGATACTAACAAAACTTAGTTTAGGGGGTGTCTTAAGCATGTGTATCTACTCTAATCTATAAGTGTTGGAGTGAATTAGAACAAAACTTAGTTTTGAAGGTGCTTAGTTGGGGTGTTAAAGTTTAATAGGGTATTGTAGTATTTTTGTTTTATTTGACAATTAGTGTTCAATTATGGACTAATTAGACCCAAAAGATTCGTCTCGCAAATTATTCTCTAACTATATTTTTAATTTTATAAATAGTCTACATTTAATATTTCATGCATATGTCTAAACATTTGATTTTATAGGCGATAAAATTTATCGAACCAAACAGAGTCTTAATTCCAATCTAATCTAGTTCAACACATGTGGTGAATACATAGGTATCATGTTTAAGGAAAACAAGTCCTCTAGGTCTGGTTATTGATACATTCGAGGAAATATTACTGTCCGAGACAAGCTTAACCACCAATCGACGTTACAACTAACAGTACCTTTTCCTCGCTGCAACTCTGAGTAACGGCAACACAAGTACACAGCATCAACACACATTCTCAATCGCTCTCTCACCATGACACCATCCATCCAATCCAATCGAAACAATGTAACAGAATACCATTCCAATCGAAACAATGTAAACAAAACATTAGACCACACATTCTCAATTTCTTGTCACATGATATGCATTCTGTAAAATAAAGCTGGGCACACTTTACACGAGAATGCTAATAAAATGAAAGACTTTCTCGTAGTTTGAACTTTAGACAACAACAAACGGCACAAAGGAGGTTTAATATGCCTTCCATCTATTTTCAGTTACAACTCTTGTTATACACAAAAAAGAAAGAACATTCAGATCTTACTCAAATTGTTGATAACTCGATATTGTAAAGAGACAAGGGTTTACACTTTACAACAGTGATGCATCCCAAATCACAATTACATAATTATTATCAGATATTTAGATAACATGTTGGTTATCATTATTTGACAAACCCTAGGTGCCACAAACCGATAAATTGAGATCACGAAGCACAACAACAATAATGATACACAACTGATACACTACATGATCTGAATAAACAGATGGCACACTGAAGCTACATTTGCTGATGGCTTCATTTCAACTTTAGAAGAAACTTGCACCTTCTACCTTGTAGCAGAATCTTCCTTGAAAAGTGTCACCAACTTATGGGAGCAAAGCCATATGACATTAGACCTTTGGGTCACGCAACAGCAACCGGTATATCTCATTGTTGTGCTCTGACATGTACTCGTACCCGAGATTCTCAGCATGGCTCTTGAATTCATCGAACTCTGCTGGCGGCACTTGTATACCAACTAATACATTTGCTCCAGCTTCACCCTGAACAAGAGAATTAGATCAGATGATGAAATGTATATAATTGCAACCCTTGTTGGTTCTCTCCATTGTTTAGTACCATCAATACAAGTAATATACACGTCCCAGACCAACTTCAGCAAGGCATACATTTTTTTTTAATGGGAAGGGGCATATGATCATTTGAAGAGCAGAGATGTTTTTTCCTGTTCAAGTTCTGGCTTTCAAAGAAGTGAAAATCAATCATCCTTTCAAATTATGAGATTGCATAATGGACACTATTATAAGAAGGCTACAGACAAAACTCATCATGTACCTGTGCACGGTAATGGAAAAGGCTGATGTTCCAACGAGGGCTGAACGCGTCCAAAAATTTCATGAGGGCTCCAGGCCTTTCCGGGAAAATGAACCGGTAAACCAGTTCATCTTTTATTTCTGATCTGCCTCCAATCTGAAAAATTGATAATGTGATATCATGAACAAGATAGCAGAAATTCGCACAAAAATGGACGCGAGGTAAGTAAAACAATTTTGATAGGGTCCTATGTCACACAATGCAAATCCAGTTAACTATTGTCATATTAACACTAAAAATGAACTAAAATTACAATTGATCTCTTTGACAAAATAATTTTGCCAACAGAGTGTGAAAGATGCAACTTACAAAGTATCTAAGGTGGTCCTTTGCCAAATCATTGTCAGTAAGGTTAACAGTCCTCAGTTTGGCAGATTCCATGCGATCCACCATTGCTCCGAGCTCATCGTCAGTGTAGATGCCGACACTGTTACAGATAATAACCTAAGCATCTAAGCTAACCGTTGCTGTACATACTAATAAATAAAAATCTTAGATAAATAAACTAAATATATATATCTTAGTCAAGGTATATAATGTTGGTAGTTTGATATGGATACATAATTAAAGAAAAACAATGAACTTTGATATATATACCTGTAAAGAACAAGGGCATCTTTTGCATTAGAATCGTATCTGTATTTGAATTCAGTAATATTCATCCTGCCAACCTGCAGAATGAGAAATCATAAGACAGGAAATGGATCTTAAAATTATGTGTTGGCAGAACTACCTCATAAGGCATACCAATTCTGTGAATTTTTTGAAGCTTCCCTGCTCCTCTGGCAGAAATGTAGCTAACACTGCTTCCCGTTTTCGGCCAACATCAGCTAGCTCAGTTACTAGTCTAAGTCGATCAAAGTTCATATTTGCCCCACTAGTTATTGCAACCACATTTTCTCCTTTCAAGTTATAGTATTTGCAGTAGGCTTCAGCCCCAGCCAATGAAAGGGCACCAGCAGGTTCAAGGATACTTCTTTTCTCCTCAAACATATCCTGCACACATAAAAAGACATTTCAGCACCAAGAATATAGAAGGATCAAAATGCATGTACAATGCAGCATTGGTCAAGAAGGATGATAGGAGTATGAATGTAAGATTGGAATGCAATAGACATTGCATAATATTTATGCATCCTATATGTGTATCCATACAACCCAAACACCTCACTAAATTAGACAACACTCTACAATTCACAGGAATTGATGCTAGATTACATAGTTAATGACATAACATTATACAACATTCCCCCTACAGAGTGTTTTGAATATGTAACTTAAAAATACTCATGACTGGGTGGTTTATATTGACAGACCACTACAGCAGAGAATACTGGTGCAACAAAATTACTATCTTCCTTTTCTTCAACATTGTATACTGAGCTCGAAGTGAGTTCAGACTATAAATTTCTAACAGTATTCAGTAAAAACACCCATATGTATAGTTCTCACCTTTATCGAAGCACAAATAGCATCTCGACTGACCATAACAATGCCATCTACTAGCTCTCTGCACAGGCGAAATGTTTCCTCCCCAACAGTTTTGACAGCTACACCATCAGCAAACCCACCAACATGCTCCAACATGACCCTCTTACCATGACACAAGGATAATGCCATTGCATTTGCATCTGAGGGTTCCACTCCAATTATTTTCACCTGTACAAAGAAAAATGTTTCAAAAACATTCCAAAAAAATATCAGCAAGATCCAGAAAGAAATTATATTAGCAAGATTGATCCAATATGAAACGATTCAACTTAAAATATCAGGGACACGACAGTCTCCATGAAGGCGTGTAAAGGAACTCTGTTATCTTCAGCATAGGATTTTTAAAAGATGGAAAGCAGACCTCTGGGCGAACCCGTTTTACATAGGCAGCAATTCCAGCAATTAATCCACCACCTCCAACAGGTACAAATATTGCATGCAGTGGACCTTGCAGTTGCCGAACAATTTCCATGCCAACAGTTCCTTGTCCAGTGATGACATCAGGATGATCAAAGGGAGGTATGAATGTGCGGCCTTCTTGCTGACATCGTAATTTTGCATATGACTGAGCTTCATCATAAGAGTCCCCCTCAAGGACCACCGTTGCACCCAACCTCTCCACTGATTTCCACTGGAATTAAGGTGTTACGTTATTATTCAGTTAGCACTAAAGTAAACTGAATCATGTAAAGGGGTGTCTTAAGTTCAGCATCTAAAGATCAGAAACCTTGATTTCTGGAGTTGTCACAGGCATGACGATGACAGCATCGCATCCCAGTCTCTGAGCGGAAAGAGCAACACCCTGGGCATGGTTTCCAGCAGAGGAGCATATGACGCCCCTCTCTAACTGCTCACGGGGGAGCTTTGCCATCATGTTGTATGCTCCCCGCAATTTGAATGAGAACACCTGTACACCAAGCAAACAAAATATGAGGAAAGTAAAGAAAACATAGAAGTAGAATAGCAGTTTTCAATGAATTTGGAATAGCACATATAAACGCTAAATAAAGTCAAACAAAATTAAATTAGTAACCTTATTATGTATAAAACGTGTGTATGGCAAAATACCAGATAGGGAAATTTATCTTTAATATGCATACAAGGGTTCCTCCTTCTCCAAAGAATATGCAAATAACGTCCTTTCATTGTGGTTTTTTGCTGTTGCTAATAACACACAAAAAACAAATATAGCAGACCAGGTACAATTCTCAAGACCCTGAATCATGCTGCAGCTCACAAGTCTAGCTTGTTGAGCTTTGAGATTCTAAAAAGATATTAAGCTCCTATAGACTTGTGGAATCAAGTTTCACAGACTAAGATAATAAGCTCCTATAGACTTGTGGAATCAAGTTTCACAGAGTATGTAAGCTAAAAACACAGCCACCTCAAGGTTTCAGCACTCCTAGTATTAGCGATAATAAATAACAAGTCAAAAGTGCAAACTATCCTGCAACGTCTATTCTCGGAGAAAGCGTGACAAGAACGTATCAAAGCCAAGGTGGAGAATCAAAGGGAATGTCTGAGTACCTATCCCCGTGATTCTGCGAATCCAAAGCATCCCGTTGGAACCCGGTGAACAACATAACACGACAGTACTAAGGTAAACCCCCAAATCCCAAAGATATGACACTGAACAAGGTCATTGGCGAGTGCAAATCTATCCCACAAACACAAGTAGCAGCTGAAACATCCAACCCCAGCATTTCCAAGAAATGATGCTGTTTTTTTGGAATAAAAGTACGCAAATATCCACGTCCATGAACGCAAGGCCAACCAAAAAAAGGTGACGGGGGTAAGCAAACGAAGGGCTGCGCATCGTCATCAATTACCGGCTGCAGGTCCTCGCGCTTGATCCAGAGGTTGACCCCGAGGCGGTCGGAGAGCTTGGTGGCGAGCTGCAGCGGCGACTCGATTGCGACGTCGTACACCTTGGACGACAGCACGCTGGTGAGGTACTCCATCGCGCCGGGGCCTCCTCCTTCCACCGCGGCGTCCCCCGCGCCCGCGCCCCCGCCCCCGCGCTCCCGAAAGCCCGCCACGAGGCACCCGCTCTCCCGCTGCAGCGACTCCGGCACCACATGCACCAGGGGCGTCGGCGGCGGCGCCGGGACGGCCGCGAGCCCCGCCTCAGCGGCCGTCGCCGCCGCAGCGGCGGTGGCGGCGGCTACGCAGTAGGGCCTGCGCGCATCGCGGCGGAGGGAGGCCCCCGCGGGGAAGGAGGCTGAGGGCGAGGTGGTGGTGGCGGTGGCGGCGGCCGCCATGGTGTGGTGTTGGTGGGTGGTGCCCTCGTCGAATTCCTCTGATTTGTTTTCCTCTCGTTATGCGTCGGGTAAAGGCGGAACGCGTCGTCACAAAGTCACAGGCGCGGGATTGATATGTGATGTGGCGCGGGGCACAGGAGGAGGACCGGGGTCGCGGGGTCGTGGGCGTGGCCTCGTGCCTGTGGGGTGCGTGAGGGAGGGGTGCAGTGGAGGCCGGGGCCCGCGTGGGATCAGGGCGTCAGGATCCGTATCCGTCCACGAGTTCGCGCGCGCGCCCCTGTTCCTTGGCTTGGCTTTTCTACCGTCGTTTTCCGCGCCGGCGGGGCATGCTTAACACGAGCTCGACGTCGACGAGACCGGCCGTCGGCGTCTCCGCGAGTACTGCCTGTACGGGCTCCGCCGGAAGTCAGAGGCCGTGCCGCCCCCCGGCGGCTACACGGCCGAGCGTTCGACAGTTTCAGCGTCGACAGCTTTTGACTACACGGCAGAGCGCTCTACTTGTACGGCTAGATTTGGCTTAGGCCTATTTACGTCCGGTTTAGTTACATCTAAAATCTAATTTTTTTTAATATTTCTCGTCACATCGAATCTTTTAGCACATGCATAAAATATTAAATATAAATAAAAAATAACTAATTTTAAAATTCTCTATCACATTAAATTTTTTTACCTAGTGAACTAAACAAGGCTTTAATTCTAAAAAATTTCAAAATTTTCTGTTATATCGAATTTTAAAACGCATATATGAAGCATTAAATATAGATAAAATAATAACTAATTTTACAGTTTGTCTGTAATTTGTAAGACGGGTTTTCTGAGGCTAGTTAATCCATAGTTGGACAATTATTACCAAATGCAAATGAAAGTGTTATAGTAATTAAAGCCAAAAATTTTCGCAAACTGAACAAGACCTTAAACCTACCTTATTACTCCATCAATTTCTCATCAAACTATAAGACGTCTTTTCTAGATCTATTAATTTTATAATGTATATCTTGATATAAATATATATATTTAGGCCCCATTTGGTTGTTGTTGTTGTTAAAACTTTAACTCCCATCGCATTGAATGTTTAGACACATGTATGGAGTACTAAATATAGATTATTTACGAAACTAAAAGCATAGCTAAAGAGTAATTTGCGAAATAATTCTTTTAAGCCTAATTAGTCCATGATTGGACATTAAATGCCAATAAAACAAAAATTCTAGTACATGTTAAAGTTTAACACCTATAAAACACGCCTTTAGATACATAGAAAACCTATACATCTAGAATATCAAAATGTGTTGTGTAATTTAGGATAGATGGAGTATTACTATGACCGTTCTGTTTCGTACTCTTAGAGCTTGTTTGGCTATATATAAATCCACCTCAATCCACTTGGTTTGGGACGGACGGTCTCAAACCATATGGATTGGGATGGATTTATGTGCAGCCAAATATATGTGCTTTGGCCTTTGGCACGGTTAAAGCATGGTCGCTAAGAAAACTATACGGCGGTATAATGACAAAGCTACAACGAATTGAAGAAAGATAAATCACATAAAATTGGATCATGGAGGACATATATATATGGTGACATTTTGAAATTGTGGACAATTTTATATTTCTAGGGTGTACCTACACCTAATTTGAGGTGTGTGCAATATGAGTCTTTTTGACGAATAATTTTTAACTACACGGGAACGGTGGATGTACAATGGGTATGTTTGGTTAGTACGTGATTGATTGATTATACTAGGCCTTATGTTGCATATTTTTCTTAAGAAGATCAGTTATGTAGTATACTTTAAGCCAGTATAATTATAAGCTAGCATTGACGTATGCATTATCTTGGTGTTTCATCTTTGGTTTGTCTACATAGGCAAATGGTATTAGGTAAAATTGTGCTTGGTTATTTCTATTTTGCTACATGTAGTCACCTATATGTTGTACTATAGATACAAATTATGTTTTCAGTAGAGATGAAGGATGTGAAAATCTTTTTTTGTGTCTATCAACTTGTGCAAATTTGAATTGCTTAATACTACCAAA
>Ga0182004_10004070_pt1 | contig 11740 bp, 11 predicted proteins | sample Sormic07211540_1_FD_120479 | JGI IMG/M metagenome (GOLD analysis project Ga0182004, IMG submission 120479) | Endophyte microbial communities from Sorghum bicolor roots, Mead, Nebraska, USA - 072115-40_1 MetaG | ecosystem: Host-associated > Plants > Roots > Unclassified | place: USA: Nebraska...
AGACATGACTTTGATACTGCTCAGGCATTCAAACAATGCTAGCGGGACTTAAGTAATGGCGTCCTTCATCTTTCTTAGTTGGAAGCAGGCCATCTCGTTCTATCATATGATGCAGGTCCTGCTGTGCTTCCCTGTATGTTTTGGCTTGCCATACACACCCCTAAAGCCTATCAGGTTCATGCAAAGATTATTCATGAATCACGTTGATTACATTGCAAAACTCTAGGACTTCTGTATGGACATGCAAAAGATACATGCACATGCACTGACTTCTCTATGCACATGCACGCAAACTTTCTTCCTTCCCTAGATGTTTCTCATTCCAGGTGCACAAGACACATGCACTGACTTCTGCATGCCCAAACATGACATGTATGATGTACCATCCATGACCCCTCATTATCTCCTAGCTATATATTCCCGTAAGTCCACAAAGCTGCACAATACTCTTGCATATAATATGGTAATAAAGTATGGTTTCCACTATGCTGCTTTATATATACTGATGGGGAATTGGGGACTGTGGGAGCCATGATGAATGAAGGCGGCTGCATTCAATGAAAACTTCTTAAAAGTTTATTCATGTGTTGGTTCTCTATGCAAATTTTCTTTTAGTGGTAGTAGTGTGTTACTTAATCCTTTGGATACGCATTGAGCAGGAAGGAGTGGTAAAAAAAATGTAGCTTATTAGGTTAAACTTCTTATTTTGGAATCTATCCACCTAGATCTGAATCTCCAGTAATCCAATTGTGTATTTCTATTCACAACTAATAATTTTTTTAGGAAGGAGTCCATTGAAAATGTGGTGACTGAGTCACCATCAGCCTCAAAGAGACGATCGTGTACATATGATGTATGTAGTTGTGAGTGTTTAATTTGTACATGCATATGAGTATTAGAAAGGAGAGTAGAAGAGACCACTTATCATATCAAAGAATAATTTCGCTGCTTCAATATGATTTCTTTTTTCAGAATGTTTATGACCACATAAACATATACATGTGGTTAATAGTTATTCGTATTAATGTTAGCTTAATTCTAAAACAGATTCGAATCTAATGTCACATGACTCCAAAAATTACACGAAACTAAAAATCAAGAACCCACCGCCCACCAGGCCACTACATTACACCCTCAATCCTCTCGCTGCCACATATCACCCAACAGCCACTGCTGTAAAATAATTAAATGATTATTGTTCATCGTGGCAGTAAATTAAGGACCACGCACTACTACAAAAAATCTTTTTGCTAGGCATTTCAAAATGTGCCTCGAAGGCGGGCAGACATTTCAACCGCCTTGGTTAATGCCTTGGATTAACCAAGGCGGTCGTTTTTTATTAACCGAGGCGATTACAGTCAACCGCCTCGCGAAGTCGATTTATGGGGGCGGTTAAGAAACAACCACCTCCGTAAATATATTAACAGAGGTAGGCCTTATAAGTAGCCCACCTCCAAAAATACCCCCCAATTTTGGAGGCGGGCCACTTATAAGGCCCGCCTTGGTTAATATTCTTGAGGCCCAGCGAAAAGCCCATATCAAATTCATATTGGATTTATATATATACAAGGAGTTAGGGTTCCAATCACTCAGTTGTCCCCATCCTCCTCCATTCATCTCCATCCCCTAGCCCTACGCCCCCAACCATCCCCTTCCCATCTTTCCACCAGCGCCCCCTCCCCCCCATCCGGCGACACCCCTCCCCTCCCTGTCCCGCTGGCGGCTCCCCTTCTCTCCCATCTAGCGGCACCCCTTCTCTTCTAAGCACCGTGGGTCGGCCATGGCGCAGGGAGGCCCCGCCCCTCCCGGCAATGTGCGGAGCGGCCATGGCATGGGGAGGCTCTATACCTCCACGCCTGCGGGACGACATGCCCCTCCTCCCCTCTCCTCTCCGCAAGGCGGAGGCCCTTCCTTCAGTGGCGGCGCTCCTCCAGAGCAGCGGGCGCACGTAGCTTGGTGCGGCTGCGAGCTCCTCCCGGCGTAGTCGACCTCCCTTCGCGAGGATCCGGGGCAGTGGTGCCCCACAACAGTGGATTGAGGGCGGTGGCGCCTCCTTGCAGCGGATTGAGGGCGCCGCCGTCCTCTGGCTGTGGATCGAGGCTGTCGTCGTCCTTTGGCAGCGGATCGAGGACAGTGACATCCCCACGGCTCCCCAACTACTGCTAGGACGGGTGCTGCGGACCTGAGTGACGGTGGCAGCTAACCGTGGATGGGCTCGCCGGGCCTGTGGTTGGGCTCACCGGGCCTGTCCATGGATTTTTTTTCCTTTTTTTGTTTTTTATTTGATCAACCGAGGCGAGCAGCAATTAAACCACCTCGGAAAATAGGTCATTTACCAGGACCTTTGATCCGAGGCGGTTGCAAAAACTGCCTCGGTTAATCAATTTTGTCCATCTCCATAAAGATTATTGTAGTAGTGACAGAGGCATCGTTCTTATATGTTTCAACCAAAAATAAAAGCATCTTGCTCATAGTGGCCAACCCGACAATGCAGGAATCTTGTACCCGGAGGGTACAATATATAACTCTGAACCCCACACACCAAAATTTCAAAAAATTACTTCAAATTTATTCTTACTAATGTACGGAAACTGAATCCCCTCTTATGATAGTGGGCGTGAGCTGGAACCTCGCCAACAGTATGGGCCAATTACCCCTAAAGACTCATCCCTTTTACTGTAGCCTAGATCAATTCTAACATATGTTTAGTTTTGCATGAATTTTCTTACCATTTGTCCAGAAAAAATCCAAAATTGTTACTCCTTTAAGCGACTTACTACTAGAGAACAAACTTTTGATCCTAAAAACCACCGACCGGGACTAAAATCTCCTGCCCAATGGATAGTACAACAAACTTTTGCTGAGACTAAAAACGATCCTTTTATATTTTGATCTGCTTAAGACTGAGGTTGAATCTTATTATATTTAGTTTTGGTAAGATGAGTTCTAGTTAAGATGATTAATTACTAGCTAGGCAACTAGCTAGACCGAAATTGGGGCCCTTATCACCCGAAATAAAATACGAAGTATATGTCAAACTTCACACGACACATCGCACGTGTGCTCTATATATAAGCAACATCAACTAGATTTATACCGTACCCAGCAGGTATGGCAAAGATATGGTTGCTTCCTTGTGTGGCAACAGGCAACTGCCTGGTGTGGCATTGTGAAAAATATAGCAGATTGAAGCAGGTGTGGATTCATGACTCCAACCAGCAGTGATAGACATTTTACTATCACCGACATATTGATAGATATGGTACCATTATCGCTGATTGAAGCACGAACTCGCAGTGATAGCTTGTTTTGCACAAAAAAATCATCACTTTTTATATGTAGTTGACCAATTTTAAATTTGAGATGGTTTACAAGTCTAAATATGCAATATATATTCTCATATCGGATTTAAGATGTTTAACAATGTCGAAAGGAAATGAAAGTGAACATCAAATTGTAGCACTCCAAGAGATCACAACCTTTTCAGTTAACACAACTTTTTAAATTTAAGATCATTTCGAGTGTCAAATATATACCACAAGATTTAAAATTATGTAGGTAAAAATAACGTTAGCTATATGGTCGTATGTGTCGCGTATAGCTCAAGTGGCAGGTGCGTCGAGACAATATTATAAATGTTGAAGTTTCGAGTTCAAATTCTGAAAAAAAGATGAAATCTAAAAAGTAGTGAGAGTAGTACGTACCACTCTCAACACATAATTTCATCTCCCACCACAATATTAAATTTTTGTAATAAAAAATGTATCGTATGAAAGTACGTGCCACATAGTATTGGTCAGCCCACCTCCTAAACAACTCCCTATTCTAAATCTATGGACTTGATAAAAAAAATCAACTCTAATCTACCTCCTACTTGCGATCTCATTTTTCATGTCCTCCCAAATTATAATTTCAAGTCCGCAGATACAGCAGCCTCCTATCCCCTCTCAGCCTGTGGGTCCCACCGTACTTTTCCTCTCTCTCCTGTCGGCACGCTCCTGCCCATTCTATCGACGCATGCGCCGCCCCGCCGGCGAGCTGGCCGGCCTCGCGGGCTCCTTCCTCCTGTGCTGCCCCATCCTCAGCACGCCGATGGCGGACCTGGTCATCCTGCCATCGGGCTGGACGTACGAGCGCGCATGCGTCCTAGCCTGTGCGGAGCTCGACCTCTCTCTCGGTCCAGACGGAGTGGTGGCAGGCGACAGGGGCAGGGACACACCGGGCGGTGGCGTTGCCGCCGCCATACCCAACGACGCGCTCCGGGCGCCCGTCCGAACGTGGTGCGTGCGCTCCGGTCGCGCGTCGCCCATGTCGCCTTCGGGCGAGGAGGCGAGGGTGGTCGTGCTTCGCGCGGTGGCGGCGGGGACGCAGCCTCCGGCGAGGTCGTCGTCGAATCTGTCGTGCTCATCGGAGGGGGCATCAGTCCCGACGAGGTCGGCGTCGAACCTATCGTGCTCGTTGCAGGGGGCCTACGTGGCGTCCATGTCGTCCTCGTCGTCAGGTAGGTCGTCGAGGGAGATGGCCCCGGTCAAGGTGCAGGTGGTGGTGAGCGGGAAGGAGGCGGCAAAAGCGGAACAAGACGAGCCCGTGCGTGTTGCGAACGCAGAGGAGGCTGTGGCGAAGGCGGTGGAGGGCGGGGACGAGACAGAGGTGGAGGCGGCCAGGGCCGCACTGCGGCGGGCGACGCGGGAGGGCGCGGCGAGGCGGCGCGCGCTGTGCGGTCCGCGGCTGCTCGCGGCGCTCAGGCGCATGCTGCTGTCCGCACGCTCCTGCTCTCCTCGCCGGCCGCAGGAGAGGAGCGCCAGCCACGGCCGCAGGACAAGAGCGTCGGCAGGAGAGGAGCGCCGGTCGCGGCCGCGGTGGCAGGAGAGGAGCGCACACCGCAGAAGAGGAGCGCCAGTCGTGGCCGCGGGGGCGGCAACGCAGAGGAGCGCCGGCACGGGGTGCCGTGGACCGAGGACGAGCACAGGTACGCAATGTAAATGGATTTTGGTTGTTGGTCTGGAGTTGTAATGAATTTTGGGTCCATATTTTTTGCAGGCTAGCATGTAAATGGAAAAAGTAAAGGACCAATTTACATGTTGGGCTAGAGTTGCTCTTAGCAAATAAGCTTGGTAAAAGAAAGTACTCATCGGCCTTCTCGTGGCCGACGGTCACTAGTTTTATAATTTTAGTTACAATTTTAATATTATCTTCGTTTGAGGGGGTAAAAATAATATTATCTTTTTTTGAGTGGAATAAAAATAGTATAATCTGAGAAAATGTTCCTCAAAGTCAAACAGATATTTTCCACATCGAGAGGGGCGCGCTGAGGCCCAGCCCGGAAGCTACACGCTTGTGGGCCGGTTCGGTTCTGCCTTATCTCCCTTCCCTCCCACCTCCACCTCCTCCCCAGTCCCCCACGCATTTTCTGGCCCCTGCTCGCCCGCTCATGGCGATCGAAGCAGCGCGCCTCTCCCCGTCCCTCGCCGCCGCCGCCTTCCTCGCCCGCCGCCCCCCTCCCGCCCTCTCCCCCTTCTCCCCCCTTCGTCGCCGGTTTCCCCTCCTCCGCGTCCTCGCCAGCTCATCGGGCGGGGACGGACGCGTCGTCGCCCTCTCCTCGTCTGAGCTCCGAAAGCGCCGGGGTCTCTCCTCCTCCTCCTCCGGGGCTGCGGCGGACTCCGCGTCTGACGGGGATGAGAAGCTCCGCTCGCTTCGTCGACTCTTCGCGCGGCCCGACGTCGCCATTGACGCCTACATCGTCCCCTCACAGGACGCCCACCAGGTCGGGCCGCCTTGTCCCTAGTCCCAAAACGAATAGATTATTACTCGAAATATATTAGTTTAATTGTGGAAAATTGATTGAATTTAGGCGCTTACATGCATGCTAATCCCCACTTCTTGTAGAGAAATTACTGCATTGTGTGACAAATGTGTTGCGATATGTCTCAGTCTTAGCCTGTCTTTTGAAGATGTTCTTTGTGTAGCCTCGGGAGTCTTACTGGTCACTTGATAGCACACTTTTGCTCTTGTGATGTTTGTGATCATCCCTACCATGTGGAGTTTTGGAAAACATACAATATTCTAAAGGGATGATACTGATAGGATAATGAGAGGAGTCCGAGGGGTGGGACACAAGGGGGTGGGAGTAGGGAAGGTGAGACGTGGTCGTGAGCTGGTTGGTGAAACAGGGGCTGTGGAGGCCAGGGCTTCCAAGTTACTTGGCTGCTGTCATGTGTGAGACAGTGGGAGTGAGGAGGTAAATTTGACATTGGCATGGCTGAGATTATAGATTGATGAGGTGTTATGGTCGTGAATTACACAGTAAGTATTTGTACAGTACGGGCAATTATCAGGATCACTTTTAGTCTAATATAAATATATTCTGTTACATGATGATACCCATTCTCTAAAGTACCTGTCAAACATACTTTACCATTGACAAATCAGTACAAGCACACAATAATTGGTACATTTGATATAAATATATAACTTGTAGCAAGGTGTGCTCTGCTTATGTCATGATGTAGTTTCATACAAAAGCAACATTTGCTTAACAGTGCAGTAGTCAATCGTCTCATGTGCAAGGCACAAACACATGTAAAGAAAATTTGACATGACCATTCCGGAGCCAAAGCATCAATGTCCACTGCTAGTGAAGTCATGAAGCATATATGGTTTCTTTATTCCACTTTTAAACTCGCTTTGAGTTTACCTAGAGCTTTAGAAAATCATGATTCCTATGCTCAGCGTGAGTTTGTAACTGCATAGGACAGAGTTTTCCCATCTGTGGTGAACTGTTGTCCGCTGCCCAATGTAAATGATGTAGAAAATTTTCAATGTATTACTTAGTGAAGTGAAGAAATTGAATTAAATATAGTCTCCACTTACATGATTTTATTCATAACTTCTGTTCCAGAGCGAATTCATAGCAGAATGCTTCACGAGGCGTGCCTATCTGACTGGGTTCACTGGCAGTGCTGGTACAGCTGTGGTCACAAAAAATAAGGCTGCTCTCTGGACTGATGGCCGCTATTTTCTTCAGGTACTCTCACTTGCTATAAACCTTAATATCTTTGCACATTTATTTCAGTTATTGTTCATGATCAATTGTTCTGTTTGGCAGGCAGAGAAGGAATTGAACCATCACTGGACACTCATGCGCAGTGGGAATCATGGTGTTCCAACTACCAGTGAGTGGTTGAATGATGTTTTACCATCTGGTTGCCGAGTTGGTATTGATCCGGTGAGTTTTTCTTTAATATTTAATACTGGGTAGTGGGTTCAGTGACACATTGTTTATACACTTTATTTGATGCCCATATTAACTGTTTAGTTTGAGGTTTAAGTTCTTTCTTGGTGATGTCACCGCAATGTGATTTGTGAATGTCACAACTCACAAATGACGCTGCAGTTAGATCATTAGTGATTAGCACAAATTTATAAGACATGATTGGAACTACAGTACATTCCCATGGATCTGCTCCATCACAAACTGTCTACATTGAATTTTGTTATCTGATCTGCTTGTTCCAATGAAATTTTAGGCACCATGATTCCATTACTTTATTAGATTCATGGATCTATTAACATATAACTATCTTTTCAAGAAATAACAGTAATAAGTAAGCCATGGATTAATTATTATCGATAAAGAAATCATGTAGTTGTTTTTTTTTTCAGGTAGAGATTTTGTTGCTTTTTACTCTATAAAATCTTACATTTTTTATCTAGTTATGTTCCTCTTGGAAATGGTGTGATGATGGCAAATCAATCGAGTTATATTTTTTTAGTGATTTCAATTTTTCACTTTTATTTAGTGTTTCCATTTATTTATTATGTTTCTTTTCTAGAGATGTATGTTTATTGTATTCTCAGTCTAATCTTGTTTCCTTCATTTTTTCGAAGGATGCAGTTTCTTTTCTCATTTGATGCTGCTGAAGAACTGAAGGATTCAATCGCCAATAAGAATCATGAGTTAGTTTTGGTTCAGGACATGAACCTAGTTGATGAGATATGGGGAGATGCAAGGCCAAATCCCCCAAAAGAACCAACTAGGGTGCATGACATCAAATATGCTGGTATTGATGTGCCATCAAAGTTGTCCTTCATTAGGTCACAACTTGCTGAAAATGGGTGTGATGCTGTTGTAATTTCAATGCTCGATGAAGTTGCTTGGTTGTTGAACATGGTAAAATCTTGGTTCTTTTACAATTTGTTTGATTGATATGTTTCTTATAGTATTGTGGAATTGCTGTTGAAAACCATGCTATGCTTTTCATTTTCTTGTTCAATTTGTAAATCCATTTTGGTGTATTTGGGTCATACATATGAACAATCCTCAATCTCCACATGCTTTCAGTCAAAAGCATCATATATTTAAATGTTCTTAGCAAATATTTCTGTCTTAGTTTTATTATTTCTTTTGTTCATAGCTGGTTTATAGTTAACATTTGCTGAGTTTCCAGTGAAATGTTCTACTTGGGAGTTTGTTTTCTTTTGTTGATTATTATGCTGTAATAATTGTTGAAAAGAATTTATCGTTCTTAATCAATTACCATGCCTGAACTCAAAGCTCGAGCAGGGACTGCAGAGAAAGCATAGCAGCATTGTTCATGAATCTGATGGGTTTGTCTCACATTTAAATGCAGAGAGGAAGTGATGTCCCACATTCACCAGTATTTTATAGCTATCTCATTGTGGAGGTTAACACTGCTACACTATTTGTAGATAGCAGCAAAGTTTCTAAAGGTGTTCTGGAGCACCTTGAGCAAGCTGGTGTAAAACTTAAGCCATATGAAGCAATTATTTCTGAAGTAGGAAGGTAAATCTGGCAAAAGCATTGATCTTTTAATAAATCTGTGTTGATTCAAATATGCAGTTCCGCAAGCATATCTCTTGTGTTTCATTGTTGATGTAGTCCTTTGTTTCTATAGCAATACAATCATGGTAAAAACAAAATATATTGATTTAATAGTACCATTGAGCTCATGGTTCTTCCATCTTAAATTAATGAATTAGATTGCTTCTGGCCTCATCTGTACAAATGGTTCGCTGCCCTGGAGGTTTCTGTTCTTTCTTTTTGTATTTTTTTTTTTGTATAAATTGTGAGTTCAGGTTTACTGGTGAATTTTTCAGATCTAGCTATTGATGTTAATAAAATGTGTGTTGTTCCATATGTATGTTTCGTTTTAATAAAATGATGTGCAACCTCCTGAGTATTTGAGGAAAAAGAATCAGATCTTGCAACAATTCAATAGGGAAAACATAATTTTTGTAGTGGTGCTGTCAATTAAAACATATTTCTTTATCTTAACATTCAAAACTAACAGTCAATAATAATGTTGCTGCCGACTAAAACATAGATTGCTTTGTCAAGACTGGCAGAGAAAGGTGCAAAGCTCTGGTTGGATTCTTCAAGTGTGAATGCAGCCATAATTACTGCATTTAAATCAAGTTGCGATAGATGCATGAAAAAGAAAGGAAAAACAGGGAAAAAAGTTGAAGAGAAAGAAGCATCTTCAGACGACCCAATAATTGGAGATCCTGGTGTCCAGAATGGAGTCATAAGTGCTGTATACAATGTTTCACCAGTTGCACTTGCCAAGTCAGTTAAAAATGATGCAGAAATTGAGGGAATGAAGAGTTCACACCTAAGGTATTGTATTGAAGGGGCTTTGAACCAGTGTTGTTTTCTCTTCTCAAAATTTCCTGAATAAATTTCATTTTTTTTAAATTTCCTGAAGCTCTACAGAGGAAAAGGTATGTAGGTCCCTATGGCAGCCCAGCAGGAATTTTACTACTAAATTAGTAAATTTTCTCTCGCTAACAAAACATGATGCATTAGCTATTAGACTGTTGGGAAAAACAGCAAAGTTTTGACATATCTTGATCTATTGACGAACGGGAACTAGTCTGTATGTGATCTATTTGAATAATCACTGGTGGTTCTTGTCATTCTATTTACTGTATAAATTCTACGTTTATTTGTGCATGGGAAACACTATTTTGTTATCATTTTGTGACTTTTGGAGTTGAAGTGTTCTTTAGTCATGTGGATATTGTTTAAAAGAATATCTCTGGTCAGGTCCCTGTATCCAGCGTTACCTATCATAGCCTAGGTCCAAATTTTGTGTTGTATTACTGCTTCCTTTACTTTCATTCAACTTGACAGCTATATTTCTTTGCTGGCGCATGACGCATTTGTAGAGATGCTGCTGCTTTAGCAGAATTCTGGTGCTGGCTAGAGGAGGAAATCTGTAAAAATGTGCCCCTTACAGAGGTACAAATTGCTGAGAAGCTTCTTGAGTTTCGTCAAAAGCAAGCTGGATTTATAGAGACAAGCTTCGACACTATAAGTGGTATAATTTGTTTGTTTAGTAAATTAGCACTAAGAAAAAACTATTAAAATCACATAGAAACTTTTTACTTGGCTAATATCTTATGTTTTTATATATGAGTATAACGATATCTCTTTGTATTATGTTCAATACTTCTGGACTCAATATTTGGAGATATGCCCTTCAGACTATAATTTTCTTATCTAGCCACTTTATGACAGGATAGATGGTTCTGATTAGCTAGGATGTAATATCCTGTTTTCTTTAACCTTTTTTTTTTTTGCCTATTTTGTAAATTTTTATCTGTATGAAGCCAGTGAAGGCAATTGTAGTTTCAGTTTATCAAAATCATTGTATTTTTTTTAGTTTTGTGTTAATGTTATGTTTTATTATGATGTATACTTAGCTATGTTTTTAGGCTGAACGAGGGGATGAAAGCAGACATTTCATAAATTACATAACTGCAATTCTTCCCAAATTACGGTGTGTACACGTAGAGCTCTTGACTTCTAACTGAAAGTCAATTTTCTCACACAGGTTATGGTGCAAATGGTGCTATAATACACTACAGACCAACCCCAGAGAGCTGCAGCTCTGTTGGAACTGACAATCTGTTTTTGTTAGATAGTGGTGCTCAATACATTGATGGAACTACTGACATAACAAGAACAGTGCATTTTGGTGAGCCTTCCCGAAGGCAAAAGGAATGCTTCACCAGAGTTTTGCAGGTAATCAATTTGGTTATGGTTTTGGGCATACAATTTAGTAACATTTAGTTTTGCAGCAACTTATATTCCTGCCTGATGCAAATCGTGAAATCTTGTGACAGGGCCACATAGCTCTAGATCAAGCAGTGTTCCCCGAGAGAACTCCAGGCTTTGTGCTAGATGTTCTGGCACGGTCATCTCTGTGGAAAATTGGACTGGATTATAGACATGGTAGTACCCTTTTTAACTACATAAAATAATTTGCTGTAAAGAGAAGGATTGGTTTAGTCTTCCATTGAAGATATAATGTGCAATGTAAGTTCATTTTCTTGTTCATTCTTGATCCAGGCACAGGCCATGGAGTTGGAGCTGCACTAAATGTCCACGAGGGCCCTCAGAGCATTAGCTATCGATATGGAAATTTGACATCCTTACAGAAGGGCATGATTGTCAGCAACGAACCTGGTTATTATGAAGACAATTCGTTTGGCATTCGTATCGAGGTAAATTTTTCCACTGTACTAAGAGTTACAATTAGCCATTTTTGTTCCTAATTTTTTCGTTGAATGCTGCAGAATTTACTTCTGGTAAAGGAGCTTAATCTAGCAAATTCTTTTGGTGGAATTTCATACCTTGGTTTTGAGAAACTAACTTTTGCTCCGATTCAGGTACATACAAATGTAATATTATCTTATTGATATGTTTCAATGGATG
>Ga0182004_10004071_pt1 | contig 11739 bp, 6 predicted proteins | sample Sormic07211540_1_FD_120479 | JGI IMG/M metagenome (GOLD analysis project Ga0182004, IMG submission 120479) | Endophyte microbial communities from Sorghum bicolor roots, Mead, Nebraska, USA - 072115-40_1 MetaG | ecosystem: Host-associated > Plants > Roots > Unclassified | place: USA: Nebraska...
CGCCGACTCGACGACGCCGTTCGCGCTGTCCACGATGCCGAGCGCGCCGCAGTTCTCCATAGCGACGGTGCAGTTCTAGCGGCGCCGCGCGTGAGCACAGACGAGAGGGTGAAGTCCGTCCGGTGCCATCGCTATTAATACTGCGTCGCAACTCGCGAGGAAGCCGAACCGACGCCGCGTCGCTTTGATGAGGGGCAGTCGCGTCCAACGGGAGCCTCGATCGCCGAAACGAACTCTATTCACGCAACTCGTCGTCGCTTCAAAATGAACGCTATAGATGATATGGAGGGAGTACTCTGCACTCTTAATTTGCCATAGGTTTATTGGAACCAGTCGTGGACAAGATGAGATGTCCAGCCTATTCTAACTTTATATATACTACTACAAAAATGACTTTATGAGACACTGCCCAAACAAGGGGCGGTCACAAAATTCAACCGTCTCGTAAAATGTCTGAGGATTTTTTAAGGTGGACGATTTCATTTACGGAGGTGGTCAAAATTAATTGCCTCGCAAAATGCATTTATGGAGGTGAACATGTTATTTACGGAGACGGTCACGGTTACCCACCTCGTAAAATCGATTTATGGAGGCAGTTCCTAAAATCTATTTACGGAGACGGGTCTTTTAAGACGTTCGCCTCTCAAAATGGAGGCCAACCTCCTAAATGGCCCACCAATGTGAATGTGTCGAAGCCCCAACCAAAGCCCATATCCAACTTTCTACTGGGTTTATATGAATATGAGCACTTAGGGTTTCCACAGCCCCTCTCTCTTTCCCTCTCTCCCTCACGCCTCTCTCCCTCTCCCTCACGCAGTGGCGCATGCTACTGTGCCCCTCCCTCTCCCCGCTTCGTCCCTCCCTCTCCCCCCAATGCAAGCGACCGTGCCCCTGCATCTCCCCCTTGTGCACATGGCGGGCTGGTAGGCAGGACGTGGCGGGCCTTGCAGCAGCGCCTCCCCTAGCATAGCATAATCAAGTAGATACTAAAGGACGGAAAGAATATAAAAAATTCAATCTTCACATTATTTTAGATTGGAGAAAATGGACCGATCTTTTAGAACAGGAGAACCACTTCTCCTTATTGATAAAAATACAACTCTAATAGTTTTTCTGGCTGAATAAACAATCATGCCAAATATAAATTGGCAGGATCCATCATGTAGTGTGTGTTTTCATCAGGAAGGGACATTATGTGAGTGTATTTGCTATAATGGCCTAATTCTAAGCTTGGGATAAAAAATAGTTAGGAGGTTAGTGAGGCAGCTGAGGCCCTTATAAAGAATGTGAAGAAAAAAACAGATTTTCTAGAGCATAAGAAATGTTTGTGATTTGTACACACCATCACTACCACAGAGTGCCCATATATTATTATCTCAACACAGATATCACCTCTATCAGCATTCCCTTGTGAGCAAGCTAATCAGTTGGGCAAACCAATGATTTTAGAAGGTAACTAGTGCATGTGACGTGCTTCTGCTGACTTGGTTGGTGGGTCAGTGATGCAGCTGAGGCCATTAAGGATGCGAAAAAAGGGGGGACACTTTTGTAGAGCATAATACAATGTAACATTATCACTTCCCAAATATGATATATTGTGCTTATTGTCTAGCACATGGATCAAATTCCCTGTTGCTCAAGTCAATTGTAGCACTCAGTTGAGCAAACTTACAATTTTAGAAGTTGCGCTTTTGAGTGGTTGTTGAAACTTCTTGTATGCACTTCTTTAGAAGATAACTTGTGTGAGCAAACTTAAAATTTTAGAAGTTGCGCTTTTGAGTGGGTTGTTGAAACTTCTTGTATGCACTTCTTTAGAAGATAACTTGTGTGTGATACATCTTAGAATCTGTATGCACTCTTTTAGGGGATGACTCGTGTGGGATACATCTTAGAAGGTAACTAGAGCTCTTACATTTCCTACTCACATGCATCGTCTGCAGAGAACAGAGCAACATATAGCTGATTAATCATATTTTTGCAACATACATAGCTAACTAGAACAAAAGGAGTTACAATGATGTTCCTTTAAATTTACCAATCAACTAGTAGATAACTATAACTTCTAATGTGCAGTAACGTACTTGAAATTCCTCTAGTGAGTATACGGAGCTACCGAGTATATGGATGTCATGGTTCTTATTTCTGGGGGGGCACAATTAGCTTGAAAAAATATTGTCTAAAGTTTGTTTTAGATTGTATCTATATATCTTCCACATTTAATGGATAATTGTCCATATGCAAGCTTTATGAGTTATCATTAGAGATAATATGTTGTTGTATATCATAAGCCATTGATTCCAAATTATATGTCACTTTAGCTTTGTACTGTGCAAAACTTCTTTAACTTGCACCACAACCACAAACTTGTTTTATAACTTTTCTATGAAATATGTTTCAATAATGCATTTATTTGAACTTGTAGATGTTAATGTAAAACATTGGTCAAAGTTAAAGAAATTTGACTTAGGATAAAGCAAAAGTGAGCTATAATTTGGAACAAATGGAGTATGATACAAATACTTGCTCCATTGTAGTAGTCCCACTTTGAATATGGTATTCAGTAGCATAGCATAATCAACTATAGGAATAATAGGATGGAAAATATATAAAGAAATAGAATATGATAAAATATTAAGGTCAATTTTTATAGAGCATAGAAATTAAAGTATCATCACTGCCAATTTATGAAATATATTGTGCTTGTTATCTGAATACAGATATAGAACCTGGATAGCTAGCTATTCCCTTGTCCTCAAGTTAATTATATTATAGCATTCAGTTGAGCAACCCTACAATTGTAGGAGGTAACTAGTCGAGCATGTGCTTCTGAGTTGGTTGTTCAAACTTCCGTCCTGTGTAAATTTTTTGAAAGAACTTTGTTTCGCGTCATCAAAGTATATTTCTTTGTACTGCCCCAACTTTATCCCTTAGTCTTTTTGGGACGCAGAATTTTTGTAGGAATCATGCAAGAATTTTATGGGAATTAGTTCAATTTTAAATGAAAAACATAGGGACATGAAAAATTTCCTGCGTTCCAAACAGGCCAGTCTAAAGAATCCGCAAAGCTTCTATTTAAAAAAAAATATTGTGTACATGAGGCATCTCAAAAGCACACTATCCATTTTTTATTTTAAAAAAGTTCTCAAATTCAACATTCTCTGTATGAAAGAAAAACTGATGTACAAAACAATAAAGTGAAAGGGTGGGTTTGTGATGCAGCTGAGGTCCTTAGAATGTGAAAAAGGTGTGTGGTTATTTTTGTAGCAAATGGATCAGTTATCCTCTGTTGTATGTTCAATTCAATTAAGCAAACTTACAATTTTAGAAGGTAACTAGTACAAGCGCATGTGCTTCTGAGTTGGCTGTTCAAACTTCCTGTGTGTACATTTTTAAGGTATCCATGTTATGTGTGATCAAAATATAGTGGTGCTACCATATTTTCAAGTAATTTGATCCCTTTAACTGTTTAGGAATCCCCACAGTTTCTAAAAAAAATGCTTACACACATAAAGCATCTCACAAACAACAAACTACTATCCAAATTTTTAGGCGAAAGTTTTCAAATCTAATAACACTGACTTGCAAGCAAAGCTCATTACTTGATCATAAGAAAAAAAAAAGATTGAATCCCAGAACCATCCAAATGCAAAACAACAATTTAAAAGAAAAGAGAACAAATAAAACAAAGTAAAATTGAACAGGCCGGAGAAAGCCCCAAGCCAACAACAACGCCTATAAATACCTCGCATCCCTGTGTTACTCTCCATCCCACCAAAGAGAGGACTGAATTTCAGCAAGAGGGAAGGAAGTGTACTGCACCATCAGCACTACCATGGCTGGCAGCTGGAAGATGGTTGCCGGGGTTCTGCTCCTACTTTCACTCCTTCCGTTGGCCTCGTCGTCCATGGTGTTCAAGCTTGACGGCAGCGTCTATCCTGTAGGGTATGTATAGTGTAGTATAATCTACACGATGCCCTTCTCCTCTGTCCAACTAGCATGGCTAGCTTGATGTCAACAGGAATGCTGTAGATAAAATGGAAATAAAGGACCGTCATCGTTGTTTACTGCATATTATCATCATGGTTTCTTTGTTATTTACTGCAACTTTGTTTGTCGTCCACTTGTGCATGCAGCCACTTCTATGTTACCATGAACATTGGGGAGCCCGCGGAGCCCTACTTCCTGGACATCGACACCGGCAGCAGCTTCACCTGGCTCGAGTGCCACGCAAAGGATGGTCCCTGCAAAACGTGCAACAAGGTATGATCTATCACTGCTGCAGAACACTTATATACATCACCATTATTTTCAGGTTCACTGGAAGTTTGATTACAAAAGTAATAATCAGAATGAAACAACTTGTGCTTGTGGATGATGATGATGCACACAAAAATTGCCATGAAGTGCACGTACTATGTTGAGTTGCATTGCTGAAAATGTCTCTATGGAGCTTGCTTGGTGTTTGATGCTATATATATATATATATATATATATATATCTCGGTGATCCTTGTCCCTGCAGGTGCCACACCCACTGTACCGACTGACACGGAAGAAGCTAGTTCCATGCGCAGATCCTCTCTGCGACGCACTGCACAAAGACCTGGGTACAACCAAAAAGTGCACAGATGTACGGAAGAACCAATGCGACTACAAAGTGAAGTACCAAGATGGATTGTCATCTCTTGGTGTGCTCCTCCTTGACAAGTTCTCGTTGCCTACGGGCGGTGCGCGCAACATCGCCTTTGGGTATGTATCTATGCAACTGAATGCATGGACATGATTACATGACATTCTCTTTGCATTGCTCACTGAATATGTTCATGACAGTTTGTAGTTTTCTTAATTTCTGCATGCAGCTGTGGGTATGATCAGATGAAGGGCTCCAAGAAGAAGGCCCCCGAGAAGGTGCCGGTCGACGGCATCCTTGGGCTTGGAAGGGGCTCAGTAGACCTGGCCTCGCAGCTGAAGCACAGTGGAGCCGTCTCCAAGAATGTGATAGGCCATTGCCTCAGCTCAAAGGGAGGGGGCTACCTCTTCATTGGGGAAGAGAATGTGCCCTCTTCACATGTAACCTGGGTCCCCATGGCTCCAACAACACCCGGGTAAGCACTATACTAGTACTGCTTGTCTTTTCACGATGATGGTCTGAGAAGGCTGTTAGTTTGTTGTGAATTTCATTGGTTCATTATATTCAAGCATGCACACACTATTACCACTATGTAACAGCACTGATTCCTGCACAGCTGCATATCATACGCATATACTGCATTTGTAGGTAATAATCACCATTTAACAGGGCACATTTTTTATTGATGCCCCCCTTTTGTTTGTCATTCTTGTAAAAGGGAACCACTTTTGAATAATAGAAATTCAACAATGGAAACTAGTTCAGAAGGATACCACTGAACTATCTTTTCTTTTGACTTTGTTTCAACGTGTTTCCAGGGAACCTAATCACTACTCGCCGGGCCAAGCAACCCTGCATTTGGATAGTAATCCGATAGGCACAAAGCCGTTGAAGGCGATCTTCGACAGTGGCAGCACTTACACCTACTTGCCTGAGAATCTACATGCTCAGCTCGTTTCTGCAGTATGTTCCTAATCAGTAATCATAGTTCATTATTAATCTCCAGGTGCCACGATTATTAGAGACAGTAGACATAGTATTCATGACATGTGTGCTGCAGCTGAAGGCCTCTCTCAGCAAGTCGTCACTCAAACAGGTGTCTGATCCTGCACTGCCTCTATGCTGGAAAGGACCTAAACCTTTCAAAACTGTGCACGACACCCCGAAAGAATTCAAGTCACTGGTCACTCTGAAATTTGACCTTGGAGTCACCATGATTATCCCTCCAGAAAACTACCTCATTATCACTGTAAGCACTCCAAAAAAAAAACAGCTTACTGTCAGTAGTGAATGAGGAAAATGATTTAAATTCTTGTGCTTCCATGTTTATGGCAGGGGCATGGGAATGCATGCTTTGGCATTCTTGATATGCCAGGCTTGGATCAGTACATAATTGGAGGTACAAAATTTTGCATATACCATGCTCAATTCAGAATACAGTGTTCAGGCATACATATCTGTAAAATATTTTCTGTTCCAATGGATGTTCTGTTTCTGCAGACATCACAATGCAGGAACAGCTTGTGATATATGACAATGAGAAAGGGAGGCTCGCATGGATGCCATCACCATGTGATAAAATACCAAAGTCCAAAGCTGCGATCATTTCGCGCATCTGAAATCCCGTATAAAGTTGCCAGCTGCTGGGATGAAAAATTGAAGAAGGTGAAGAAGAGAACAAACAAAATTAAGGATTGTAAGAAAGGAACTCTATAAACAAGAAACTTGTGTGTGTACCTCCTGATCAGTGATCAATGCTCATAATTATAATAAAGAATATTTGATGATTAAGTATGTTTTTCGCCCAAGATATTATTTTCCCTTTCTGCGAACACACCGGAGATGTTCTTTGTGCTGTGGTAAATTTTTTTTTTTGACGGTCAACGGGGGGGAGGCGTTCCCCACCTGAAACTTTTTATTTTTTTAGCCCCAAACGGCTCGTCGGTTGTACACATATGCTTGGCAGCAGTTACATAGAACAGAAAAAAGAGGTGAAAAGGAACCTAGCCTTGGCCCTGCCTTGCCATCTGTAGGATGGAGCACCACTGAGTTGCCGTTTGCCTCTTTGCTCTTGGGAACCGGTACTGCCACAGTTCAGCGGCTGATCTGCAGTCCAATAGGACACGATCAACAGAGTGTTCTTCGTTCCTAAAGACCTTTGCGTTTCTGGCTTTCCAAACGTGCCAGCAAACCAGCGCGATGAAGGAAGGAAGCTCGGGGATCACGGTTGCTGTGTGGTTGGCGATAGTGTGCAGCTGACCCATGTCCATTGAGATCATGGACTGAAGGTTCAGTCTCATCCAGACTTCCTTTCCCAGCGAGCAGCCATGGATGATGTGTTCCAGCGTCTCGTCCGTGATGTTGCAAATCTCACAGATCGGTGAGTCGACGATGTGCTTCCTGAATAAAACGGTTCTGCATTGGTTTCTTCTTTGCAGTAGTAGCCACATGAACAGATGAACTCTAGGTGGTGCCCAGGTATTCCAAATGAAGGTTGCCTTGGGGTCTGAGGGTTGGCCCCTGGCCTTGAGCATTTTGTAAATAGCCCCGATGTCGATGTTTTCATCTGGTTTGATGAAGTCCGAGATCCTCTTATCCTGTGCTGCCGAGAGGGTGGTTTGGTCTAGCAGTTGTTGTGCAAGTTGCAACTCATGGTCTGCCAACATAGATAAACGAGGTACAAGTGTCGATCGTATTCCGGAGGACTTGGCTTCCCTCACTGTTTGAGTTTTGATGTTGCAATGTGAGAAGAGAGCTGGAAACCTGTCTGCGAAGCAGTCGTCACCCGTCCAGACATCATTCCAGAGTGAACAAGTGCTGCCATCTCCAACCTCCACCGTGGTGATCGCTTGGTACAATGGTAGGATAGTTCTCAGGGTTTGCCAGTGGTCACCATGAAGGTCGCCGTGCAGAGTAGTGATTTCTGCCCGTCTGCGGACCCAAATGGCCCAAGCCGAAGATTGAGGGTTATATAACCGATGGAGAAGTTTGAGCAATAAGCAGATGTTCTGGATTCCTAGGTCCCTTATGCCGAGGCCACCGAGATCTTTGGGGGAGCAGACTTTGATCCAGGCAATGAGGCATGACGAAGGTGAGGAGTGGCCAGATTTGTCGCCCGACCAGAGGAACGCCCTTCTTTTCCTGTCCATTTGCTCGATGGCAGAGGGAGGCAGCTGTAGTGAACTCATGAGGTAGACCAATAGGGAATCAAGCACCGAATTCACTAAGATTGTCCGCCCCATCGGGTTCAGCATGTCAGCCTGCCAGGAGCTTAGAAATTTGTCAGCCTTGTGAATATAGACGCTGAAGGCTGAGACAGGCAACTTGTTGACGGACAGTGGGAGTCCCAGATACGGTTGAGGGAAGCTTCCCCTGGTGCAGCTGAGGATCTGCACGCAATCGCTGACAATTTGTTCTCTGGTGTGAATAGGTATGAGAGTGCTCTTGCTGAAGTTTATGTGTAGGCCACTGAAAGCTGCAAATTGATCTAAGATGTCTTTCAGCTTCACTGCCCCAGGCACGTCTGCCTTAAAGCCAATTAGTGTGTCGTCCGCGTACTGCAAGACCGCGCATGGCAACGCCTCATCGGTTGGGTGTTTGATCTGCTGTGCCTCCCTGATCATTCTCTGTAGGGTTTCAGCCACCAGGATGAAAAGATAAGGGGACAGCGGGTCACCCTGTCGTAGCCCCCTCTTGCAACTGATCCAAGGTCCCGGGTGTCCGTTAACTAGCACCGCGGACTTTGAAGTGTCCAACAGCCTGAGCATCCAGCCGATCCATCTCTGATCGAAGCCCCTGGCCTGTAAAACCCTTTGTAGACCCACCCAATTAACAGTGTCAAATGCCTTGGCAAAGTCTAGTTTGAGCACGATGGTCGGTCTTCTTCTTTTATGACAAGTTTGTACTAGTTCAGCTGCGTAGACAAAAGTGTCAGCAATTGATCTTCCTTTGACGAAGCCTGTCTGATGAATGTCGATTAGCCTCGGAATCTGCTTCTGCAGTCTCGTGGATAGAGCTTTTGTTAAGATCTTCAGTGCAGTATTTTGGAGACAGATTGGTCAGAAAGCGTTCACATCGACAGCATCTGGCTTCTTTGGAAGGAGGACCATGTGGGAACGGTTGATGCGTTCAAGATCAGCTACTCCCTCATAGAAGGCCTCCGCAAATGCAAGTATTGTTTGCTTGATCGACGGCCACGCCACTCTGAAGAAGGCTGGTCCAAACCCATCCGGGCCCGGAGCACTCAGGTTATTCATCAGAAGCACCGCTTGTTTGAGTTCACATTCAGTGAAGCGCCCAGAAATGCGCTCGTCCAGTCTCTCAGAATCACCATAGATGGAGTCAAGATCAATCAAGGTCACCTGACCAGGGACCCCGATGATCGATTTGAAGAAGTTTGACAAGGCTTCAGCTTTCCCAGCGTGACTGACCACAGCCTCATCATTCACCCGGACCATCCTGATGAATTTGCGGCGCATTTGCATAGTTGCGCGCGCATGATGATAGGCAGTATTGGCATCGCATTCCTTGATGACCCTCTGCTTGCTGCGTTGCCGCCAGTAGGCAGCTTTGTTTTTGATTTCGTCGTGTAGGCGTTCCCGAGCAAGTCCGCGTACCTGTGACTCAGCCTGCGAAAGAGTACGGGTTTCTTCGAAGAAATCAAATAACTGAATTAGGAATTGACAGTTTTGTGTTATTTCTGGAGGTGCCCTGTTACACCGTTTCCAAACCTTTGCCGCAGCACGCGCAGCCTTGATGCACGCAACCAGTTGTCCCGCCGCGTCTGTGCAGGCCGCTGCCCGGTGCCAACCCTGGGTTATAGAAGCGAGGAAGGATTCGTTCCGAAGCAAGAAGTTGTCCATCCTAAAGAAGTCATTCTTTGGGATATCAGAGGCCAGAGAAAGGAGCAGAGGAGTGTGGTCGGAGGTTGGCCGAGGCATGGAAGAGAGGTTAGCCATCGGGAAGGCAAGGTCCAGATGTACATTGGTGAAGACTCTGTCTAGCTTGGCCAGGATCGGAAAGGTTTGGTTGTTCGTCCAAGTGAATCGACGATCAGAGAGGTCTACCTCACTGACGCCGACGTCCTGGATAGTTTGGTTGAAAGCATCAGCAAGGTTCGAGTTGAAGAGGCCGTTGCTTTTATCAGCAGCACAACGAACTAGGTTGAAGTCGCCCAGCAGGATCCAGGCTCCGCTAACCAAGGCTTTGGTGTTGCGGATACCCTGGAGGAATTGAGGTGAGGCAGCGTGGTCGGAAGGACCATACACATTGGTGATGGTGAAGTCAATGCTGGAGGCATTGCAAGAAAAGGATGTTGTGAGGCTGAAGGAATTTGAAAGCTGAGAAGTAAGCGTGAAAAGGGCTGGATCCCAGGCAGTAATCAGCCCCCCTCTGGACCCGGACGCGGGAAGCATGACGAAAGAGGAGGAAAACGGCCGGGGGAGAAAGGTTTGAGCCTTGAAGAAGCTAACCTCCGAGAGCTTGGATTCTTGAATGCAAATGAAAGTAGTTTTAGCATCAGAAAACACATTACGCACAACATTGCACTTGTCCGAGTCGCCTAGACCTCGTACGTTCCATGATACAACGTGAAAGTGGCGAAAGCTAGAGCTCGAGTTCGCGTTCATTGAACTGGGTTACAGCACCAAATACCGGCAACAAGCCAAGGTCTAAGAAAGAGAAAAGAAGAAGAAAAAAAGGTAGGTGCACTTCCGTTGCCACGATCCCAGCGACCATTGGGACAGAAATGCAAGCCGCTGTTGGTCCAAGCCGATGCAGGTACTATCATTCCGCAGCCTCGGCCACCATGTCGTTCCCGCCGTCGACGACGTCGCCCGAGCTCCGGGGGCCCAACTTGGCTGCTGCGACGAGCGCACGCAGGTCGGTTGCGCTCATGGGCAGGAGGTTGCGCGAGAGGATGTTGCGCTTGGCGACGTGTTTCTTGAGAGACACGGAGCAGGTTGACAGGGAGTTCAGCAGCTCCTTGCGCTGAATCGTCTGGGTGGCCGTGTCGACGAACTTGCCCGAAGCCCCCGCGGCCTTAGCGGCAAGGCGGGAGCTCGAGCGACGAACAGCAGAGTTGGCCACCGAAGGCTTCCGGCCAGCTCTGGGAGGCGCAGGAGCAGCCAGGACGCTGGTCTTGGAGCGAAAGCGGCGGCGTTGGTAGGTGATCACCGGCTTTGCCCCTCCGCGCCCCGAGGCGGACCGCGGAGCAGACAGAGTCAAGGTGTTCGCCGGCGCGGTCGCCGTGGGAGCCACCTCCTCCGACCCCAACAACACGTTGGTCGGGGGGGCTCCCGGCCCCGAAGACGCCATTGTCGGAGGAGCATCGAGCACGCGGGCTAGGGAGAAGGCCAAGGCCAAAGCCTGGTGGGGCAGCAGTAGAGGTAGATGCGACCCGGACGGCGCCGAAGTGCCGATAGGGTCAAACGGACGCTGCAGGTTACTGGCAAACCTACCGGCATTGGCAGTCGGGAAGGCGAGGCTGTAGTAGTGCGACTGCGGACGTAGCTGCTGAGCGGAGATCAATGGCCCCGAGGGCCCCAGGGATGGCCCCGAGGACGGCGGAGCAGGAGGGCCGAAGAAGGGTGCCAGGTTTCCACGGCTATCCAGCTGGAACTCTCGCGGCCACACCCTGATCGGCGTGATGCGGGCCACAGCGCCGGAACGTCCAACACCTTGCTTGCAGGAGATGCACAGCTCCCTCGGGATGTTGAGGCGGTCATTGACCTCCAGGAGAAGCCGGAGAGGTCCGTAGTTGTCCCCGCTGAGACACTCCGGATCGATCTCAGCAACCTCCGCGAAGCTGCTAAAGCATTCCTTGATCTTTTCCGTGTACCAGTGCTCAATGGGGAACCAGTCGACGTGGACGAAGGCGAGCCAGACCGGCACACGGAAGAAGCGATTCGTGGTGTCCTCAGGCTTCAGAAGATGCAACAGAGACCCCCCAAGGCTGATGGGACCAAGCAGGTGGAGTGAATCACGGGCCTCCGGCGACTCGCAGCGTAGGATCATGGCACCCAAGGAAGACTGCAGCAAGTCGACGGGCTGCAGCGGAGCAACGGTCCGGAGCGCGTTGCGGATGAACGCACTAACCTCGAGCGCGGGAAC
>Ga0182004_10004072_pt1 | contig 11739 bp, 14 predicted proteins | sample Sormic07211540_1_FD_120479 | JGI IMG/M metagenome (GOLD analysis project Ga0182004, IMG submission 120479) | Endophyte microbial communities from Sorghum bicolor roots, Mead, Nebraska, USA - 072115-40_1 MetaG | ecosystem: Host-associated > Plants > Roots > Unclassified | place: USA: Nebraska...
AACAAGGCCTTAGCCGGCATGCATGCACAAAAGCGGAGCAAAGCTTTGACAAATGGCTGCAAGCTCGCCGTATTTGCTCGTCCTAATTTTGGCTGATCTAGAGTTAATTAAAGAACCAAACAGATCCATATGATGCATCCTTTTCGAACTATAAGGACCATTTTGACTTTATTTTCTAAATTAATAACCAATTTAGGTGACTTCATTATGCGTTAGAACCGATTCGGCACCGTGCGGTTTGTAGCTTAGCCATGACTTCCTCTGTCTCGAAATTTGTTGCTGTCTACTTGTCTCTGTTCTTTAGGGTCAAAATACAAGCATCAGGGCGAGAGCTGAAATTCCATGTCTCGTTCTTCTGAGTGGACTAACGAAATCAAAGAATCGCAGAAATCTCCATTCTAACGGCCCGGCCGTTGAGTATATAGTATAGTTGTATACTGGCTATTGGAAAACGATTCATTATTCATCAAAATTAGAGTTCGTATTCCTGTTTCAGGTTCGTAAGTGAGAAACTATGTTTTCACATGTGTTCTCCCCTGCAATTTGAAAAAGGAGAAACATATTTCTGCTGGTTCACGTGGAGTCTACCATGAAACTAAGGGCGCATTTAAATTGGATGAGAGGCTCAGTTCTGTTTCTCCCTACAATCGATAGGATTCATGTCAAATATGACATACCTGTAAACGTTACTGTAGCTACCTAGGCAAATAGTTTAACGATGAAGTGATTCTGATTCACTATATAAAGAAGCATTTGTATAGAACGGCCGAGATACGGAGTATTTCTATGAGATTCTAGAACCCCACCAAACACATTAGTTCTAGAACCCCACCAAACACATTACTTCTAAACAAATCGCCTAATACACTTTTAGACATATGAAGTGGACCCCTGACTATTACCAACCCGCCTACACTTGCATCATCCTCCCTTCACATATAGAACTCACTCTTTCTTTTTTGAGACCACGCAGGAGCGCGTTTTTCATTAAGTGGAAAATATAGAACTCACTCTCAACACGCAAGGTGAGATTACACTCTGTCACATTAACACACATATGGATCACCATTGGTCTATTCAAACTGGATTAGGATGTCAAAAAGCATTAGATATTCCTCTTTGAATTAAAAGTAATAATTAACTCATAGTCATAGTTGCAACTCAAAGAGAAAGAACTATTTTTAGACACAGGCAAATAAGGAGATTAATTTGTTTTTTGAAAAGAAAATAAGGAGATCATGAATGATGTGCAGAAATAATTCTTACGCTATACATTATTTGCTTTAATTTATGGCCAGTTCGTAATCATTCATGTTATTTTTGCACTGCAACAGAAAGCTTATTACTACTGGGTCTAAACTCTTTCACCAGCGTTTTTTTCCTTCAGAGGTGATCAGAAAGTTCACCATTGCTGGTTTAAAACCACCGGTGAAAATGGTGATCACCGCTGGCTACTTATACAAGCCGACGGTGCGAATTAGAAAAAAAGAAGACTTGCCAATAGGCAGAGCCTGCTTCCGGCTCGCCACTGCTGCTATGCAGTCTACTCCTGCATATGTCGTCGCCCGCTAAATCCACATCACCGTCTCCTTACCTGAACCCATGGTCCACTGGGCCTTCTTTGGCAGCCCAAATTCCCGGAGGAATCTCTGCGAATTTCCTAGGCCAATCTTCCCCGTGCCAATCTCCCCTGGGCCAATTTTTGCTGCTCTTTGGAAGCCCACCAACCCGAGATTTGCAGCCCGCTTCCCTTCATTTTCCACGAGGAAATGGTCCACGGGCGAGGAGACGGGGAGGGTTTCCCCGTACGGTCGCGAGTCGGATCGGACGCGACTTTCTTCTTCCGCTTGCGACCCCGCCCAATCACGAGGCCGCCGCCACCACAGCATCTGTCCACCGCCACCGCCTCCCCCGCCGCCGCCCCGGCATACGTCCGCCGCTGCGACATCCCTCCACCTCGCTGTCGCTTGGTCTCCCTCATACATGCGATGTTCACACGAGGGTCGCTCTACGGCGCTCCTCCACCGCCGCCACCTAGCTCATCCACCACCGCCGCCTCGCTCCTTGTCTGTCGTCGCCATCTCCACCACCATTGCCATTCGTCTCGAAGGTTAGTGCACCTATCTTCTTAATTAGTTGCAGTAGTTTTTGGATCGGCTAGGGTTTGACCTGCACCTTCATTGCTTTTCATGGATCTTGGGGCTGTAGATCTACGAGCCAGGACACCGCCACTGCTACCCATTGTGCCGCCCGTGAGAAGCATCGAAGCTGCTGGCTACAAGACACCACCTCATTTGCACTATGTTCTGGTATGTTCTTTTTAGGCCTTGTTTAGTTACGAAAAGCGAAAAGTTTTCGGTACTGTAGCACTTTCGTTTATTTGTGACAGATATTATCCAATTATGGACTAACTAGGATCAAAAGATTCGTCTCGTGATTTACAACTAAACTGTGTAGTTAGTTTTTGTTTTCGTCTATATTTAATGTTTCATGCATGTGCCACGAGATTCGATGTGACGAGGAATCTTGAAAACTTTTTGGCTTTCAGGGTGAACTAAACAAGGCCTTAGACAGTAACTAGTGTAGCAACAGTTCATTTTTTATTACTTGTTAATCGTTGCTCAAACTGGTGATTGCTTCATAGCCGATTGTCATGAATCCTGCACCTGAATATGAGAAGCTACACTTCGTGTCTCGACTCTGAAGCAATAAAGACACGCGCACCTATCAATTAGCCGATTGTCATGATTGATTAGTACCTTGTTACGTGTCACTGGTAAAGGGCTTTAGCCCCCGTGTCGTAAGGGTCTTTAGTCCCGGCTACGGAACCAGAGCTAAGGTTTCGAGACTAAATGTCCCACCTTTAGTCCCGGTTCCCGGAGCCGGAACTAAAGGTCCCGGTTGGTAAAAGCAACCGGGACTAAAAGGTGCGCCACGGTGTGCCACCTGGCCTCCACTTTTAGTCCCGGTTAGTGTTATCAACCGGGACTGAAGAGTTTTTTTCTTTTTTCCTGTTCTTTTCTTTTGGTTTTCCATTTAGAGTTTACAATTATGTTATTATTATTTTCGAATGCATATTGTTTGCTGCTAGTTTATGGAAACGCGCACCTATAATTTTTATAATTTAAAGCATTACATATAAATGTACTATAAAACACTATATATATATATTATATATGTATCTATAAGTCCATAATATAGTATTTACACATGCATCATAGACAAAGTATTTACAACAAAATTTATCTCTGCCGCTCAAGCACCGTACAAATGATCATTGTGATTTGGTTTCATTGGCTCCTCAGGGTTGAAGTAGCACTCGCCGCCGGGATTCAAGACTTGGTCGTTAAGAAATTCTGCGATTGTCTCTTGAATTCCTTTTAGGCGGACCGCATCCAACACCTGCTCCTTCAACCACATCTCCTTTAATAGACATTAAAGAAAAAATTTAGAGGTATGAATAGGATTTATTAAATAGCAACAAATAAATGAAATAAACTTATTATATATACATGTTACATACTTTTAGGAGCTCAAGATTATTTTTTTGGCATCGACCGTCATAAACTCGCACACATAGTAGTCACACAAATTGTTACCCGATGTGTGCCGTAGAACCCACTAAAGTAAGATAGACTTTAAAAGTGGCGCTTTCAAATCTGGATGGTGTTTCTGCACGAACCCAGCCCAAACCCTGAAGTTTGCTGAAGTTTGCTAAAATCTCTGAATATGTTCATTCCTTCTGAAACCATTAATTCCTTCTAAACTGACCAAATCTCAGTCCATACGTTCATTCCTTCTCAAACCACTCATTATTGTAAATCGTAGCAATGCTGGACTAGAACCGGTCATCAGTAACCAATAAATCTTGAGCTGCCTTTTCTTTTCATTTTGCATTTTCATGTCGCCGAGCTGTTCGCGGCCAGCGTCTCTGAGTTTCCAATTTTCTTTGCTGCGTGCAATAGATAATATAGCAATGGGGGAAAATGCCGAATCATTTCTCGGAGTTACCTTTGGATAATATCTATCATTCAAGATGTAGGATCAATCGGAGAGATATTCAACCAGATTAAAGATGATCTTTCTCCTTTTTTGAAAGAAACAATTCAGCTAGCTGCATTCTTGGAAGGCAATCGCCCCGAATTCGTTAGTGCTCAATCTAGACTAGCAGCTCAAGAGGCTCAGAAGAACTCAATTGTTGCTGAAGGCCAATGCATCCAAGAAATCCTATCAGTTAAGAAGACAGTTGATCTCCTCAAAGAGTCCCCTGCTGAAATCAACAAAGATCTGACTGCTCTCAACGAGGAAAGGACACAACTGTTAGCTCAGCTGAAGACTGATGAATATGCAATTAAACAGAAGGAGGAAGCCTTATCTTAGATCCCTGCATCACTAACCGATCAAAAGAAGAACATGGTAGTCTTGAAGACCAGACTTGACAAGATCAAGCAAGACAAGGAAGTCAAAATTCTAGGATCGGCTGAAGAAGATCAGCAACACATAGCCGAAATAGATAGCATTAGGCTTTCGGCTTTGAACTCCATGAAGTTTGCTTTGAATATGTAATTTGGATACGTTCTATACTTTATTTTTCATCTTGTAATTCTCAGACTTAACTTTTATTTACTTAGACTTGTTTTTTCTTCTTCAGTAATTATATACTTTTGTCAAAATCTTATCAGTAATGTTAACCAAATCCAAGTAAAGTAGAGTTCCATCGGCAAAGTTAGCCGATCCACTACTCAGACCTTTCGTGGTCATAGTTAAGTTGATCAGCTATTTCCTGCCACCCACGTCCTTAGGATTACGGAGACGTTTTAACTTTAGCCGATCCACTCACCCCAAATTCAAGGAACCATCTTCGCGATAGCCGATCCACTTTCTCTAAGAGCAACTCCAACAGTTTGCTAAAAGTACTTGGCATCCTAGGATTTTTACCAAAACCACAAACAGCCTCCAACAAGTTGGCAAAACTACTTGGTAATTTTGTGAGCTTGGCAAAATTCCCCCTTCACTTGGCAAATATGCCAAGTCCTCCATCACTTAGCATCACGTGTATCCTAATTTGTCAACTAGTTTTGCCAACTTGTTGGAGGCTCCATTTTGTGATTTTGGCAAAAATCGTAGGAGGCCAAGTTCTTTTGCCAAGCCCAAATAGCAAACTGTTGAAGAAGACCTCTTTTTTTACTTGGCATTTGGTTTTAAGACTTGGCAAAACTATAGATTTGCCAATTGAGTTTTAGCAAACTATTGGAGTTGCTCTAAGTGATTAACTGCACGCCGCTTCAACTTTCACTTACACCATTATAAATAATACCAGAGCTCTAAGGGTAAAAGTCACACAGTCAGACTCGCATCTTCAACCCATCAATCTCCAAGCCTCCTGCCTTCTCTCCTAAGAACCCTAACCTTCCAATCAATGGCAGACAGCAAAGGCAAGCGCCCAGCATCAATGGCAGACATTTGCAAGTTCTCCAGATATATGATCTCCTGAAGTCTGTCCAACAAATGTTTATCTATTCCCAACAGGAACATAATATGTTGGTCCTCTATTCTGGATGTCCAGACTGAAAGCCTCCTTAATAGCGTTAGTAATACCATTTAACAGAACCTCATTATGAAGGTTGCTGCCATGACTTTGCTGATAGTTTCGTACATAGCATTGTGCTGAATCTGAACGCTAGGATCCTGCTCCCCTTCCAAAATTACTCTCGGGAAAAGAGTATTCTGAAATACTTTCTTGTCTCTATCTTTGCTAAAGGAAAGCAAGCACTTCTCCTAGTATTGGTTCACAACAGTCACAACCAATTCCTTCAAGTGATCTGGGAGATCATCCAGAGTGACGTTAAGCACATTCTCGTTCTCCATGTTGCTGATTTACATTTTGATATTGATAAGTTTTTCACTAAAAGTCACCTGGAGTCTCTAAATTCACATGTTTTAAGGCTTAATTTTTTGAATTTTTTTGAACTATCTCTGGTGGCAATATATTATATACCAAAGTTATAGTACTCGACAAGATTTAAAAGTTTATAGTTAAAAGCTTTTTATTTGAGTTCATTTAGTAGCCAAAATACCTAATGTAAGATTACAAAATATTAATATAAAAAAATAGTGTATTATATGTATGCATAAATTATTGTGCGGTGTAGTGATAGATGGTAATAGTGTTGAGCGAGAGGTTATGGGTTTGATTCTTCAGATTTGCAAGTTTTTTGTTTTCTGGGTTTTTTCGTGAACATTAAGGGAGGCAGGCATTTTAAGGCAACCGCCTCGCGAACACCTTAACATGACCGAGGCAGTTAAGGTCCGATTAACCGTGACCTTTAATTGTGCCTCGATTAATGCATTTTGCCCGCCTCCGTTAAGTTTTGAGATGTAGTAAACTAGTAATACGTTGCTCTTGTTTGATTTAATTTATTTCTCTACTAGCGTTATTCTTTCACATAATTTTTTCGTCTAGTGTATACGCTGCCGTCACTGGGAATCTTGATGATAGAGATCGACGATGATGTGGTTGAATGCTGATCCGTTCATGTTTGCCCTGTGTTTTTCAGCAACACCCTACTGTAGTATACCCTAGCTATTTACTTGCCCAATAATCTTCTAAACATTTGCATCCTCATGTATCTCAGCCATTTATTCTGAAATTTGTAGATTCTCTTGTACTGCTCGTTGTGTGAATTATGAATCTTGGCTAAGGTGCTACTGCGTTTATATAGTTATAATAATAATGTACCTTCTTATTTAGTTTGTTAAAAATACTAAGACATCTTTCTATATCAGGTATCTTTTTCAGAAAATGGCATATTTGTGTATCCGTGTAGTTCCGAAACTGATAATCTGTATCATTTAGTTTAACCATAGTATGATTTATACATAATTCATTACTTAGCCGATTAGCCCTCTCCCCCTCTTTGGCTCGTTTCTGGATCTGCCACTGAGCATACAACTTGCATTATGGTATCCACAATAAGTCGTTTATTGATCAAAATCCACACGATACAAGCAAAAGTACAGTACTAGCCAAAGCACCTAACTTGGCAATCATGGAGCACGGTGCGTAATCTACTGCCTTCTAGCTCTTCTTCAACCTGTGTACTTCCTTTGAAGTCGTTGTGGAAGAAAACTTCGTTTGGATCTAGCAGTACCCATATACTTGAGCTCCCTCCAGGCCCATGGCAGATCCCTGTCATCAGCGGCGCTACTCACCATTTCCATGGCTCCCTCGCGCACCGCGCTTTGTGGGACTTGTGGCTCAGCAATGAGAAGGAGTCGTTGTCTTGGATTGATATTGAGGGTATATGCATGCATGTTTGCTTTCTGGATTCTATTGTTTTAAAATCTATATAAAAAAATTGAAACTGTGGGTTTTTCCCCACAGTATTTTCTTAAAAAAATAATAAAATAATAAAGATTTAGAGCTAGAGCCAGAGATGAATGTTGATTCGATGCAAAGTAACAGTAATATAAGGCAGAAATCAGGCTCATAAGGGGGCTGTAGCACCGGCTGCCACCCCCATGGATCCGCCCCTGGGTGGTGGTCTCCTACGTACTTTCAGTACTCCTGAAATGGTCTTCAATGCAGCGAGCCCGTCATTTTGGAAACACTTCCGCGACGCCATCCGGTACTTTGGGGTTCCTGCAAGGACAAACACTTCGGCTCATGCTAATTGTAAGATATGGGCGGTGGACTTGAACCTCAATTTAACTAGTTTTAATGTTGGAATATATATATATATAGCTAAGTGGTGGATTGTTCTCGTTCACTCACTGGTTGCCCTGCTTGTCTGTGCTGGTTTGTCTTTGGAGCTCAACTACTCAGTTTCTTCGCTAACTTCGGAGATCACCTTGGCTGTTTCGCGGGCGCGCGCTGCTTTCAAGGGCGCCTTAGCTTGGACGGCTAGTGACAAGTGGCGTGGACATGGGCACGGGTGAGTGTGCCGTACAATTTTGATAGATCGATTAGCATGGGAATGGTCGCGACTGCTAAAATTCTGCCAGAATTTTATAACTACGATCTGTTATGCATCTTAATATAATATAAGAGGTACTCCCTCTTGTTCTAAACGTTTGGACTTTTCTAGATATATTGTTTTTACTATATATCTAGACATAGTATATATGTAAATGCATATCACAAACTACATAGCGAGAAAAGCCAAAATATTATAATTTGTAACGGAGAGAGTACTTGTGTTGAGAGGTTGTTTTCTGATGGATCCCTGAAGCAGAGATTAGAGTTTATTTTGTATTGTAGGTCAGCGAGAGAGCAAGCAAAATGATGAAGGAAGCCACAAAGAAGATTTTAAGTATGTTATAGTTATATATAAGCATCGATCCAGCAATATGGATTATGGAACGCACAAAAATGATGAACAAATGCAACTAGTCTTGTAGCTCTTCCACTTGTATACTTCCCTAGCCAAAATAGAGCCACACAGTAGTATCCAAAGCACCAAATTTGGCAATCATGGACCACGGTGTGTACTACTGCCTTCTAGCTCTAATTCCACTTGTGTACTTCCTTCTCAAGTCGTTGTGGAAGGAAGCTCCCTTTGGATATGGTAGCCGTCCCGGCCTCAAGCTTCCTCCAGGCCCATGGAAGCTCCCTGTCATCGGCAGTATCCACCATCTCCGCGGCTCCCTCGCGCACCGTGCGCTGCGGGACCTGTCACGCCGCCATGGGCCTCTCATGTTCCTCAAGTTTGGCGAGGTCCCGGTCATCGTAGCATCCACGCCAGAGGCCGCGAAAGAGTTGATGAAGACCCACGATGCCATCTTCTCGACGAGGCCACTGAGCTTCGCCGTCAAGACGATCATCAAGGACGGGCCGGGCATCGTCTGGGCCCCGTACGGCGACCATTGGCGGCAGCTCCGCAAGATCTGCTTCATGGAGCTGCTTAGCGCCAGGCGTGTCCAGTCCCTGCGGCCAGTGCGTGAGGACAAGGCGTTCCGGCTAGTCCAAGCGGTCGCGTCGTCCACCGCAGCAGCAGCAGCAGGAGCAGCACCGCCACTCGTGGACGTCGGCAAGCTGGTCACCGTGTACGTCGCCGACACGTCGTTGCGCGCCATCCTGGGCAGGCGGTTCAAGGTCGAGGACAGGGACACGCTGCTGCATTTTGTCGACGAGAGTGTCCGGCTGGCCGGCGGGTTCACGCCCAGAGACCTGTTCCCGTCGTCGTGGCTGGTTCGCATTCTGAGCTGCCGGGCGTCGCGCGAGGTAGAAGCCTACCACCACTCCTTGTTCACCTTCATGGATGGAGTGTTAGCTGAGCACCTGGAGCGACGAAGGTCAGGTGAAGAAGAAGAAGAGGAGGATCTGATTGACGTTCTCCTCCGGATCCAGAAGGAAGGAAACCTTCAGTTCCCTCTCACCATGAGGATAATCGAAGCAGTCATATTTGTGAGTGTTTGTAAATTTGCTAATTTAATGTTAATTATATTATTATTGTCGTCAATTCTTGTGTGAAATAAACTGTATTGTATTGTACTCCATGTACGTAGAATCTTATCGGAGGGGGCATGGAAACAGCGACAACAACGCTGCAGTGGGCGATGGCTGAGCTCATGAGGAATCCAGGAATCATATCCAAGGCACAAGCTGAGGTCAGGAGAGTGTTCATGGACGAAACGAAGGTAACTGAAGATCGACTAGGCGAGCTACCTTATCTGCAGCTGGTCATCAAGGAGACGTTACGACTGCATGTCCCGGGGCCGCTGCTGATCCCAAGGGAATGCCAGGAGCAGTGCCGGATACTGGGCTACGACGTGCCCAAGGGAGCCATGGTGCTTGTGAACGCCTGGGCCATCGCTAGGAGCCCGGATTATTGGGAGGAGCCAGACACGTTCCATCCTGAGAGGTTTCTCGGTGACACGAGGGATTTCAAGGGCAATGACTTCGAGTTCATCCCGTTTGGCGCCGGGAGGAGGATCTGCCCTGGGATGGCCTTTGGGCTGGCAAATGTCGAGCTTGGTCTCGCCAGCTTGCTCTTCTACTTTGACTGGAGCCTGCCGGAGGGCGTCGTTCCTGGTGAGCTTGACATGACTGAGACCATGGGGATCACTGCTAGGAGGAAAGCAGACCTCTTGTTGTCTGCTACTCCTTGTGTCAAACTGCCGAGTTAATTAATTACCACAAAGCATTCTCAGGTATATGCTCCCAGAAAATAAAATGATCCGAAAGTAACTGGTGCAGCCAAATTATTGTCAATTTCAGCTCCAGTATACATGATTCACTGAAGCAATTTTCATATGTTTGATGTGTGAATTAATTAAATTAACAATCGTAGCTGAGACCACATATTTACTATTTATTTGTACATTGTCTTTGTGCAGTTGTTCATCCACTCTACAATTCCATCAAGAACTACTTGAATCGATGTTGTGTAATTGATTTCACAAGGATCATACGGGTACTATAGAAACTATTTTTAGAGACGCCTCTCTGTCTATGTAGGGACGGCTCTATCAAAATCTGTCACTAAAAATACTTTCTGAGCTGGTCCATCTTTAAAAAACGATTATAGAGACGGATATCGAGTCAAACGGTCTCTAAAAAGGTTTTTAGAGGCAATGGTTCAGTTTGCCTGCCACCTCTTGAAATGGTGACAGGAATTCCAACCGTATCTACAAATAGAATTTTTCTTGCAGTTGGCAATTTGGCCTTTCTCTAAAAATAGATTGAGTAAAATTAATAACTTTTCCAAATCAAGTCAAATGTAGACAAACGTTATATCAAAGTTGTAATGCTCGAAGAGATCTACTACTTTATAGTTGATGAGCTTTTCATTTGAAATCATTTAGTGCACACAAAATCTTTCTATATTTTTAGATTTTAAAATTTATTTATTTTATTAGTTTTGTTCCAAATGGGCTCGGTTGGAGAAAAGACCTGAACCAAACTTATCGAACTATATGAGATGTAAACCATTTCAGTTCAACTTTTTTCATTTGAAATCATTCATGGTCTGAAATGTCTATTATAATATTCACTATACTGAATATAAAAGCAATGTATCAGCCACTTAGTCATAGAGACTTTGTGTTATTGAAGCAACAAAGCCTAAGGTTGTGAGTTTGATACTTTGATCCTCCAATTAAGTTGCGATTCTTTTTTGTTTGCCATTTTTAACCAATTTAAAAATTCTAAAAAGTAATTTTTAGAAACTACTGGCATTTTACTTATCTCTAAAAACCGATTTCTAGACGTTAGCCGAATCCTGCCACCTAAGCCTCATGTGTAGTAGTGATAGATGCTAAACAATATTATTAGAAACTTGATTACTATTATTTTTGATAAGTCGACCAAAGGGGAGAGGGCCCCAGCTGGTCTTTTCATTCATTCATTTGGCCTCCTAAGGGCAGGTACAACTCACAAACGAGGGTCTGTCTCTTAGCGTCTCGAATCTGTCACCCAGACAGTTATAGAAACCGGTCATACAACCCACAAATGGGATTTCGTCTTTAGGGTGTTTATATGCTTTGATGTAGCTAGAATAAGAGCAACATGATTACAATATATAGACCGGTAAAAAATTTGCAAGGCTTCTCTACTCCATCCAAAGTCTCACCATGGAAATATTGAAATAGAGGGAAAAATTCTTATCTGTTTCAGGTAGTAGTGAATCTGAGGACATGTGCGGCCATTCTTTATCCGTTCCTTGCCTATGCATTCCTTTGGTCGTCGACCGAGGAGGGTCGGCAGGGCCAGGAGTAGTGGCACTAGGGAGGAGGCGA
>Ga0182004_10004073_pt1 | contig 11739 bp, 8 predicted proteins | sample Sormic07211540_1_FD_120479 | JGI IMG/M metagenome (GOLD analysis project Ga0182004, IMG submission 120479) | Endophyte microbial communities from Sorghum bicolor roots, Mead, Nebraska, USA - 072115-40_1 MetaG | ecosystem: Host-associated > Plants > Roots > Unclassified | place: USA: Nebraska...
TATTCTGGAAATAAATCCATCAAATAAGGAAGCAAAATGTTTGCCTCCACGGTGTCATTTACTCGAAGAGACGAGTGCCACTGCCAAGTCCCAGAAATATGTTTGTGTGGAGACTGCTAAGTGCTGACAGTATCATGCTCTGGCTCCCAAAGTCCCAATTCCTGGGTTTTCAGTGTTTTTGAGAAATCGGGTTTTCAGTGTTTTTCAGTATAAAGTGCAGTGCTATCTTCCAAAAGAACGGGGAGATCAAAATGTCATGGCAATGCACTCCTCTCGTACATCTGCAAAGAGGTCGGAGTTCATGTATCTCTCGCCGCCGCTCGGGAACACAGTGACGATCATCTTGCCCCTGTTCTCCTCTCTCGAAGCGACCTGAAGACGCACTCGAAGGATCACTGTATGAACCTTCAGGCAGGGAATTGAAATGCGAGAAGAACAGTCAGTTAGCTAGGATGTGTGTCTGAACCTTCAAGCAAGCTGCCAGGTTTGCTCCGGAAGAAATGCCCACAAGCAGGCCCTCTTCCTTGGCCAGCCTCTTCGCGTTCGTCATGGCCTCCTCGGTGGTCACAGTGACAGTCTCGTCGATGACCGAGGTGTCCAGGACTTCAGGTATAAATCCTGGTCCTACTCCCTGAATTTTATGCTTGCCAGGCGCACCACCTGAAGAATACCAATGCTTATCAATGTGCAAATACAATTTTAGAGGTTGTGATTCTTATAGCAAATATTGTATTTTGTTAAGCCACGCTGCTCAAGAGTCAAGGCTTCCAAAAGATTATTTTGAATTAACTGGTGTTTCTACATTTGTGTAATACTACCTGAAATCACTGGGCTTTCTGCAGGCTCAACACAGATGATCTTGACGCCTGGCTTTTGCATCTTCAGATACTTTCCCACACCAGAAACAGTGCCTCCTGTGCCTGAACCGGCCACAAATATGTCCACCTTGCCTGCTGTGTCCTTCCAGATCTCAGGTCCTGTGTTTGTAAACAGTAGGCAAGATATTATGACACCATGTACTATCAATATTGTATTAAGCTACAACAGAAAAAATTGTATAATAATACAAATCCTGACCAGTAATTATTAGTGTCCTAGAATACAAAATTCTTGTAGTGTACAGGATTTCGGTGGGGTTCTAAACTTTTTTTTTTTGAACGTAAGTGGGGTTCTAAACTATGATGGCAACAGGGCCATGTAGAGTAACATGTTGCACCAAGAATTCAGGTTTTGAATTTCTGATACAGTGATATTTGCACTAGCATAGCATGACGGTCAGTCAGAGAGCGTACCATTTACAGCACAGTTGGCATGTGTTGAAGCAAGAAACAAAACTTTCATATAAATACAGTAAATGCATAAATGATACTTTCTCAGAAAAACTATTCCACAGCAACTAACTCCTGTTTATACCGAGATATAAGCATCATTTGAACACATATTATTATCCATACCGGTCAATCTGAAGTGGGCTTCAGAATTTGCTTTATTCGTAACTTGATTCAGAACATGTACATTTGGCAGTTGTTTTCGGAGCTGTTCAACTTTGTCAAACATGCCCGGAAAACCAAGGGCTGGATCTGCACATACAGTACGCCCAATGGAAGGTCACCCATAAATTCCTTAATCAAGTGAATTTGACTGAAAAAAGGCAATTAAGGTTATGCCATAACTTTCTTCAGTTAATCATACCAGTTAAGTACAGCTCAGCACCCATGAATCTCAACAAGATCTGCTTATCAAGCGAATATTTAGCTGGCATAACTGCAATGAGCCTGTAACCTTTCTGAATGGCAAAGAGGACCAATCCTAACCCCATGTTACCACTTGTCGGCTCCACTAGTGTTGTGACTCCAGGTGAAATCAACCCCCTCTCCTCTGCATCTTCTATCATTCTTCAGAAGTAACAGGTGTGCATCTTGCATCATTCTTCAGAAGAAAACAGAAAGAAGGGGAAAGGAAAAGATGGTACCTCAAAGCAGAGCGATCCTTGATGGAGCAAAGCGGCTGGTAAGCCTCCATCTTGCCAACGATCCGCGCATCAATCCCAGCCTTGCTGGTGATTCGCTTCAGTTCGATCAGTGGTGTCCATCCTATGAGCTGAGGAAATTGTTGCGCAACAACAGTCAATCTCTCATTCCAACTTAGTTCACCACTACCAGCAGAGGGAGGGAGGGGGGGGGCCCAGCACCGCCATCGGCGGAGGAGGAAGATGGCTTCAGCAGAGAAGGAATACCCCTCCTGCCAACCTCCTCGCCATCCATGGCTGCTGGCTTGTTGGATTCTCTTCACTGGAGGAGGGAGTAGGCAGGCAGAGACGACTGTGCCCTGCAGCTTGGAGATATTTGTTGCAGATGCAGCCCCGTCTAACTCTAACAGTCTAACCCATATGGCTACTAAACTTGTTTGGACAAATGGTTATGGTCCACTGGTGTCCACGTCAAGAGCTACTTTGCTAACCGAACAAATGAATGCTAAAGAACAAATTTTGTTCAGAAACTAAACAAACACTCTAGACAAGTGTGGTTCAGAAATAGTAGACAAATGATGGTTATTCACCTAACAAGCAAATGTGGTTCAGAAAGAAACACTAGAAAAACTGAAGTTCGTCAGAATTCTAGCTTTTGTCCAACTAGTTTAGCTTCACAGTGTGGATCGATTTGAAGAAGCAAAGATCTAAATGAGGTGCACGAAACAGATTGGTAAAACTGAAAACTAAACGAGGAACTCACCTCGGAGAGACGGAGACATCAGTCATTGTGTGCCTCCTTCGTCATGACCCAACACCACCTTCACTTCTTTCTCCTTAATGAAAATACGCGCAAGCCTTTTGCGTGATTGAGAAAAAAAAAACACCACCTTCACTTGGTTACAGAAGAGAAGGAATACTCCCAGTCTGCTATTCCTCCATGACATGAATGAACTGCTTGCTTCCCTCCTGTTTCTTTAGTTTCTTCTCATTGGCAAAAACAGGCAGCTACTGAAGACTGTAACTTTGCGGATCACAGACATACTGTATTGCTCATCTGTCATCTGAAGTCTGAAAATATTTCTGTCTGCACTTCCACTGAAGCACATGACCCTGCCTACCCTTTTCATGAATAGGACTGATGCTTTTAAGCCTGCTAAGAAATAGAGATTAAAATAGTAAGAAAAGGAGTTAACCCGATAAAAAAATGATTAAAATAGTAAGAAAAGAAGTTAAACTGATAAAAAAAAGTGATGGTCTACTATAGAGATCATCTGAAGTCTGAAAATATTTCTGTCTGCACTTCCACTGAAGCACATGACCCTGCCTACCCTTTTCATGAATAGGACTGATGCTTTTAAGCCTGCTAAGAAATAGATATTAAAATAGTAAGAAAAGGAGTTAACCCGATAAAAAGAAGTGATTAAAATAGTAAGAAAAGGAGTTAAGCTGATAAAAAAAAGTGATGGTCTACTATAGAGAGGCTCTAGGACTAAGTTGGACTCTTGATGCAGCGGCCTATTATCCTCCCACCGTTGGAAACGGGCAGTTATCGCTGCAGTTATCGCTGCTCTGTGAAGCCAGCCTCACGCCATTCCTGCCACTTTAGGTTTAGGGAGGCCCAAGCCTTCGCTAGAGTCCCACCAAGCACTACCAACTTGGGATGGGCAGGCCAGCAAAGGCACATCACAGGCCCAAGCCCAGAAGCCAGTTCTAAGCATCCTCACCACCTTAATGCCCCCACTCGGGTTACAAGCTCACGCTACTGAGCTCGGCGAGAGTGGGTGGTCCGGACGAGTATTTAAGCTGATGTTGTGGAGTGTGGATTAGCGAGGTGGTGCTAAACACTAAGCTGAGGTGACACTGTGACAGGTACAACGGTGGCTCGTAAGTGGGCTTTCCTCCGTTGCTCGTCAACCAGCACGAGAAAAATGAAATGGTCAATCCACATTTGGAACACGGGCCTGCTTAATTGTTCATCGGTTATGACTACTTAGTTCAAGGAGGCTGGAGGTTTGTTACTACTTTGATGATTCTGCGTTATGGCTTCGCTAGAACTCAAGACAAGATGCAAACAGTAATTCCGGCAAATAAATGAAGTAAATGGAGGTGAATTAATGTATTTAATCAGAGGCCAAGTGGTTATTTTTCAAACGAGATACTTTATGATCCAAGGTTGAAAATTGGCATCTCTCAGTTTATAATTTGTGGTACAATTCTTTGCTGAAAATTTCCGTGCCAAGAAATATGGAAGCTAGAAAGCAAACAAGCACGAACAATTACATCAATCCTCAAAAGTCTGTAATGATCCCTAGCCAAGAACATATACAACTCTTTCCTGTTAATGGAATGCACATGACCAGCAATCTTATGCCAGCAGTTTGTGAGGTTCCAAATCCCCACCCACCTCAGCAACTTGTTGGATTGGATCAATGATACTAAAATTTATTACATGCCGAGCAATAACAGATCACCACTATAGATCTGCACAGACGTCCAGATCAGAAGGTCATGGCGATGCATTCCTCTCTTATAGCTGCAAAGAGATCGGAGTTCATGTATCTCTCGCCACCACTAGGAAACACAGTGACAATCATCTTCCCTTTATTCTCTTCTCTTGATGCCACCTATATAAAAATGCATTTAATCATTTAAAATATAAGGTAAGGTGAGCAAAAACACGAAAGAAATGCATGCAACTAGATCCAGTCAGAACAATTAGAGTTCACAATAGCGCTAACCTGCAGGCAAGCTGCCAGATTTGCTCCAGATGATATGCCAACTAGCAGGCCCTCTTCCCTGGCCAACCTCCTAGCGTTTGCCATTGCATCTTCTGCAGTTACTGTAATGATCTCATCAGTGACTGAGGTGTCCAAGTTCTTGGGCACAAATCCTGGGCCGACTCCCTGAATTTTATGTCTAGAAGGCTTGCCTCCTGTAACAAAATCAGCAAAGCTATAATCAAATCAATTAACTCCTGCAGTAAATTCATTGTAAGTGGCCAGTTCACATTTTTAATCATTTTGATTTCTTGTAGCATTTTATCATTCAGTGAGATATTTTGAGCTTAAAACTTTACATATTGCAGGGTTAGCAGTTTACCTGAAATAACTGGACTCTCAGCAGGCTCAACACAAATGACCTTCACAGCTGGGTTCTTCATCTTCAAGTATTTGCCGACACCAGAAACAGTACCTCCTGTGCCTGAACCGGCCACAAATATGTCTACTTTGCCTGCCGTATCCTTCCAAATCTCAGGTCCTAAGTACAAATGGACAGAGGTGATGTATCGTACACCACGACATTTTCTGACCCAGTTAAAAAAAAAAGCTGCTAATGTTTCATAGGTAAATTCATTTATGACTCTTAGGTGGTCCTTTGTAAGGATAAGTACCAGTCCATTTAAAGTGTGCTTCAGGATTTGCTGCGTTTGCAAACTGGTCAAGAACATGCACATTGGGTATTTCTTTCTTGAGCTGTTCCACCTTGTCAAGTTGTCCCTGAAAGCCAAGCGTAGGATCTGAAAACAGCACAGCATTAGATATTAAATTTCAGAATATAATAACGCTAGTCCTACAAATGCGAGAACTAAACAAACATCAAATCGCTACTCCATTTTTGACATTGGTCTCAAGGCTCAAGATGACACTATGTGTACTCCATAGCTGCAATCCTTACCGGTTAACACCAAATCAGCTCCCAGGTACCTCAGCAAGATCTGCTTGTCAAGTGAGTACTCGGCAGGCATGACGGCAACGAACCTGTAACCTCTAGTCAAAGCAATGTACGCCAAACCTATGCCCATATTGCCGCTCGTCGGCTCAACCAGTGTTGTCATACCAGGCGAGATCAGCCCTTTCTCCTCTGCATCTTCAATCATTCTGTGAAGAACATCATAGTCACAGTGCCGGCCATTGGTAAAGCCATAAAGGACCAATGAATAGCATGGATTACTTCCTGATAGAGCCTGGGTAGTAATCTTTGCATCGGCGAGTAGCTTCAACATGACACGAGTTCAAACCCTAGATAGATACCTCAGAGCGCTGCGGTCTTTGACAGAGCAGAGGGGCTGGTAGCACTCCAGCTTGCCAACAATCCGGGCGTTGACATTGTCCTTCTCAGCGATTCTCTTCAGTTCTATCAGTGGCGTCCATCCTACAAGCTGCAGGGAAACTGGGATTGAGATATATTTATATGGTAGCACAAACCAACCCTAAATTACATGGAATGGAAACAAACCTTCCACAAAAAAATTGCAAAAAAAGAAGAAAAAAAGAGAGAGAAGTCAGAACTCAGAAGCCGATGCCAGGACAGAGAGACTAGATAAGATGGCATCACCTGGGTAATATCAGAGGCGATGTGCTCCTGCTGCAGAGAAAGAGAAGTGGCTTCGGTTTCAGCCACCACCGGTGATTTCAGCAGCGAAGGGATCCCTCTCCTCCCTGCCCCTTCCTCCATGCTCTCTTCTTGCTCTTTTAGTCCTTCTCAGTGAAACGGACGAGCGGACAGTGTGTTGCTCTTCAGCTACCCCGATCTACTACCTCGTAGCACTACTCTATTTCATCTGCAAGACTAGTATACTTTATACAAAAGTAAGTACAATTACCTAATAAACTAGTGGTGTTATCTTGTTAGGAGCATGGATCCAGTGGTGGGGCAGGTGGGCCTGAGCCCTTCCTACCCGCTGCAAGCCCTAAAGCCCCTCCCTGAGCCCTCCTTCATTTTTGAATGCATAGAAGATAGGAGGGGCTGAAGGTTGAAGATGAAGCCTCTCTCCTTCAGGCTAAGTCTGCAACTCTGCATCCACCCCCTAAGTATTTCACAGGCTGAGCGCTTTTTTTTTTTTTTTTGGCTCAGGCTGAGCGCACGTTGCTATCCAATGTGCTCTCTAGTCTCAACTATCCAAAACGTCGTCTTCAAACAGTTAGCATCTCCTTGGAAATCATCAGGATATGGAGCGCCTAATTTCACCGGTTATGAGGTTTTCTGTGCTAAAAAATGATGCAAAACATAAGCACTCAACGGAATGCAAACATTTGGAGACGAGCACAGCTATGCCTACGCAGCCTCGTCGTTTCCTGCATGGTTGGCACGTTCATTTCAAATCGTGCACGGTTTGTTGCTTATTTCTTTGTCGACTGACACTCGACTCTGCTTAAAGCACAGCATTTGAAGTACACAAAATATCTATTCCAAAAAAAAAGTACACAAAATATCTAGAGCCTTAAGCTCACCATATTAGTAGCACCCAAATACAACACTGACTGTTCCTTTATGTCAGTCCGCAGTACAGCTTTGAAAAGCCAGACCTGAGACACACTGTTCCTTACGCTAGGTCCATAAAAGTTATTTGCAATTCAGTGCAGAACTATTCATGATTATCTAACAAAGCATCCTAGCCTTCAGGAAGCCGGCCATGCTATACACGGCACGCTCGATTGGAAAAGTGCGAAAGAGTTCAGGCTATGGAGATCGATTCCTCCCCAGCATCTGATCCTGCATATTGAAAAGGCCAACAATTTTATTACAGCCATGATGCATTCAAAATTCAGATGCAAAATTAGCGAGCTGCTCATTTTTGGCAATTACATGCCGCAAGCAATGTAGATGTGATGCTCTTATTTTCGAAACAAAATGTAGATGTGATGTTGCGACCCAAAGATTTTTAGTTCAAGAACTGAGAAGGAAAATCAGAATCACCCACACTGCACACTTGTTAAGGGACTCTTATGGTAAAAGCCATGCCAACATATACAGATTAAGGAATGGTTGGGACAAATTGTGAATTTATAATACCTTGAAAATGCTTTATTAATAAAAGTACAAATATGCATACTCCACACCTCCAATGCATATTAAGTTGCTACTTTTCTTCTTTCAGCAAATAACACGGAGAACATGAACATCTACCATTGAGATATGAACTGCATAATAAGTTCAGTTTTGACAAAGAATAAATTCATTCTGCACATCCACATTATTAAGTACCAGTATTAGACTATTAGTACAATGTGACTGAGGTGCTTAACAATGAACAAGGAAAAGAGCATAACCACACATTTGCAGAATTGCAGCTATAAAAAACCTTTGACGTGTATTTCGTGCTTTTTATGTATTCTCATTCAATCTGGGTGACAGTATAGCGTAAGCATTTTTTTACAACAGAATCGTAGAACAAAGAAAATGCTAATTGGACAGGAAACTTCATCAAATGGATAAAATGGTATGCATTATCAAATGGCAAAACTGTAAATTATAATCATCAATTCTCTAAATATGGATCCAAGAGAGCAAGTGTGCAACCCACAAACTGATTTCCAGGTTGGAATTTTGGCATTACATGATGTGCTTTTAAGTCCCTACACTCTTCACGCAGAAAATTGAGTGACATCATACTAGAGCAGCAAAGCACCTTGCCCTGTCTAAGTCAAGTGCAAGAGCACAACCTCCACACTTAGAACAGAGAAATCTCACTAGCTTAGTGGCATTTCGACCTACTAGATCATATATAATGATTCGAAATGGAGATTGCAAACTCAATGAAGTTCTGGATTGCAACTAGCATACGTTTCGATGCCAATCAATTGGGAAATTTCGCCGGAATATTATGCTATACAAGCAAAAAAATATACAGTATCAAATTATCTAGCACACCAATCAGATCACTGCGGCGAGCACCGGGGTACCCACCTGGCAGCTTGGACGCGGGCGGTGCGGGTTCCTCCTCGCCGTAGATGTGGCGGAGCCGGGACAGGGAGATGGGGGAGGAGGGCGCGGCGGCGAGGGAGAAGAGCTCCTCCCGCCAGGCCCACATGGCGGCGGACATGGAGGCGTTGGTGGCTCGGAGGGAGCGTTTCTCGGCCAACAGGTCCTCGATCTCGCGCTGCTGCTCCGACGACCGCCACCCCAGCACCACGAACGAGCCCAGCAGCAGGGCGCTGATCACCTTCTCCCGGTGCTCCGTCAGCTTCGCCCTGATCCCGCGCAGCGCCGCCTCCATCTCGCTCCCCACCTCTCGTCGTCGTCTGCGCAGACTTGCCGAGTGCCGGCGGCGACCCGTGCGGTTAGTCGGGCCCAGCCGTGAACGTGAGGACGGCCCATTGGAATGCAGTGTTCAGTGGGCCGTGTTTTGGGGGCCCAGTTTTAAAAAGGATTTGCAATGCTTGCATTGTTTTTTGTTTTTTTTTTTGAGGCAGCGAATGTTTTGTATTTCCATTGCTACGAACAATGTATGCACTCCTTTTTTTTTCCTTTCCTTTTTCAAATCTCTGTCGCTTACTGAACTTATCTTTCTATTTCCTTGCTATGTTACGGTTACGCAGGACATTCCATTCATGCTTTACATTAAGCAATTAAATAGTTGTATGTACATGTGAAATTGCAGTTCGTCTCCATCACCCTGTGTTGCTACTTCAGCCTCCCTGTGTCTGAAGATGGAGCATCACTGTTTGGTTTATCAGCCACACCTCCCTTGCAAAGGGTTTGTTTTTTCACATGGCACTTCCTTGTCCTCAAGTAGGACAAGAAAGGTAGTACCAAGTTTATAAGACTGGTCTTAGTGCAGAGTTTTATTGTATTGTTTTCAAGATTACTATGTTATATAAAGTGAAATAAAACTTGGATGGAACACCAATTTTTAATGGAAAGTTTCATTTTAAAGCTTCATAGGCATTTAATTCCAAAACTTATAGAGAGTTGGTAATCATGCTAAGAGAGTTTCATCCTTATAAAACTCACTTCTTCCTCTCATTTCATCAAAACATTGCCATGTCATCAGAAATGCATATGTGACAGACTATTAAATGTAAATAAAACTCCCACTAAAACTGGCCTAATCAACTTATTGACCAAACAAGTTCTCTGTTTTTTCCCACCAACTCCCATGCTGATCTGAAATTGACTCGGATGATTAACTGATGTAATACATTGACCAGGCTCGAGGACATTAACAAAACAAGGTATTTTAATTTACCACAAGTCTGAAACTTTGAGCAAATTCATTCTAGTGATCAACCTCCCTTTAATCTTGTTGGTAAAAAAAACCCTCCCTTTAATCCGCAATTGTTCTTTTGCCATGATAGAAAACATCATCAGGGCACTCACAATGCATACTCTATCATAGAATCTAAAGTAATTTATTACCTCGAACAATGTAGACTTAGAGTCTAAATAAGACTTGGAGTCTTATTTTTCTACCTTTTTTTTCAATAAATATGCTGTCACATCAGCAAAATACCATAAATAATATGTAATTAATTATCTTGGACTCTGTGATCGAGTCTTGCATTATGAGTACCCTTCAGCGGTTATCCAAACTCATGTGGTTAATTTGTATATGCCAGTTTCTACCTAACCAAGAGATTATTTTAAACCATGACAGGAGAGAAAGGGAGTGATTTCTCTACCTGTCTACCTCGACAGAGATTATTTTACACCATGACATGAGAAGGATACGAAAGAAAGTGATTTCTCTACCTGTCTACCTCGACAGACAGCTGGGCCCCATCTCCTCCTAGTTCGGGCGTTGGCCACGTGAAAGGCACGCCGCCCCCGCCTAGGGGTTCTTCAGTTCTTCTCCTCAGCTCCTCGCGCCGCACTATGCCCGCATCGCCTCCTCCTCCTCCTCGCCTGGTGGTGGTGGCGCCGGCGGCGGCCTGGGCGAGTGCGAACCAGTGGAGGCGGCACGAGACCCTGACCGCTTTTTAGGAATCGGGAGTGGAGATAACCAATTTTCTCCCACTCCCACTCGCGCGCGCACAGTTACATCGCACTCGAGCCCGGCCAATCTTCCACCACCGAGAAACTTTCCCCCCGATCTGTTGTCGTCTCCTCACCGTCGCATCGGCATGCACGACATTGGCCTCTCCGCCCGCGCGGCCGGCGCGACGTCGTGCTCCTCCGCCGCCGCAGGGGACGGCGGCGACGAGTCCAAGACCCGGAAGGCGCACCCCGGCTTCGTCGCCGCCTACACTCGCCTGCACTCCTCCCACCGCGCGGTCGTCTCCCTGCTGCTCCTTCTCACCGTCGCCGTCGCTGCCTTCCTTTGGGGCCGCGCCCGCCCCAGCGTCGACTGCGCGCCGCCGCGCCTCGATGCGCGCTTCCTCGCCCTCCCCGACGCCGCCGCCGCCTCCGACTTTGGCTCCCTCGGCGTCCCCTGGTGTAAGCACTCGCGCCGCTGTTGCTTGCTTGCTTCCTTCCTTCCTTTCACTTTCGGGGAGAGAGATCGGGTTGCTTCGTTCGTTCAAGCACTCTGATTCTACTTTGTGCTTTGCCAACATATTCGAGTTGTGTGGGGGGAAAATAATCCTCATATGGCAAACTAATCTGCCTTCTCCTGTCACTTCATAGATAATTCACTAGCCACTTCATAGATTCAGCTGAAATGCTGCCTGGTAGTTAGTCTGGTACTATCGTTTGAAACCTCACTCTCCACAATGGCTAATTTGTTAGTTTTATATAATCTGTAAGGACTGGCTATGTATAACCCACTGATTTTCTACTAACCCGTACATGGCATAAGTTGTTCAGTTTTTTCTTCAAAACGTCAGTCCATAACTATTGGCACTTCCTTGGTATTCCTTTAGAAATAAACTTGTTGGCTGTAATGAACAGTTATTTATGTTAGTAGGTTTTTTTCTGAAGTGAGGTTTTTTTCGATGATGCCACCTATAATTTCCTTGGTGTCAGTTTCTTCGATACAATAAAACTTACATTATGTGGGATGCCATATCTTATCCTTTTTCTCCGTCACAAAAGGCAGATCAAAAACA
>Ga0182004_10004074_pt1 | contig 11737 bp, 12 predicted proteins | sample Sormic07211540_1_FD_120479 | JGI IMG/M metagenome (GOLD analysis project Ga0182004, IMG submission 120479) | Endophyte microbial communities from Sorghum bicolor roots, Mead, Nebraska, USA - 072115-40_1 MetaG | ecosystem: Host-associated > Plants > Roots > Unclassified | place: USA: Nebraska...
TAGAGGGATCCTCTCTACTTGGATGAAGAATTGAAACCCTAACTTTGATTCTGTAGAAGAGGTATGATCTCCAGGGGCCAGGAGGCCTTGCTTATATAGTCTTTTCAGATGAATCTGGGCCGTTGGATCAAACCGACATTAATCGCATGGTTTTCCTTGATCCCTTAGGTCGGTGGAGCACGATCCGTGAAAAGGACTCTGATTGGGCACTGTAGCAGGGCGGGCGCCTAGGATAATAGGGCGGGCGCCCTGCCTCCGAGCCCGATCGCCTTCTCGTTCATTCTCGTGGCTTCTGGAGTCTTCTAGATGGTAGACAATTGTGCGGCATGTTGATATCTCTATGTAATCCTAACATGTAGGCCTTTCCTCCATATTTCCTAATACCCCCCTGCAGAAATAGACAAACACCAAAACTCGTGGAATTTTGTCAGATGAAACCCTAAGTCTAGGTGTTGGTTGCATATAAGTCCTTTTCCACGATTAGTTGACGGTTAAATGTGAGCATTAAGGACCGTCAACACTCATCCAAGGCAACGCCACCTTCCTTATTTTTGTTATAGTCGATAGAAGGTCCATAGAGGTCATTGGAGAAAACATCCAAGGGGATCATGGCCCACTCGAACACCATTTCCGCTAGCTCGTCGGTAGCCTCATTGTACTTTCTCAGTACACGGTTGATCTCGAGGCCATCAAACTTCTCCTCTAAGCATTGTACTACTTTTTAGTATGCTTCCATTTTGTGATCATGGCAATTTGACTCCTTCATTACCTGATCAATTATGAGTCGTGAGTCGCCCCAGACATCAAGATTCTTGATGCCAAGCTTGACGGTGATATGGAGCCCATTGATGAGTGCCTCATACTCTGCCATGTTATTTGAAGCAAGGAAGTATATTCAGATCATGTAGCGCATCCGTACTTCGAGGGGGGAAATGAAGATGAGGCCTGCATCGGCCCCTGTTTCCATTAGAGACCCGTCAGAGTACATGGTCCAACATTCAGCCTAAATCTGAGGTGGAAGAGTTGGATCCTAGTCCACTCAGCCACAAACTCAGTGAGGATTTGGGATTTTATAGCCTTCCGGGGCTCATAGGTGATGTTGTCACCCATGAGTTCCATAGACCACTTGGCTAGCCAATCGTTGGCCCCTCAGTTTTGGATCACCTCCCCCATTGGGAAGGATGAGACCACAGTAACCGAATGAGACTTGAAGTAGTGGAAGCTTGCGTTAAGCCAAGACTACTATGTACAATAGCTTTTAGATCTATTGGTAGTGAGCTTTGGTCATAGAAAGTACTTCACCGATGAAGTATACTAGTCTCTAAACTAGCAGAGCGTGCCCTTCTTCCCTTCATTCAACCACAACTGCTGCGCTAGTGACCTAATCAGTCGCTGCAACATATAAGAGGAGATACTCTCCCTCGACTAGTGGCACCAGAATAGGGGCATTGGTGAGTAAGGCCTTGAGCTTGTCAAGGTCTTCCTGGTTCTCGGGAGTCCAAGAAAAGTGCTCAGACTTCTTGAGGAGCATGTATAGAGGCCAACCATTTTCTCTGAGACGAGAGATAAAGCAGCTGAGGGACGCATGGCATCCCATGACCCTCTGTATGCCCTTCAAGTTGCATATTGAGCCCATGTACGCAATGGCCTTGATCGTCTCAGGGTTGGCCTCGATGCTGTGCTTAGAGAAGATGGACCTAAGGAGCATGCATTGGAGGACCCCAAAGATGCACTTTTTAGGGTTAAACTTGATGCTTTTGTCTCTGAGGCAACAGAATGTCTCATCTAGATCGGTTATGAGGCTATCAGCCATTCTAGACTTAACCATGGTATTGTCTATGTAGGCCTCGACCGTTTGTCCTATAAGGTCTTCAAACACTTGGAGCATACATCGTTGGAATGTAGCCCCCATGTTTTTTAGGCTGAATGGCACGGTCATGTAGCAATTCATGCCAAATGGGGTAATGAAGGAGGTCGTGAGTTGATCGGATTCCTTCATTTTTTGGTGGTAACCAGAATATGCATCAAGGAAAGATAAAGTTTTAGATCCCGTAGTAGAGTCCACTATCTCATCCATACAAGGTAATGGAAAAGTATTTTTTGGACATGCTTTATTTAAGGTAGTTTAGTCTACACACATCCCCCATTTGCCATTTTTCATCTTAACTAGTATTGGATTAGCTATCCACTCTGGATGGAATACCTCCTTGATGAATCCAGCCGCCAGCGACTTGTGGATATCCTCCCCGATGGCTCGGCGCTTTTCTTCATCGAATCAGTATAGGTGTTGCTTCATGAGCTTGGACCCAGCTCGGATGTCCAAGGACTGCTTGGTGGCCTCCATTAGTATGCCTGGAATGTCCAAGGGATTCCGTGCAAACATGTTAGCATTCGCACAGAGGAAGTCCATGAGCATTGCTTCCTATTTGGGGTCAAGGCTCACGCTGATCTTCAGTGCCTTGCCCTCTGACTCATTAGGGTTGAGCAAGACGAGCTTGGTCTCCTCCACTGGCTTGAAGCTTCTAGTGTGACGCTTGGGGTCGGGAGTGTCCTTAGTGAGCCCCTCCAAGTCAGCCACCAGGACGCTAGATTCGACAATGGCCTCAGCATGCTCGACGCACTCGATGTCACACTAATAAGCATGCTAGCTCATCGTGGTAACGATGATGATGTTGTTGGGGCTAGACATCTTGAGCTTGAGGTAGGTGTAGTTGGGGACTGTCATGAACTTAGCATAACATGGCCACCCTAGGATTGTGTGGTACGTTCCTCGTAACCTGACCACGTCAAAGGTGAGGGTCTCCCTTTTGAATTTGTCAGGAGTCCCAAAACAGACAGGTATGTCAATCTATCTGAGGGGGTAGGCTTGGAGCCTCGGAACCACGCCGTGGAACAACAAGGCATCAACTTGAAGCCGAGACCATTGATCCCCATGAGGTCAAACATCTCAGTGTACAAGATGTTCAGGCCGCTACCTCCATCCATCAGTACCTTGGGGATGATAGGGTCGACGATGAGCGGATAGCTCCTAGGGTTGGGGATGTAATCCAAGTGGTCATTGTGGTCAAAGGTGATGGCCTCCTTGGACCACTTGAGGTATGAGGGAACTACCACGTCGATGGCATAGACCTCTCAAAACTCACGCTTCCACTAGCTCGTCATGAGGCCAGTCGAGCATCCCCCAAAGATCAGGAAGCAGTTCCCGACCTCTGGGAACCCGTCGTCTTTGTTGTCCTCATCTTTGTCCTTGGGCTGCTTCTTCTCAGCGTCCTCCTTGGGAGGTGCCTGAGAGTAGAAATGCCAAAGGACCATGCACTCCTCTAGGGTGTGCTTCAGACTGCAAACGGTGCGGTTCGGGGCGCACCTAATCAAGATCCGTTGCTCCATCGCTAACAAACGTGGTTCACGGGTCCAACCGCCCCACTCACCAACTGGACAGGTTCACCCCGCGGGTCACCAGGTTTGGTCCCACTCCACTGGCCAGGCTATTCAATGCTTGAGCAAGCTAGGCGGTTAAGCAATCAAAAATTCTTATTGAAGAAACATCGGCCAGCCAATCAAATACATTGAACGCATCTCAAGCGAGCAAGGAGATCACAAACACAGAATGTAAATTTCAGGACATGCTTTTTGGAAGAACAACAAACACAGAATGTAAATTATTGTCAAACTAGTACTTGACAAAAGCACTAGTTATTATCAGCTTGCAAGAGGCTTATCAGTTGAACAAGTTTCCAAAAATGACAAGCAGCTTCACACAGGGAGCTGAACAAGTTTCCAAAATTCAGCAACCGTGCAGGGAAAGTAATGATAACTAGATCATCTTTCAGTCAACAAATGCAGTCATTTTTACAGCAAACCAGTCCAAAGGCAAAACACATATAATTGCTGCTATCATGAGCGGTGCAGAAAGTAATGATAACTAGAATAAGGTACTCCACTCAACTTCTCTTCCTTCATGATCCAGTTTTCTGCAACAAAATCAGCTCATCAATATTCCAGCAGAAGTCGAAAGCTACGTTCAGATAAAATATCAGTGGTGATTCTTGTCGTAAATTCACAAAAGTAGAGCGAAAGATCTGTAAGTCAACCTAATAAACTCCGTACATGCTATTGTATTGATAAGTAACAAAGGAACTAAGGCAGCATACAGAACTGAATAACAGATTGGCTATGGGTAGCTCCAGAACCAAGCAGTACACAAACTACCATGCCTACTGCTAGGAAATATTTAAACCACTAAGGATTGGCAAGATCGATGATTGAACTGGACAAGACAAACACAAATACGCAACCCACTAGCAGTCTAGCGCATACAGATGCATTAAGAACAGTCCATTGGAGTACACTACTTAATCCAAGGGAAAACATTCATGATGTGCATACATCCTAGCGAAGTACTTAGACAAAAAAAGATGCAAAACAAAATGGTGACTGATGCCGCGGTGGAACTGTAAGATTTTAACAGTAGTACCAATCAGCTTTCTCCAAAGGTTGGCTATCGGCATGTCTATTGTCCACTTTGGACAAACTAGTCATCCACCAAAAAGAAAAGGGGGAGTATGTGGTTTCAGATCCCAAGTCCCATAACTCATACCAATGGCATTAATGCTGCTTGAATCAGCTTCAACTTATGGACTTCTTAAAGCTTAGAAAGACATGAGGGAGATTATGTGGAACTGTCACTGAATGTTTAAGGCCCATTCAAACCAGAGAAGAGAAAACAAAGATTCAACCCAAAGATATGGGGCTCCTGGCCCTTGGAAACAGAAACTAAAGTACAAAGAAGCCTCTAACAAATGTGTTCTTGGCTAAGTGGAGAAGGGTTCAAATTTGAGAGAACAGACAAACAAGCCAAAACTGAATCTAAAGCTAGGACAAATATGCTCCTAAACTACTGGTTGTGTAAGCTTATTCAGTTCACAGCCATATAAATTGTCAGGAAACAACACAGTTCATAGTAAACTACTGGTCTGTATCTGAATAATAACAATGACTAGTCAACTACTGGTCTGTATCTATTAATAATAATGACTACCATAAAAGGCTAAACTAAGTAATGAAACAGGGTGCCTCATTCTAGACACAAACAATGTCCAAGACAACCTACAGATTTTGTTGAAGGCTACAATGTCACAGCTTTGGATGTACTCATTGGCAGGTTCAGTGCAGAGATGATCCTCTATCAGACTGTCGACAGAAACAAGGTCAATTAACAGCATATTAACAATTTTGCTGTAAAAATTCACAAAGGGCCTAAATAGGGCCTACATATTAAATAAGCCACCCAAAGTGCTCCAGATCAATTAACAACATATTAACAATGACCAAGTATTACAAAATTCAGTTTCAAATATTTACAAAGTTGTCAATGAAATGATTAGAATACAACCATATTAACTGTGAATTTCATGGTTCATTCTCTTCCATAACGAAATCATCAACTGCTGCAGTAGAAAACTGCGTGGAACCTATATTCCAATTTGCAAAGTTTAAGTTGCAGTAGATGGAGGACTAATTAAAAATGTGTTGAACCTATATGTATATCACAGAAAAGAGCTTCACCTTCTGCCCTATACCAGTCTTGGGTACATATAAGCGCTTCTACTGTCTCAGGGCACAGGCTACTTCCAAAATCATTGATGGTTCTTCTTGCCAGGCTAAAACCTGATTCTGAAGGTACAGACGTGGCTGGAACAGCAAACAAATCTCGGGCTATACGCGAAAGGGTCGGATACGTTGTCGCATTACCCATCCACCAATTTATTATGTCAAACTCTTCAGCTCGAATTGGGTCCTCATCCAAATACCTATCAAGCTCTGTGATTCTCCGAGTTTGAAGATCATTACTGACTTTTTTATACCATTCTGCCCACGGGTCATTATTCACTGAACAAACACTAGGTATTTGTTGTGTAGATGCTGCACATGGGGTTTCTTGTTGAGAGGTGTATGTGTTGAAGCTATATATATTGTTTCAGGGAACAGGAAACATAGAATGCAAATTCTTGTCAAACTAGTACTTGACAGAAGCACTAGTTATTATCAGCTTGCAAGAGGCTTATCAGTTAACAGGAGACATATTGGGGATAGCCAGATGGATGGCACAAAGGGAGCACAACATCAACATTCACACAGTACAAGCGGGTCCTGACTGAAAATTAGTAGCAAGCCAAAAATTAGTAGCACAGGGAGCACAATATCAACCAAAAATTACAAGCGGCTTCACACAGGGAGCAGAACAAGTTTCCAAAAATAGTCTTTGGCAATGGTTTGTCAGGAAAGGACATAACTTTTAGTTGAAGAGTGCAAAATGTTTATATACTCCGCATCTAGGATAAGGTTTATAAAAAGAATAAACTAAAGAGAAGGATTAAGAAATTCAGAAGACTACGTTGCAACAACCATGACAGGGAGTTCTTCATTCTCAATAAGCAAGCAATTTATCAAGGTTTAGGTCAACACTCAACGAGACTTGTCAACCTTGTCTCACATCAATACATCACCTATGGCCTATGCAAATAATCTACCATAGCATATGGTTATGGTTCTTATGTATGATGATGGAGATAGAGTATAGTAGTAGTAGTGTACTCACATCTGAAAAGGTGGTTCTCCAGGCTGCCGTGCTCCATGTACTCATAGAAGAACTACTGTGCTCCATGTCCTCGCAACAACAACCCACCAGCTTCACCATGTTGGGGTGCCACAGCTACCCCAAGAAGATTACCTTTGCCTGCGCAGCCACAACAACAAAATTGCGTCAGAACCAGTAGTGGATCTGGTCCTTGCCGCGGGCACGGGAATGGATCTAGAAGGAGGAGGGAGAGGAGACGGCGGTACCTACGGGAGTAGTCGCTGACACTGGTGCTGAAGTGAGTCATGGGAGAGGTCGGTGGCGACAGCAGCAATGGCAACAATGGAGGGCGGTGGCGGCGGCGGCGGCGGTGAGCAGCTGCAGCTACGAGGTCGGAGGGTCAACCTAAGGATAACCGGGGATCGATGGGGTCACGACACTTTTGCCCCTCTTCTGCGTTGGGTCGACCCAGTTTGATCTGCTGCCTAAATCTAGGTGCGGGTCGGCTTCGGAAACGGGTCGAACCGAACCCGTTGCAGGTATAGGTGTGCTTTGTCGGGCCCCTATGGTAGAGGCAGGGCTTCTTCAACATCTCATAAAAAACTCCTAGACCCCCTAGGAGTGCCTTGGTGTTCTTGCACTCTGCTGCGGCGACAAGAGGGTCTTCCTACCATCCCTATCTCCCCTGTTAGCCCTTCTTATTCTTCTTAGGGTCTCGGGGGGCCAAGGCCTCAACAACCTCATCATTTTGCTTCCCCTTGGCCTTGTTGCATGGAAGATGGCCCCATCTGCCTCTTCACTTGAGGCAAAGTTGGTGGCAATGTGGAGCAGCTTGCTTGTGCTCATAGGAGTCTTGCAGCCAAGCTCATGCACTAACTCCTAGTACGTGGTGCCGGCAACGAATGCCCCTATGACATTAGAGTTGGTGATGTTAGGGAGCTCAGTGCATTGCTTTGAGAAACGCCTGATGAACTCTTGGAGAGTCTCACCTCAGGCTTCTACCGATAGCTCCTAAGGTCCCAGGAGTTGTCGGGTCGCACATTGGTGCCCTAGAAGTTCCCTATGAAGATCTTCACTAGGTCACCCCATTTGTGGATCTATCACTGAGGGAGATGTTCTAGCCACGCTCTAGTAGAGTTGGCTAAGAATAGGGGGAGTATGTTGATGATGAGGAGGTCATCGTCCGCACCACCAAGCTAGCAAGCCAGGCAATAATTAGTAAGCCATAGCTCAGTGTTCTTCTCCCTTGAGTACTTGGTGAGGTTGACCAGTTGCTTAAACTGGGTTGGGAATCTTGCCCTTTGGATGGCCTCACTAAAGACATGGGGATCCGGGGCTTGGGTGATGGCCTATGGTATTCCTTGGAGTCGTACCACCCACCACGCCGCGGTCAGTACCCCCAAGCATTGCCATCATCGTTGTCGCAACATCAGGCGTCAAGGAAGGCTCGTGCGTCGATGTTGCTCCTGACACGCTCATGGACAGTCTAGCCCTTGTCGGGTCCTTAAGGATTCACGGGCTCAGGTTGAAACGAGGCTTCCCTCTCATTTTGGGGATGATCCTTAGGCTGCTTAGTTCTAAAGTTGTGGTGTGGGGACATGGAGCGTTCTGTGTTTTGCAGCACTCTGCACTTTAGAAGCACGCGGGGCTCGTCATGGACCCTCTTCCCCTCCAGAGTCAATGGCTCGGGCATCATCCATAGGACCAAGGCCGTAGCTACCACATTCTGGCTAGCTTAGCGGGGGGTGCTCCCCTCCTTCATCCTTGTTGATACGTTAGTTGACGTCACGAGCGTGATGTCGGGCTGCTCATCCATCCCCCTGAGCTGATCGCTCATGCTCAAGGGTTACACGTAGTTCCTACAATCGCTTGTGGTCCTCTTTGAGCTTGGCCTCGAGCTCTTTTAGCTACTCGAGTTTAGCTTGGCAGTAGCCTTCTAGGGCTGACGCTGTTGCTCGTGGTGTGTGCTGGTCGGAGGGTGCTCCTTGTGAAGGGTGCTATTCCACAGCTTAGTTGGCCCAACATCCACTTATCCTTTAGGGGATACTTCCCTAATCTCGAGATTGAAGAACTCTTGAGAGTGGTCGTAGTCACCCTCGTCGGAGTCGGAATAGCTGAAGCAGTAGTCGCTCACTGTGAGGAAGCATCAGAGGGTTTCTGGATCATCAAGCTTGGAGAAGCCTACACTAGCCAACACGTCGTTGTCCTTTCTGGAGTCGACGTATGTGGATGCTGGTGATGTAGCATTGTGGTCAAGAGTCGACCTCGCATGATGGCCAGGAAGGTCTGCGTAAGCACTTAGCGAAGTACTTGCAGAAGAGGCATAGGTCGAAGCAGCATTCGTCAACTCGTAAGGGAGTGAGGATGGTGTGGTCGCTTGCCTTTGTGACACCAAGTTTGATCCCAGGCATGGTGGCTCTAGGCCTCTATGTTGCGAGGTCGAGGCACATACAGTCCCCCTCTTAGCCTGACAAAGACCAGTCATCATGATCACCAGCTGAGGATGGTGAGAATCATGTGTTAGATTGTTCCTGGCTCTGCTCACAGAGCCAAAACCCCCTCGTGTCCCTTTCTCAGCCAATCGCGGACCTAACTGGCTGACCATCGATTGAGGTAGGTCAGAGAGGTATGTTGACACATTCCTAGCCCTGGTTGTGGAGCTGGAGCTCCCCTATGTTCCCTTCTTGGTTGATCACGGACCAGTCTGTCCCTCAACCCAATTACTGAGTAAGGGTAATGTAGGTTGAATAGTTTGTGTAGCTAGCCTCTCTACCGGAGAAGAAGTATGCACTTAATTATTAATCTATTGTTTACTCAATCTTAGAAGCTTGAGATCATGTTTGAACCTTGTTACATGTTCCTTTGGCTCCTCATCATGACATATTGCATCCTATGTGCATTCCCTATGTTTATCACCTTGTCATGCATACTTAGGTGCACCCAAAGGCGTGACGGTCTTGGAGTTCGCCCCGCCCGAGATGGAGGAGCAGCAGAGGGAGCAACCTCAACAGGAAGGAGCCGAGGAGAAGGACTTGCCGGAGTGCCCTGACCACCGTCCTTCTACATAAATCGAAGGCAAGCCCCGAAGCATTATAAGCCTCCTACTAGTTTTGTTATCCTGCTCAGTAGTCAAATAACTATGGTTATGTATTGATGCATTAAGTGTTAGGCGTTGATATGACAACCTTGCTGCATAAGACTACCTTGTCCACCGTATACCTCTCCTTGAGTAGAAGTTGAGTGATTTCATGTCACCTGCGAGAGATAGGTGGATATCTGATCACGGTTGGCTATATGTGCTATCATGGAATAACCATATGATAATGATGAATGGAGATCGGGCGGGAATGCAATGGTGAAGCAACAAGGCATGGAGGTCTTGGGTGTGGATCTATCCCTGTTTGTGTCGGTTAAGGACCGATACGCTGTACGTCCTCTTGTCATGTTGAATGCATGCCTGACACATAGTTGGCCAGATAAGTCGTTCCGACCGTGAAGCCTATGAGTCAACTCAGGCCAGGCACCCCGTTCTCTTTGAGTGTGCACCCCGGTTGGTAGTAAGTATGTGTGGGGAGTCAATGGCATAAGACCATTGTGCCTGGTTAGAGTATTGACCCTGGCAGATTGTCGTCCCTAGGGGTGCGGCGCTGATCGGACCCACGAATTTGTCCTGAGTTGTGCTAAAGGTGACCTAAGGCCGCTCTTGCAAAGTACACCTGAGTGAGTGCTAGGAATACCCCTCCAGCTAGATAGGGATCGATTCAAATCGCCGTCTCTCCCGGATAGTGAGAACTTGACTTGAGCAGTGGCAACGTAGAACTCACTAAATGAACTTGATGGTTATGTTGAGGATAATGATAGCTATGTGATAATCTAAATATGGTTATTATTGTGATGCTTATTAATCAAGTGGTTGCTTAGAACAGGTGCTAATTTAGTGAATAGCTATTTTAAGTAATTAACTTGCTGCTAAAAGGAAGGTAATTGTGTAACTTCAAAGTAAAGCCTTTATGCAAAATGTGAGTCAAACCAGCCCACATATATGAGCCTTGCATAATCCCTGGTGTCACTTTATTTCTGGTTTAAGACGGGTAAGTCTAGCTGAGTACATTATCATACTCAGTGTTTTATTTACCCTTGTTGCAGATGACATCGTGTATCACGGTTACTGTGCTAACTGTCACCATCCGGCAGCAGATGATGAGTAGATCTTGGCAAGATCATCTCTTGTATCTTCGCTTATGCTTTTGTTGGGTTGATCATCGAACTGGCATGTAACGAACTAAGTGTGTGTGTGTGTGTTGTTTCAAAACTACTTTGCTTCCACTATCAAGACTTGTGTTGTAATAAAGTTACTCGAACTCTAATGGATGTAAACTATGTTCTATATTTGAATGTATGTAATCTGTGATGGAGATGCTTGATCATGTACGGTCTTGGTTGTATGTTGGTTGAATCGAGATCTTTTGAGGTTTCATCGGACTACCGGGTTTATATGGGTTCGAGTCCATTGGCTCGACTGCTTTCATGGTCCCTAATTCACTTGAATTCTTATAAATTGGACGGTTCTGTTACATCGACTACCATGGCCGCGCTGACCACCTGAGTTGTTGCTGCAACATAGAGGAGGCGGGGCTCGACAGGTTGAGGGGGCACCAAGACTAAGCAGAGGTCAGCATCCTTTTGAGTTTGTCGAGGGCCCCTTCAGCTTCAACGGTCCATGTAAAGTGCTCGGCTTTCTTTAGGAGGCGGTACAACGGCAGTGCCTTTTCCCCCATGTTGACACCGTTTTTGGACATGTATCTTTGGACACGTATCCGGGAGTTAATGAAATGTAGATCGGCAGACGAAAGAGTGGTGACTGGTTATTAGAGGAGTTGTCGATGGGTTATGATGCCGATGATGAAACAACAGAATGTGGCCAAGTCTAGGGATGATGGTTAATCAGTGCCGATGGCCGATATTAATGGTTGCCGATGCCGATGGAAGGTGATTTGTCGATGATAGCAGAAGAAGGCATGGGAATCGTCAATAGGATCGTTGTTGACACTAGCTAACACCACTTAGATACTAGGTTGTCATCCCCAGCATGGTGCCAGAGTGTACAAAGGTATTTATAAATGTAAAGGCTCTCTAGAAAATAATCTATTCTATCCGCAA
>Ga0182004_10004075_pt1 | contig 11736 bp, 8 predicted proteins | sample Sormic07211540_1_FD_120479 | JGI IMG/M metagenome (GOLD analysis project Ga0182004, IMG submission 120479) | Endophyte microbial communities from Sorghum bicolor roots, Mead, Nebraska, USA - 072115-40_1 MetaG | ecosystem: Host-associated > Plants > Roots > Unclassified | place: USA: Nebraska...
GTGTTGTTTGACGGGCGCCTTTACATTCCACCGACTTCGCCGTTGCTCCAGGAGATCGTCGCGGCGGTCCACAACGACGGCCATGAGGGCGTCCAGCGCACCCTCCACCGTCTTCGCCGAGATTTTCATTTTCCCAACATGCGTCGTGTTGTGCAGGAGTTCATACGGGCGTGCGGCACGTGCCAACGTTACAAGTCCGAGCACCTCAACCCAGCGGGGCTGCTCATGCCTTTGCCTGTTCCCACGATGGTGTGGGCAGACATTGGGCTCGACTTCATCGAAGCCCTTCCCCGGGTCAATGGGAAGTCGGTCATCCTCTCCGTCGTCGACAGCTTCAGCAAATACTGTCACTTCATCGCCCTCGGCCACCCATACACCGTCGAAACTGTCACGCAAGCCTTCTTCACCGACATCGTTCGACTACACGGCGTGCCGCAGTCCATCGTCTCCGGTCGCGACCCAGTGTTCACCTCTACGTTTTGGCGCGAGCTCATGCGGCTGCTGGGGACGAAGCTGCATATGACATCTGCGTTCCATCCCTAGTCGGACAGGCAGGTGGAGGCAGCGAACCGCGTCATCGTCATGTACTTGCGCTGCTTCACCGGCGATCGCCCTCGACAGTGGCTCAAGTGGCTACCCTGGGCGGAGTATGTCTACAGCACCGCCTACCAGACATCGCTCCGAGAGACCGTTCCGCGTGGTGTACGGCTGCGACCCGCCGTCCATTCATTCGTACGAACCTGGCGAGACGCGCGTTGCTGCTGTTGCCCGGGACATGGAGGACTGTGACGCCTTTTTGGCCGACGTCCGCCATCGCTTGGAGCAGGCCCAGGCGGTCCAGAAACGCCACTATGACAAGCATCATCGACACGTGTCTTATGCCATCGGTGATTGGGTTCTACTTCGTTTGCACCAGCGTGCTGCGTTGTCATTGCCCCAAGCTACATCGGGCAAGCTAAAAGCTCGCTTTGTCGGTCCATATCGCGTCATCGAGCTCGTCAACGCCGTGGCGGTGCGCCTGGCGCTTCCATCGCAAGCTCGCCTCCACGACGTGTTCCACGTCAGCATGCTCAAGAAGTTCATCGGGACACCGCCATCATCTCCACCGCCCCTGTCGGATATCAAGCATAGCGCCGTCATCCCTGCTCCAGAGCGTGTCACCCAAACGCGCTTGGCTCGAGGTGTCTACCAAGTCCTCGTACACTGGCGTGGCGAGTCGGCATCAGCTGCTTCATAGGAAGACCTTGACGAGTTCCGCGCCACCTACCTAGAATTTCAGCTCGAGGACGAGCTGGATCTCCAAGGGGAGAGATGTCATGTGGGGCTAGGGCTACGTCCGACGCCGGCGCAGCCGTGACGCGCGTCGTGCCGTAGAGCACGCGAACGCGAACTAGGCCAGTTCGGCTGGCTGCGGTGACCGTGCGGGCCAGGTTTTGGCTGGCAGTGGCTAGGAAGATAGAAAGATAGGATTTGATTAGTTTGTTAAGGTCCTACAATCAAGGAGTGATTAGTTATTTCCTTTTCGATTGAGCCAGAAGGCTATTTGTATTCGGTTTGCTGAACTTGGAGAATCAAGCAAAGTATTATCTCTAAACCTATCTCTCTCTCAACTAAGCCTGCGGCGGAGGGGTAAACCTCGCCGGAGAAGACGGATCGCGACTACGAGCTACGTAGTCGGGGTCGTGCTATCCTAGGGTTTGAGGCCCTTGACATATATACTGAAAAGAGAGCTCAGTACGGAATCTGAAAGGAAGCAAACGGTAGAAAACTGAAATAGAAAAACTAGTTCAGCATATATAAATGGGATGAAAAAACTTAAATTTTCAGATAGCAAAAAAATGTAATTGCAATGTCTCAGTTTGTCAGAATATACAAATTTCTTACCTCCAATGTAGTCCATTAGTCTCATAGCCCAAAGCATTAATTTGAGAAATTAAACTGAGAAATCCTGGCTTGTCAGCTTGGTTTTCAGGATTTTTAAAGAAACTCCTTGATATTCCAGAGAAACGTATATTATACATTACAAAGAGCTGTAAAGATCATATTAAAAAAAAACTTCAGTGGCACTCCTTAATTTAGGATTTTATTTATTTTATCTCCTTTTCTTTTAGAGATTGAGTTTTCTATTAAACGGCACCTCAGTAATAGCTTTCTGACACTTCAATGATTCATGATGAGAGCTACAGAAGAAAGGAATGGAGTTAGTGACATAGCCCCATTTCAAAAAGAACAAGTAGCATACTTTTCTATTCCACATTTATCAAGTTCTAATTATTCTTATTACTGGAAGTGAGATGCGCAATAAAATAAAACATGCTGAATAGTAAAAATGAAGAAATTATGCGTAGTAGAATTCTAGAGTATACCTTTCCAGAATTCCCATGATAAAGGAAGAGAGGGAAACAGAATCCTATATGGAACAATTATGTTAATACTATCCACATTATTGATTTAGCTTAGACCTAAAGCATGTAAATTGTGAAATAGACATACCATGGTTAAGTGTCTTAAAACAGTCTGTGAGATCAGAATGCTGCAAGAACCAAGAACCACATGTTCAGGAGCTTTTGGGTCACGCAAATTTCCCGTAAGTGTGAGAACACAGTGAGCGATTAGAGAAGGCCAGCGCTTCAACAATCTTGTAAGCGATCTTCCAGCATACCTGCATAAGAATGTACAGAAACAGAAATAATATGGTGATGTTATAAGGGAATGCTTTATGCAGGCAAAATATAAGGGAATTCAGGTACACTCATCTTCTCAAAAAAAGGTATGCTGATCAGCAAACACATAGTTTGTAAGTGTTTAAATGTTGATGGCAACACTGCAAGTAAAATCTATACTAAATTTTAAACACAATTTTCAATTATAACCAAGAGATAGAGAGAGAGATAACTTACGATCGAACAGTTTCATAGTTGTGTAGTGAGAGATCTAAGAGATCATTCATCAAATTAATCATGAGGGCAGATGGTGAAACATCTGCATTCATTCTGTATCTGTGATATGATGATTGTGAACACCTCCATGTACTATGCAAGTTTGCTTTGTCAACAAGTGCCCATCTAGGTCTAATGGAAACAAAGTAGAGAAAGTTCAACAACAGCCCATATAGCAGAATCAGAACCCACAAATGCAGATGTGCATACCTCTTTTTTCCTTGAGCATGAAATGGAACAATGAAGTTGCATGGAGGCTCAATTATGGAAGCAGATTCTAGTTTCCAAGCTTGAACATGGCTTGACCATTCTTGATATTCCAAGCTGCCTACACAGCAAACTGTCACATAAACAGCAAAAATTACTCAGCTTGAGTCTTTGAGCCTAGTTAACATACCGTAGTTTACTAAAGCATCAATCACACGCACAACAAGTGCTAGAAGAATACTGTCATCAGTTCTTTCCTTTAATAAGTACCTGTTGACAGAGCAATTGGTGAGACCATATAGTAAATGTTAAGTGAAACTGTATGTATTAAGAATAGGGATGAAAACGGTACAGATATTTTCCGACCGTATTTGAGACCGAATTCATTTAGACGGGTTCAGATCTGTCTATATCTGAGTTCGAATATTTAATATCTAATACCGTATTCGTATCCCAATACTTAAATCGTATATTTATGATGTCGACATCCAATCTTTTCTTATCCGACATGGTTGACATTATCCGTATTCGAATCCAAATCCGACCAGAAATATGAAAACAAATATGATATAGGTGATATTCGTCCGTATCCGATCCGTTTTCATCCCTAATTAAGAACAATAGTTCACCTGCAAGCTATGTGCACAAATTCTGCAGCCTTTTCACGCATTTCTGAGCTTCCAACAGTGCTACCAGCAGATCCTGCTATGAAGAATGCGGACTCCACTTCCAGGGACCTCCCATCTTTATATGATGGGCGAATTTCTGGCAAGCAAGACATTACACCATGCAATGCAGAGTGAATGCGTAATAGGGTTATTTTTAGGTGCTCCTTCTCATCTCCTGCTAAAAGAAAAACAAAAAAAAATCAAATAGGCAAACACAGAAAATAGGGCACAAATGCACAAAAAGATAATACATGGACTTCAATGTACTTGAATAGGCATGTACTGTCTTTTTTTTCTTTTGCACATATCACATTACAGGTGACTAATCAAAAAATAGATGGCAAGGTTGTTTCCATGGACAGAACTAGCATATCTACCTGTCTCAGAATGAACTTTTGTCTGACAAATATTCAAAAGATCTTCTAAAGCTGACTGAAAATGAAAATGTAGTAATTCATTTGCAAAAGAGAGTTCATCATGACTGGGATCATGCCACTTTGGAGGGAAATTAAGCATTTCAGCCTCCCTATCCTGATGAGCTTTCGAACATCCCCATGGTTCAATAATACTTCCAATAGGCTGACAAGTGAATGGCCTATACAAACAGAATAATATATTGGTCGGTGGGTAAACATGTTATAGATAAAATAAAGAAACATCAAGTGTATGTGTTTGAGAAAAAAAGTGTACATGACGTAAACATACTTGTACTGATCAATTGGGTAATAAGAAACCAGATTTCCAAGCAGAGAGCGAAGGAGATGATCCCCAGCTCCATTAACCTAACATTCCAAGGGAAAAGGAAATTTGTCATCTAACATAGTATAATATATGATGGGGACATGGGGATACTAGCTGTTCGAATGTATGAAAAGATAAATGAAAAGTATTACCTTCCATGAAGGGGCCTGGAATGCAGATGTTATTATGTGATTTAGTTCTTCCTTATAGTTGAGTAACACGGGACCTGCATAACTGATGGATATGGCCAAAACCCTCAGATAGTAATCTAGTGCTGTTTCCAGGGCAGGAGAAAGTGCAGCCTGCATGTCATTAGATGCAAGTGGTTGTAAGTATGGAATAGCTCAAGTAATACTGTAATAGACGTTTTACATCTGAGCAAACCTTTGTAGATGTTTTGTCTGCAACTACCCTTCCTACATAACCAGTGCTTGGAGTCCCCTCAAAGGATGACATGATAGTCTCTAAGATTGGTTTTACAAGGTAGACTGAAGCCTCCTCAGGATATGAATGAACACAGGCACAACAAAGAAGCCCAACTTCTGAAGTAGCACCAGGTAGGATATTTGCATTAACGAACTTGGCAATTCTCTTCAGGGACTGTTAATTGCAAAAAAAAAATGAAACACATTTGTGGTGGGAAATTCAAGTCCAGGGACAAGGAAGAGTGCCACATATTAACAAGAATGTAAATACCTCATTAAATAAGGGTTTTGATAACTTCCCTAGAAGAATTTCAAGCATGCAAAAATAATATGGGCTGTCCTCAACAAGAAAAGTGCCTGACATGAATGAGCTTTGGTAACCCTCATTACTGCATATCCAAATGGGATGTCATTACAATGTTCTGATAAGTATTTGAAAAAGTAGGAGAAAAAATCTCAGATGTGAGACTCTAGCGATCATTGCTTACATGGGACTAGTTGATTCCAGATTCTGGAGCACAGAAAACAGCCGGGAAAAGAATTCATCTAGCCAGTTCGAGAGAGTACTAGATTGGAGGAATGTAGGCACGTCATCACTAACACCAACTGCAGCTAGCTATATACACCTTAGGAGAGTTAGCAAAGTACTCTTTACCGGAAAACAGAATTGCAGAAGATAATGTAAAGAAAAAACTTACATTTGAAAATATAGAACCAATTAACTGCATTGTAGCAATAGTTTTAGGTGGATCATTGGCATCCATGCCAAGCAATGCATTTGAAAGGGAAGCGACAACAAGATCACTGAATGAATCAACAACACTGCTATCATCAGACTGAGATGAGCATAAAGAACATAGAAGAAGAGCACGTCCAGAAAATGCAACAGATGTGACAGCATTCTTTAACTGATGGGTAGCTGTAGTCTGTTAGAAAACCATTCAAATGATTAGCTTGTTTCTGAATATATTAAGTATGCTAATGAAAACTAAACAGATTGCAAGGCTCACATTGACCACAAAATATCTATACAAAATGAAGGTCAGTGCATATTTCTAGTTAAACTTACTGTCTCTAAGGCTAGTTGGAAGTTTTTTGCAACAAATGGAAGCACGAGGGTTGGTTCAACATAAGACAGGATCGAAGTTGCAACGGAAACTGTTTCAGCAAGAGAACTATCCTTGCTGTACTGACCACGATCCAGTAATTTCAAGATAACTTTGACAAAAACAGACCGTTCTTCCTTTCCGAGATAAGATTGATCATGGTCCTCAACTGTCGTACCACTACAGTGTTTATGTTGAAACAGATGAGCTGCAGTCAATAAGATGATTTTTTTTCAAGCTGCACATGCAAGTGAAGATTGATCCCTTACAATTGTTCATATTGAAGGCGTTTCTCAAAGTAATCAACAAGATACCGCAGGAAACGTTCCAATGAGTAGGTCCAACGACCCCCATTTGACGGATGATAGAACCTAAAAACCAAAATTCCTCAGGTTAGAACAAATAAAAAGGCCTCTGCAGCAAGCTCAAAGAAGACCAATGGTCAGAAGGCATACTGTTCCAAAAAATTAATGAGCTTCTCAAAATACTCAAATGCTAAACTTTTAGGCTTCAAAAGGTATACCTGCAAAAGGTAGAAATAAAAATGGGTGTGACCCTTTCTTGCTTTTAGTTGAACAAGTACAGCAAGGTGTAACATCTATATAAATATAAAGTAACATAAAAATATCATCTCCATGTTTGATTTGCAAAGCATGTTTCTGTGAAGGTAAAAACTAGAGGTCTCCATTTAACCTTATCAAAAAACCCTTCCTTGTTGCCTCCGTATTAAGATCCAATGATCCTAAGCCAGCAAGCTTGAACCAGACATGCATCACTTTATTATCTCTCTCACTGTGAGGCTATTCTTCACAAGCAGCACAAACAACACCAGTCCTATCCCCTTCCACATGCTCACACACAAAAGTTCCAGACTGTGTCTTCCTCACCAAGTTCACCACCGTAGAAGCCATGACTGACCCTTTAGGGCCAGGGGGTTTGTGTTCTAGGTGGGCTCCTCTCCCTGCTATTGTAGAAGCTGGAAGCAGGCCAGCTTGGAGGCAGGTGAGAGGCAAACAGTGACGAAGCCAGCAGTGGGGCTAGGGGGGCTCCAGCCCCCCCTACCGCTGCTGGCCCAGTGGAATTTCTAGTGCTCTCAATCTAATTTTAGACACAAATTTATAAGGTAAGGTGGGCTGAGAACTTTACTTTTTAGATATATTTTGTGAATTTCATCATTAATCCATATTTATGAGGGGTAATAGTAGAGCTAAGTTAATGTAGAACTTTTGTTCAGCCCCCCCTAAATTTTTTTCTGGCTTCGTCCCTGGAGGCAAAGGTGGCACTGCACCACCGGCTGCAGTGGTGTCAGCTGTGTCAGGGTGCAGGAATCTTGCCAGAGTGGTACGGGTACAGCGGGATCGAGTGGTAGTGGTGAGGGTTGTGGGTGGCACAGCAGGGAGGCACCTCACCGCCGGCCTTGGGTAGTGCCGCATCATGGGGTAGGCACTGGAAGCCATAAGGGCACTGGGGCATTGGGCGGTAGGTGGTGGTCGATGGGATCCAAGGAGGAATGAAGATGATGCCACTCAAGTTTAATGTACCTAGACAGGCACTTGTGATTAACTTAAACAGATAGGTGTCAGGTTTTAGTCACATCCTTATTGTATACTCTTATAAAGCTAAACCCCACTAGAGATTTCTCTGCGATTTTGTGAAGCCACGTCATCCAGAGGGTCCCACAACTCCACTAACAGCCCAAGCATGCAGAGCCAATGCATGACTCGCAGTACATGGAAGCACAGTTTCAGCTGTCCTTCACGCCATGGTTTCTGCAAAGCATCCCTCTGCCTTCTCGCTTTTATTTACTGCAGCAACCCCACTGACCTCTGATCTCCTTGGGCCTAAATGTGTCCGTAAATGCACCTAAAATGGACCGAAGCGTCAAGAACTAAACAGTCATTCTGCCTGTTACCCTCTGTCCACCTAGCTTCTCCACCTATAGGGGTTTCATCTTCATCCCTTTATATATGAATTGTCTTCCACAACAACGCATGCTTTTGTTTTGCCTCTATGCAACCACCCTGGAAACTTGAAGGCGCTGCACCAAGCGTACATTATTGATGATTCACCAACCTTCCAGGAAGTGACGTCCGGCTAGCAGGTAATACATGGAGTAGTTTGCTATCACTACCTTAATCAGATTGGTAATTTAGATTCCTATGTACATCTTGCTTTCAAATTTTTGGTATCATTTATTTTCTTCTCACTGTGTCCTTTCCTGTCACCAGATCAGTCCATGAATGATTATCCTAACCACCACTAGCAGCATAATACAATAAAATAACATGCAACTCAAATTCATATGTACACATAATACTATATAGCAATGCTATGTATATAACAGATTTAATTTTAAGAAAATCCTGCGGCAACGCACGGGGTATCCTTCTAGTATTAATATATATGACAGTAAAAGTTTTATCATTAGAGTCTACATTATACAAAATCTTTACAGGCTACTGACTGAATAAGTGATCCTAATTAAATGTCATTACTTATATTCACCCCATAGCAAGGCATCAGAGATTCAGAGGCGAAAGTACACAAGTACTCCCTCCATTCCAAATTATAAGTTATAAGATGCTTTGGCTTTTCTAGATACATTGCTTTTACTATAAACTATGTATCTAGAAAAGCCAAAATGTCTTATAATTTAGAACGGAGGAAGTAAAAGCTATGTACCTAGAAAAGCCAGAGCAACTTATAATTTGGAATGGATGGTGTATCCTTCATAAGCCAGACAGATTGAAAATAAATAAAAGCTGAAAGGATGTCAATAACTTACGATAGACTTCGCAATTGCCTTGGAAAATGTTCTGGTCTTACTGGAAAATAAAAATCTTGTGTTCCCAGGAACCTCCACTGGAAAGGGGTATGAACCATTCCCACTTGATATAGGAACCTAGAAATAGCCAAAGAAATATGTAGATAAATTGGCAAAAAATTAATACAGCAACTTTCTGCACAGTTACTCCATTCCAAATTATAAGTTCTGGCTTTTCTAGATACATAACTTCTATTATGTATCTAGACATAGCTTATATCTAGGTCCATAGCAAAAACAATGTACCTAGAAAAGCCGGAACGACTTATAATTTGGAACAAGGAGTAACAAATAGTTGTATTTCAATACACCAAATGAATATCATAATAACATGCAGTTTTCTTGTTTAAATATAGATCATTCACCAAGAAATGCACATGCAAATATCCTTTATGAATTATGATTTAGTTGAACAGAGTCAGAAACAGTGACAAATATTTTGGAAACTTTGATAGTTCCAAGAAAGCATTTTATAAAACACGATTGTTTCATGTAACAAACTATAGAGCTGATATTAGCTTAAAGATGCAATTGGACATTGTGGTTATCTTTAGCTCTCTCTCACAAATAGTGGTCCACTACATGAACCAGTAGAATCACTGCAGCAGAAACATTCAAGATTCTTAAAGCATGTTTTATAGAGAATGGTCCTAATATATCCTTAATAACTTATAGCATTTTTTTAAAAAACCTCTTAAGGCCTCTTTGAAACAAATTCCAAAAATGCAGTATGACGAAAACACAGATTTTGGCTGCAAAAATGCAAAGCACATGAAAATTGCAGGAATGACCATTTTGATACACAAAGGAATTATTCTATGAGATTTGACCTCATGTTAAAAGGACTCCAAAATTCATATGAAACTATCCACTCGTTTTCAGGGGATATAATCTTGATTTCAAAATCATGATTGATATTAACACGCATTGTTCTGATGTCATCTTGGATTGTTGAACATTAAATTGATAAGTTTATAGTATGGGCTTTGATTCAAGTTAGTGTCAACTATCAACAATAGAAACGCCCTGCCATTGCAATTCCACTACCCTTTATCTAAACCCTTAGCACTGTGCATGAGACATAAAATTTGGATGGAAAACAAAACAAACAAATTTTAAGAATACCAAACTAATACCTGCTTCATTTTTATAGGATAAAACAAATAATACTATCCTTAAGAAAATTTAGCAATCAAAAAAGAAAACAGTTGTGTAGCAAGACATGTAAGGTTTTATGCAAATTATTGTCCCCTCTGACTTTCATCAAGCAACCAATATGACTACCAATTACTAGTATGTAGGTATAAAACTGAAAGTGCTTACATACCTCAAACATGTTCAAGTATCTTGTGAATAACAAGGGCAGAAAAGCATCCCAGTTCACCGATCTGGAATTTTTTATACAACGTGCTATGATGGAAGCCCATTGGACGTCCCAGAAGTTACAATTTGTGACAGAATCCCATATGTCAAGACAATTTTTAATCCAATCACTGCAACAGGGCAATATCAGTTGAAAGAGAAAGTAAGACAATGTTCAGCTAAAGAAGAGAGAAGGGAGCTTATCATCCAATATGTGATTACACTGTAAAGTGATCCTGATTCCTCGAGTTCGCTGGAAGAAACAGCCTGAGAAATCCAACACCTTCAAACGCTGAGTTATGCCATGGATTTTCCAGCAAGGGCCTGTAGTTCCAGTACAGTAAAAGGTAAGGTACTTCAACGTTGGCAGTATATTGTCAAGCAATTTCCAATTATAATCTGTTCTGATTTTCTGTGCTATTTTTCCAAATGATCAAATGTTAACAATAATAATGATGTGGAAAGAATAATAATGATATTATTAATACAACTACTTGCTGTTATGAACTTATGATCTTTCATATGAGATTGTGAGGGTGGGTAGTTGGGTGGTGGTGGGGAGGACCAAGAGCAGGCTTTTTTAATAAATTTAATCTTTTTTAAACAATATTTTAGTAATAACCGCAAAATAAAACTAAATGCATCCCATGGCCCTTTTGGTCGCGCCAAAGCACATGGCACGACTGTGCCACTTTGTCGCGCCACATGCGTTGGCGTGACAGCCCGGCCACCGTGGCGGAGGTGGTTGACCGCAGCCGGCATGGCTGTCGCTGGGCCCTGCCCTATCGCGCCGCATGCGTTGGCGCGACAGGCCAGGCTGTGCAAAATTAGGGTTTGGCCGATGTGGGCGACTCAATGGGTCCCACCCTGTCGCGCTAGCCGCTTTGGCACGACAGGGCCAAATATTTTCGGCCGGCCCGGCCCACCTTCATTCTTCTTCTCTTCCCCGAGCCTCCGCTGCCTCCCTCGCCCGTCCATCGTGTAGAGCGCCGCCGCCGCCGTTTTTGCCGCCAGGGAGTCCACCAGGGAGCCGCGGCCACCTCCCCTGCTCCCTCTCGCGACCCCGCCGGCCCCACGCAAGGAGTGAGCGGGCGTGGCGCCACCTCCGGCTAGGAGGTGCCTGGGCACGGAGCGCCTCCCCTGCTTGGGTCGTGCCAGTGAGCAGCACCGCCACCGCTGGGATCCACCTCCTCCGGCGACCTCTAGAGCAGGCCCAAGGTGGTGTTCCTTCTCCTCCCTTGATTTGCTTCATTTTGTCCATTGTTGGTATGTTTAGGGCTAGGGAAAAAATATGTAGAATGTGATTGTTTGAATCGTTTGTTGATATGATTTAATGCGTACAGTAGTTAGAGGATGTAGTGTGCTCGTGGATTTGGCGTGAACTATGTGTTGCATATACGTAAGTAGTTGATGCATGGAGGATTTAGATTGGTATGGTAATATTGTAGTAGTGATAGAATATGA
>Ga0182004_10004076_pt1 | contig 11736 bp, 5 predicted proteins | sample Sormic07211540_1_FD_120479 | JGI IMG/M metagenome (GOLD analysis project Ga0182004, IMG submission 120479) | Endophyte microbial communities from Sorghum bicolor roots, Mead, Nebraska, USA - 072115-40_1 MetaG | ecosystem: Host-associated > Plants > Roots > Unclassified | place: USA: Nebraska...
AGTCCATCCCCCGAACTCGACGCCACCATGATGTCCGCGCGCACCGCCGCCGCGTCGCCCGCCTCCGCGGTACGTACGTTCCACGACCGGCCGCCTAACCACCCTTATTCTACACCACCTTCTTCCCTCCGCTACGCCTTCTTCCCGGTGCTCCCGCGCCCCGCGCGCGCGATTTAGACCTCGCGATTGCGGGCTACCTACTCTGCTCTCCTCGTACGTACAGTACAACCAGCCCAAGTTGCCACCACCTGCCTGAGCTTGTGTGTTGTGTCTGTCTGTCTGTTTGTTCTCCGCACCCGCAGTGGAAGCGGGGAGGAGGACGGAGCGAGGGCGGTGGCAGCAGCTGCGACGGATGCAGGACCTACAGGAACACCTTGCGGAGGAGGGCCGCGGCGGCCAAGGTGCGCGCCGTGCCGCCGAAGCGGGTGGAGGCGGTCGCGATGGGCTCCGCCGCGGAGACGGAGACGCAGGAGGAGGTGGAGGTGGCGGCGACCGGCGGCGTCGTCGAGGACCCCTACGGCGAGGACAGCGCCACCGAGGAGCTGCCCGTCACGCCCTGGGCCTTCTCCGTCGCAAGGTGAGCCGGCGAATCGCCGCAGGGGTGTGAATTTGGGAGTCGGATCTGGGTAGGTGGGCCGTGGACGGGCGGAGGTCTCGATGCGCCGATCTGGGTTTATTTGCTTTTGCTGGTTTGGTGACTCTCGTGTTGATCCGGGGCTTGGTACGCGGTTTCGTCCGCGTGATGCTGACGTGTCTAGGAGTGTAGATGCGTGAGGCTTTTGGCTGTCTAGCTCTAATTCTACTGTTGCTCCATTACGTCTAGTCAAATCTGGTTATACTTCACTATTGCTTGATTACGTATACTCAAATCTAATTGTTTGGTTCAATTAGTGCTCGCGTGCTTGATCAGCTACATTCTTCCGAAACTTTCCCTTTATTCTTGCCTTTTGTTTTAGTTTCAAAATAATAATTTATCGAAACGTGCTCCAGCTTAACTAAGAAGCGCCAGTCTAATATAGGCCTTGTTTACTTCACACTTTCATTTGTATTTAGTAATTATTGTTCAACCATAGACTAACTAGTCTCAAAGATTCGTCTGACAGATAAACTGTGCAATTAATTATTATTTTTATCTATATTTAATACTCCACGCATGTGTCAAAAGATTTGATGTGATGGATAATCTTGAAAATTTTTTGAACTAAACAAGGCAATAGTCTAGATTTGTTAAATCACCATATGTCACATGGGAGTTTCTAGCAAGTTTCAGTATGTTTCTTTGGTGGTGTTGTATAATTCTGAATTCGGAATGTTTTTTTTACCCTGTCGTAGAATTCTGAATCGGGTTGGACTCACAGATGAACTGATGCTGAGTTAGGTCCAGAGTTATTGATCAAAGCCGGCAATTGTTTGCTTTGCTTTGGATTTTTCCTGTTTCGGGCAAGTATATTCTAAGCTGGCCCACAGCGATACTTATTTGTCTGGTTTCATCCACTACCCCTTCGACAGTGAAATATGATGGAAATTGATACTAAATTGCAACCATATTGTGGTAACATACTACCAAATCGAATTTGTCATGTAATCTCCTCTGAATGATAACGTTCTGCCGCGCACACATTGGTAGCCTGTCAAGCATCAATACCATGTCACCCAAAAAAAAATCTGGGCTGTAGAATGTTCATGGCGTGTTGCAAAGCTTCTCTTGGAATCTACGACCATAATTCTTTCAAATACGACCATAATTCTTTCCAATAAATAATTTTCCTTCACTTGGTTGAAAAATATGCTGACGTGTCTTGTTTCTACATCAGCGGTTACACCCTTTTGAGGGATCCACATCACAACAAGGGTCTTGCCTTCACGGAGAAGGAGAGGGATGCACACTACTTGCGTGGACTGCTTCCTCCTGCAGTTGTGTCTCAGGAACTCCAAGTATGGGGCACAATACTGGCTAGAACAGTATCTGTTCTTGTCCTGACCTTTCTTTCTTTCTTTTTTTATTTACTGAAAATCATGTTAACGTATGTGTAGATTAAGAAGATCATGCACAACCTGCGGCAGTACCAGGTCCCTTTGCAGCGCTATATGGCCATGATGGACCTTCAGGTATCCCAGTTTATCCTTTCTACACTTATATGAAAGCTTGCGATGGCCAGCATAATTGATATGAGATGTTCACTTAGAATGAATGGTTGGTTGCATCATTGTGCTTAACACCTCCTGTTTTCAGGAGAGGAACGAGAGGCTTTTCTACAAGCTTTTAATTGATAATGTGGAGGAGCTGCTTCCTGTTGTTTACACACCAACTGTAGGTGAGGCTTGCCAGAAGTATGGGTCCATCTTTCGACAACCACAGGGTCTGTATGTCAGCCTGAGGGACAAGTATGTGTGCCTATATTTGCTTGAACTTTACAATAACATATAGCTGTCTACCATCTACCTATTTGATCTGGACTGACCTCGAGGTGTGTTCCAGGGGGAGGGTCCTAGAAGTTCTAAGGAACTGGCCACAAAGGGACATTCAAGTTATCTGTGTTACTGATGGTGAGCGAATCTTGGGACTTGGAGATTTGGGTTGTCAGGTATGATTCTCATTAGTTGCTTATTACTTGAGGGCCTTTGCTTATATTATACTGAATCCTTCTATAGGGAATGGGAATTCCTGTAGGCAAGCTTGCTCTATACACTGCTCTTGGAGGAGTTCGTCCATCAGCTGTAAGCGTTCATATCTTTTCTGTCCCCTTTTTGGTTGCATCTCTTGTAATGGTCCTGTATGTTTTGTACCAACAAACAACTAAGTTATCTCAATGGGCGAATTCTAAATTACATTGCAGTGTTTGCCTATCACAATTGACGTTGGCACAAATAATGAGAAACTGCTTAATGATGAATTCTACATTGGACTCCGGCAAAAACGTGCAACTGGCAAGGTATGTAGTTGTGTCGACACTGCTGGGAGTTGGGAATTCACAAAATATGTGACACTTGAGATCTTATCTGTGCATTTTCCTTTATGGCAGGAGTATGATGAGCTTATGGAAGAGTTCATGGCTGCTATTAAGCAAATCTACGGTGAGAAAGTCCTCATTCAGGTGAGTTAGACTCAACATTGTACTTTTTGCTATGCCAGATCAATTTACTCTTTATCCCAAAATGTAACACTGTAAATTTTGGACAGTTTGAGGACTTTGCCAATCATAATGCCTTTGATTTGCTTGAAAAATATAGGAAGAGCCATCTTGTTTTCAATGATGATATCCAGGTAATGGAACCACCCATGGTATTTTTATTTTTACTGATACCATGGGGCAACCTTAATTAATTGATATAACCATGCTTCAGTTTATTGCCTTTTGTGATTGGTACTGATTTGGAAATATAAATGTTTGCAGGGCACAGCATCAGTGGTCCTTGCAGGTCTGTTAGCAGCACTCAAGATGGTTGGTGGGACCCTGGCAGAGCAGACTTATTTGTTCCTTGGTGCTGGGGAGGTTTGTTAAAACATCTGGTTATTTCCTTTGTCACCCAACTGTCGAAGCATACTATGTACTAGTATGTTTTGAATTGAGATTGTGACTATTAGTAAGATTCTATTTTATCAAGGAAAGTAAACCCATCAATAAGGTTCTGATAATGTATTTGATTTCAGGCTGGAACTGGTATTGCAGAACTCATTGCTCTTGAGATTTCAAAACAGGTAACTAGCTACATTGTTTTAGTATCGTAATGTGTGGTAGGTTTTCCTTTGTCCTAGTTCTTACTCTAACATGCACTGGTCGGATTGATTTATAGACGAAGGCCCCAATTGAAGAGTGCCGCAAGAAGGTTTGGCTGGTGGACTCAAAGGTGTGTAACCAAAGGAAAATGCTCTGTTGCTAGTGCAATGTTTGCTCACCTGTTTATCTGACGTCCTAACACGATATTCTGTATACAGGGTTTGATTGTTGACTCTCGTAAAAACTCCCTTCAGCCATTCAAAAAACCTTGGGCACATGAGCATGAGCCCTTGGGAACCTTATATGATGCTGTTCAGGTAGTCACGCTCATGTGCATTTAAGATTGTACTAAAGTTCATTAGCAGCTGCCGCCTTCAATTAAAGCTGTGCTGTTTGTGCTTTTTTCATTAAAAATAATTTACTAACATTTCGTCATATCCTCTAGTCCATCAAACCTACAGTTCTGATTGGGACATCTGGAGTTGGAAGAACATTCACAAAAGAAGTTGTTGAGGCCATGGCTTCCTTCAATGAGGTAATTTTTCTTCTTCTGTTTTCTGTCATTGTTGGTGGTATATTGTGAGGATGGAAAGCTGACCCTCTGGTATTGCTAATTGTAAATGCAGAGGCCTATCATCTTTTCACTGTCAAATCCAACCTCACATTCTGAATGCACTGCTGAACAAGCATATACCTGGACTCAGGTGAGCTATCTAATTACCTTGTGCAGAATTTGATCTGCAAATTTGTCCACTCGAGTCAAAACATTTCGCATTTTGTGCACTGTCTGACTACCATTTTGTCTGCAAATTGGTCCATCACTAGAAGATTATCCGTGCTCAGTTTCTCGTTTATTAAACTGTGATCTAATTGGACAAAAGAAAAGAAGTGGCTGATTTCTGGAACGAAACTTGCGGGCTCTGTACTCTGTAGTCTGCAACTCATATCTCTTTATTTGCACTCTGTGCTCAGGGTCGTGCAGTATTTGCGAGTGGCAGTCCATTTGCCCCTGTGGAGTACGACGGGAAGACTTTTGTACCTGGGCAGGTAGAACTTGTTTCTAATATTACATCCTACTAGGCAATGCAATCTTGCTGGTGTAAACACCCGCAAAACATAAGTTGTTTGTTGCTAACTCAACTGTGCTATTTACAACAGTCGAACAATGCCTACATCTTCCCTGGACTCGGCCTCGGTCTTGTTATTTCTGGAGCCGTCCGTGTCCACGAGGACATGCTTCTTGCCGCCTGTAAGTAGCTCCAAATGTTTCATAGAAAATCATTTTTAATACCTTGACTTGATGAGACTAGGGACCAATCTCATGTTTCATTCATTCAAACAGCGGCTGCACTAGCTGATCAGGCCACAGAGGAGAACTTTGTCACGGGATCGATCTTCCCACCCTTCACCAACATTAGAAAGATCTCTGCGCACATTGCTGCAGCCGTGGCTGCAAAAGCTTATGAACTCGGTACGCATGTCCTCTGTTTTGATTTTGCCGACACCATTCCACATCTTGGCATTCACCACCAAAAGTCTCATACCTGCCTGATCAGATCTGACATCATCAACTTCCCTGTGCAGGTTTGGCGACCCGTCTGCCTCCCCCCCGAGACCTGGTGAAATATGCAGAGAGCTGCATGTACACTCCTGTCTACCGTAACTATCGGTAGTGCTGCGGGGATCAATTTTGCAGTAATAAAATCTACCAACGATCAACGCAGATGATACTGCAATGTTGTAGTTATTGGGCCTTGTCGGAACTGTTCATCACTGGAGGATAACAGCTATAGCGCTGTTGGAGTAGCAGGCTGATTGTGTTTGTTGTCCCCTGCTGCTAACCATCCTTGGTGCTCGCGCTGCTGGTATATGATATGTTGTAATGTTATGAAAGCAAACAGTCTTGTGTGCCAATATTTGTTATTCTTTCGGTCGCTTATATGATGGTCTGTTAAAGAGGCTGACATGCGTGAAAACAAATCAAGATGCCCGCCTTCATGAACACGCCCACCTCGTCAACTATCGTGGCCACCACCACCGTCTTGTTCATTGGCAGCCGTGAGACTCAGATCCAGATGGGAATGAAGGCAAAATCAATCTCATCAATGATTTCTTTTTTTGTTTTTGAAACTGAATAATAATAATAATACTAGGAGAGGCCCTGTTGGGTTAGCCACACGCGCGAGTCTCAAGTCACGCGAAAAACGAGCGCCTCGTGGATACCAGCACTAGAACCTACGGCCTCAAGCTTCACATGTTCATCCCTAACCACTTCACCCGTAAGAGCCATCAAAATCTGCCACCACCACGAGCTTGTGCATTTGCTCTGAAATACATACGTCAATATAAACCTCGTCACACTTGAAAATTATTCATGCCTCCGCCATTGTAGAGGACGATCGATCTGGGCAGCAGCACTCACCTGGCAGCCAAACAGATTGCAGGCTCGGCGCCTCGCAACCTCGGCGGTAAGCTTCAGAGCTCAGACTCCTCTTAGGAAAGATGAGCAATATATAATGATTATAATCCCAGCACGTGTTCTACGAGAGGCTCACACATGTTAACAAAAGACCACCAAGCAAATAAAAAGCCTTGCTAACGACTAGTGGTTGGAGTATTGTAGTCCTGCTCTTTGCAGTGGGCAGTGGGGGCATCGCCCGGCTGTGGTCTATACAGGCTGCAGCGAAAAGGCTGCTTGCTCCACCAGTAAAACAAAGGCGCCCGCTGCCGTTGAACACCCTCGCGTTTCGTGGGTACGTGGTGTGGGGCTCAGAGTGGCCATTTTTGAGTTTTGAGCGGTGCAGTGCAGGGATACATAGAGAGCATGTCTGTACGATGAGAGCTAGTTATACTGTCACCTAAGTGTTTTGCTGATGCGGCAAGGTAAAGGTAATTATTAAAGAGAAAGAGCAAAAATTATAGAAACCGGGTATAAAATAGAAATCATGTCTACACGAGAACCAAAATATGAAGTGATGTGATTGGTTGAGAATGAAGAGTGAATGAATGTGATTGAACAAAAAATTATTTCGTAGAAACTATCCATTGAGACCATGATTTCACATATAGTGATTATGGAATTTAATAGATATAGAAACAACATGTAGTTTAGCATGGGACTGCCCTGAATCGGAGTGGTTGTACCATTTAAATTAAGTATGCACTAGCTAGCAGAGATAGATTTAGATGGTGCAACTTGTGTTGTTTGTTTGAGCTGCACTAGATGGGTCTAGCTATAGCCTATAGGAACAAATATTGTGTTGAGTTTTATTATGGTACTCTTAAATAATTGTGAGTCATTTATTTATTGTGGTCGAATGGTACAATCACCTACTACCTTATAATCAAGAGGTAGGTAATATGTGAAATTTACCCTAATATCTATTTAGCTTTTTATTTTGTGAATTAGTATAAATAAGGGAAGTTTTAGGTGTATAAAATCTTTTTCTAGATTTAATTGATACATGCATAATTTGGTAGATATGGTAAATCTTTCTTATTTTGCAAGTTCAAACTTGATATATTTTGATTACCATGTAATTTTTCATGTAACTTAATACACTTGAATTTGTATGCAATATGATTTGCAAGTGTGATACCTCGTGATTAGGTAGTCTAAAGTTAGCTTGATCTAAACTTTAGCCCACCTCGCATTAGAGCCTTAGATCTTAAAATTGAGCTAAAGTGCTCTAAAGCTTCTAGACCTCTAAAATTTGGAGGATGACATCCAAACGGGCCATTACATGTAGCATCTTCCCATGGCCCAAGGCACTCTATTGATTAGGCGCTAGCTAGTCACATTTCACTTGGTCAATCAATTGATTCGATCGCGGTGTCGTATGCATGCACTCGCATCTTGTGGACGGAGGAGACGTGACGTCTCTTTTTTCCTTGAGAGTATGTAGACACTTTTGAGTTTTATGGTGGTATGGTGTAGTGGCCGAGAGAGAATGAGGGAAAGTTTGTTTGCATAGATTGGAATGGTTGTATCATCTGGATTGGACCAACAGTAGTAGGGATATATAGTTGTAAATGGTGATGCACACACGCACTCGCATCTTGTGGAGAGAGAGGACGTGGCGTGTTTTTCTGTTCTCATGAGAGCAAATACTTTTGAGTTTTGTGGTGGTGTGGTTAATGATGAAGAGAAAATAAGAGCATGTTTGTTTGCCTGGATCAGAGTGGTTGTACTATTGGGATTGGACCATCACTAGTAGGGATAGGTGTAAATTGTGACGCACCCATGCATTGGCATCTTGTGGGTGAAGATGGCGTTGCATGTCTTTTTTTCATGAGATCGACAGCTTTTGAGTTTTACGGTGGTGCAGTGCTGGTGATGGAGAGAGAACGAGGACATGTATGTTTGTCTGCATCAGAGTGATATACCATCTAGATTGAGTCAACACTAGTAGGGACATATGTAAATAGTACAACTTATATTATTTGTTTGAACTACACCAGATGGCATAGTGTACAAATATTGTGTTTGTTTGCCTACGTCAGCCATGGCTCCAAGCCTTTACACTTACAAGTAGCATCTTCATGTGGCCCAAGGCACTCTGGGCGCCAATTAGCCATATTTTCGCTCAGTCGATCGATCAATTTGATCACCAAAACACATGCATATCACATCTTATGGTCGGCGATGGCGCATCATATCTTTTTTATGAGAGCAGACACTATTGAGTTTTGTGGCGGTGAAGTGTAGTGGTGGAGAGAATGAGGGTATTTGCCTAGATAAGAGTAGTTGTACCATCTAGATTGGGCAAAGCACTTGTAGGGATACGTGTAAATGGTGACGCATGCACGCCTTCACGTCTTGTGGACCGAAATGGCGCAGTGTGCATTTTTATCCTAAGAGCGGACACTTTTGAGTTTTGTGGTGGGGCGATGCAGAGAGAGAATGAACGACATGTTTGTTTGCCTGGATCAGAGTGGTTATACCATCTCTATATATTGGGCGCCATCCAAACATATTTTCACTTAGTCAATTGACGCATCTTGTGGACGGAGATGACGTGGTGTGTCTTCTTTTTTTCAAGAGTGGACACTTTTAAGTTTTGTGGTGGTGTAATGTTGTGAAGGAGAGAGAGAATGAGGATATGTTTGTTTCTATGGATAAGACTAGTAGCCGTAGGTGTAAATGGTGCAACTTATATATTGTTTGTTTAAGTTAAACTAGATGGGCCTATGTAATAAACAAATAATATGTTTGTTTACATGCATCAGCCATGGCTTCAAGCCTCTACTCTTACAACCAACACCTTCAAGTGGCCCGTGGCAGCAACATGCGAGCCAGGCTGAACAGGGACAAAGCCAGAAAAAAATGTAGGAGGGGCTGAACAAAATTGTTACATCGACTTAACTTTACTATAACGCCTCACAATAGGAAAAAATATATTAGATTCAAGTAGTCTTATATTAATTCACAAAATATATCTAAAAATAAAAGTCTCAGCCCACCATACCTTATAAATTTGTGTCTAAAATTAGAAGAAAAACACTAGGAGCTCCACTAAATCAGTAGCGGTAGGGGGGCTAGAGCCCCACCGCTAGCTTCGTCCATGAGGCTGAATAAGGTTTGGTTTAGGCCCTATTTGATTTGAGTCGGTAAACTTTATCAATGTTTGGACACATGCATAAAGCATTAAATATAGACTATTTACGAAACTAAAAAACACAGCTAGAGAATAATTTGCGAGATGATTTTTTAAAACCTAACTAGTCTATGATTGTATATTAATTACCAAATAAAACGAAAATAGTACAGTACCATCAAACTTTAACATCCCAACCAAACACGCCCTTAGTTTCTCTAGAGCTATGCTCTTAGGCGCTTTAAGAAGTGTGCGGCCCTGACTCATTGCTTCATCTAGATAAACAACCAGAAGCTAGTGTGCGGCCCTGAGCTAGCTAGTTTTCGAGCTGGTGCAGGCAAACAAATGCGAGACCCCCACCTCCTCCATCCCTTTCTCGCAACTCGCATGCACGAACGAGCTCATTCATGATCAAGCAGGCGCGTTGACGTGGAATGCCTTTGCCAAACTATCGAAGTACAGCATCATTCAGCCCGTGCCCGTCCATCATGCAGAGCGTCGCTGGGTCGCTGCCGCTGAAGCCGTGCGTGATGACAATTCACCAGTTGCTTGCTCGCTCTCGCTCCTTCAATCATACGAGCATTGCCATCGCATGCGTCTCCGAGGGCGGGCGTAGGGTCTCATTGGGAGTTTTGGTTGGATCATCGTCAGCGCAGCCACGATCGAGTGACGAAGGAAGGAGCGAGGGACGGCGGCGGAGGGGCACAAGTCGGAAGGTGATTTGCAACAGGTACATGTATGGGTTTTGGACCGGCAGTTGCATGTATGCGCCAACGCGAGCCCACGCCGGTGCCTCTTGAGCCAATAGACCCACCTAATAAGCTTAGACCTTGTGTTTAGTTGGGATTTTTTTTTGGCTTTGGCCACTGTAGCATTTTCGTTTATATTTAGCAATTATTGTCCAATCATATGGACTAACTAGGCTCAAAAGATTTATCTCGCAAATTACAGACAAATTGTATAATTAGTTATTTTTTTTATCTATATTCCATGCTTCATACATGCGTCTAAAGATTCGATGTGACGAGAAAAATCTTGAAAATTTTTAGGAACTAAATAAGGCCTTAACATGGTCTAACAGAATGAGAATTTGCATAGTTTCCATGCATCTTATTCTGCACTGTCATGTACTTATGTTTGGGCGTTTGGCAAGATCGTTTCTCTATTGCCTTTTTCCATTTACCAACTGGTCAAGGGTTGCACTGCTTTCGTTTATAGCCAATCGTTTGTGTACAGTTCACCTTCTAGTCAGTGTCTTAATTCAACGTCGAGGCATGCACTTTGCGTTTTAAAGAAGACTTCGGAGACGCACAGAATTTCCAACCGCCTTGGTTAATACCTCGGATTAACCGAGGCAGACATTTTTTATTGACCGGGGCGGTTGGAAATACAGCCTCACAAAATCGATTTACCGAAGCAATCGTCTTAAGCCAACTGCCTCCAAATATAGTTTATTTTCGGAGGCCGCCTCGGTAAATCTATTTTTGGAGATGGTTACTCTATAAAGCCCACCTCAGTGAATCATGGCCCAGTAGGCATCCCATTCAGCCTGATATCCCGCCGTTGTATATATACTGTTGTCTAGGGTTTCCTTCCCACTCCTCCAACCGGCAGTCGCGCCCCTCACTTCGCATACCACAGCCGCACGGCTTCTCTTGCACCCCACTATCGCGGCCTCCCCTCCACGGCACCCCACTCACCTCTCCTCCCTCACCGACTCCTCTTTCTCCCTTTCCTCTCCATCTCCCTACCTCTCTCCGGTGGCGGTGGCACGGTGTGCTGCCATGCAGCACAGCGGCGGTGGGCCGCGCCGGCACTTGGCGCACGGGGAGGCTAGATCTGGCCTTGGCGTGGCAGATCCGGCAACTGTGGCACATCCCCTCTTCCTCGAGCTCGTCGGTGCACAGAGAGGCCAGATCTCGGCGCCCCCCTTTCCCTCTCCAACCCGGTGGCTGACGGCACCCCTTCCTTCTCCAGGTCCAGCAACGTGCAGCATGGGCGTGGCAAGGCGGGTCGCGGCTGTACAAGCGTTGCGGCAGTGCTCCCTCCCCCGAGCTCCTCCACCAGCACGCGGCCAACCCCCCTCCCTAATCTGGCGTGGAGGAGATGGATCCACCTTCACGGCTCTACCACGACACGAATTTAGCGTGGAGGAGCCCACCGACAACGGATCCGATAGGGAGGTGCGCTCCGGCAGCGCTGCGGTGGCTAAGGATGAACTCGGTCGAACTCGGTCGAAAAACTGCTCAATTATTTTCTATTTTTACATTTAAATACGAAAACGGAAACGAAAACGGTAAAGCCGAACACGAACACGAACTCGAACGTACGGAATCTCGAACACGAACCAATTCGAGCGAAATTATATCGAACACGGTCGGTATACGGAATTAATACGGAATACCGATCCACAGTACATA
>Ga0182004_10004077_pt1 | contig 11734 bp, 11 predicted proteins | sample Sormic07211540_1_FD_120479 | JGI IMG/M metagenome (GOLD analysis project Ga0182004, IMG submission 120479) | Endophyte microbial communities from Sorghum bicolor roots, Mead, Nebraska, USA - 072115-40_1 MetaG | ecosystem: Host-associated > Plants > Roots > Unclassified | place: USA: Nebraska...
CAAGACAATTAATTACATATTATTTATGATATTTTGCTGATGTGGCAGCATATTTATTGAAGAAAGAGGTAGAAAAAATAAGACTCCAAGTCTTATTTAGACTCTAAGTCCACATTGTTCGAGATAATAGATAACGTTAGACTCTATGATAGAGTCTGTACTGTGAGTGCCCTTAGACTCTAAGTCCACATTGTTCGAGGTAATAAATAACTTTAGACTCTATGATAGAGTCTGCATTGTGAGTGTCCTAACGTGAGCTGGATCTAGTTCCTCGGAATCATTAGAATAAGAAGAAGATGAGTCAGACATACTCCCTCCGTCCCAAAAAGAGTGTCGTTTTGGGTTTTTGTGCCACAAGTTTGACTCGATTTGTAGAAAATATATACTATTTATATCTCCAAATAAATTTGTTAAAAAACTAGACTTAAAAATCTTTCTAATGATAAGTAGTACTAACTCCATGATTATCAGGAGTACTAATTGCACGTTGACTGCATGCTGCATATAGGTGCAGTGGTACTAATAATTATGGAAAAATAATAACAATGTACAACGAAAAACTATGCCAAGAATAGCTGTTCACAAAATTAATACCTGATAATTTTTATGAACTGCCATTTGCATCTGTAAAAGGGGGGAAATGACATCAACAATGTACAACAAAAAAATGTTACAAACATAACAATTTGTAGAACTAATACCTAATCCAATTTTGCCAAATATACTCTCCCTCACACATCTCATAAACGCCAAGTGTTCAGCTTTGACATCATCAGACATTCCAAAGTTGTATCTTTTATACTGAGTGCTCTATACGTCTCCAGCATAGCCGACTTAGCATTTTCTTTGGCTGCAAGGTGGTTAAGTCTAGCCGATTCAAGCTTCTGGCTTGAAACGTGTTTCTGGCTTTCCAACATCTTTTCTCGACTTTCATTTGTGCCCTGAAGTTTAGTAAGCTGCTGGAGGACCCTGGTGGTGCCACGGGCGACATGCTGACGGACGGAGAGGAAGTCGGAAAGGGGTTAGGTGGTGGCGCTAGCTCTCTCTTCGAGCGGCGAGGCATCCGATTTATCCAAGGCTAGGGTTATCACAGATGGAAAATCATAGAACAAATTGTGGGGAGAACTTAAATCGACGTTGAAAGAAGACGATTCGGTTTCGGGAGGATAGGATTTGGCGCCTGGTGGAGAGGATTTGGCGCGAAGAGAAAATTTCCGCGGGAGAGAGCGCGCTCAGGTAAAATTGCGGCGGGAGGGAGAAAAGAGCCGATGCACACGGGATCGAGAAAGGAAGAAAGGGGACCACAGAGCTTCGGTGGAATCGACCGGTTCAGCGCTAAACGGGCTCTGGCGCATTGTTTCTCATACTGGAGTCGAGCGCAAGATGTGATGCCAAGCCCATTCTCTCTCCTCTATTCTCTCTCTTCCACATAGAATTTTGCTGAGCTGTCTTGGCTATAAGCCAAGCTAACATTGCTTATTGTACATGCCCTAAGAGAGCCAAGTGCTTGGCTCTAAGCCAAGTGATTAGAGCCAAGTTATACAGTATGTTGTCTCTAAAACGCTTTCTCTTTCCTATTCCTCCTCATAATAATTGCTATTTGAGCCCACTACTACATATGCATATGTGCCTAGCTTGGTACTTGCATAAAAGCCAAGCTATCATCTCTCTTCTCTCTCCTCCACATCAGCATTAGCTTGAATATAAACCCATTAGGTCAGTCTCAATGCATGTTTCATAAGAGTGTCATGCACATTAAATAGGGTGCTACATAAGCAAAATTGCTGACTTGGCACGGTCATTAAATGAAGGAGTTTCATCAGATGAGAGAGGAGTTTCATCCCCATGAAACTCATGTGGCTCGGTTAACTAGTTTATAGTCTTGGTAACTGTGCTATGAAATTATGCATTGAGACTGGTCGGCCTTGTTTAGTTTCAAAAAAATTTGCGAAATAGGAATAGTACCACTTTCGTTTGTATTTGACAAATATTATCCAATCATGTACTAACTAGACTCAAAAGATTCGTCTCGTCAATTTCGACCAAACTGTGCAATTAGTTTTTATTTTTATCTATATTTAATACTTCATGCATGCGTCTAAAGATTTGATGTGACGGGGAATCTGAGAAATTTTGCGAAATTTTTTTTTTGAACTAAACAAGGCCTATACCTGCTTTTAATGCATCCATGCTACAATGTAGATCCATGTTGCGATCAGAAAATACAATGTAGATCCTTGTGCTGGAAGGATAATCCATAGCTTCGAGGAAAAGGGCTGCTTCACGAGGAATCATAGGGCAGCCTCGTCTCTCCATACTGTTTATTTCCTTCTCTTTCCAGTGCTACACCAGTTGAACCCTTTCCTCTGGAACGGGAATCAGCTTTCCTATGTTACAAACGGGACTTAAGCAGTTCCTTTCAAGACAAAGGAGACACTGTGTCTGGTTCAAGGAATAAGGCGATTCATCTTTTCCTCACTCTTTATATTGTTTTGTTGACCCATCATCAATAAATTCATTCCACCAAATTTGAGTAATAGGGTGTCTGGTCCAAGTAATAAGATGATCCATCATTTTCTTGTTCATCACATTTTTTTTGTTTAGTTTATGAAACAGAAATTGTTCCTCGCAAGCTAATAATTAGTACTGATACGAGAAATAAGTCATTCTATCAAAATTGAGGCATTAACTTGTTATGCATCACCTCATCTAAAATGGAATTATTCTTCAAACCAAACACTCATAAATTCCTTACTAAAATCCTATGATCCAAACATGCCTTAAATCTGGATGGACCTGTATTACCGCCTGCTGCTATGCTACCAAAGAATCAATCGACACAAATAACTTTGTCCATGCACTGGCACGGGGACTGATGCTTATGTAGGTCAGAAAACTGGGGCAGCAAACTGCTGACAAAAATGAGCTAATGTAACTTACACATACAAAAAGGGTACTGTACCTTGTATCAAGGACAGGCATCACAACAAGGTTCCTGACTATCCTGACTATCCGATCCTATACAAATCTAGTGAAAACTTAAGAATTATGGCAATTAGTAAATTTAATGTTCAAAATAGTGGCTGGTAATCTCTCTTTACATAAAACTGTACAGCCTCAAAAATCCAGGCAATGTGATCACTGAAAATAGGCACAAAGCTTCCATCTTGTTTAACTGGCTGCAGTTATCTCAGTTGGAGTTGTAGAGCAGATGCACGAGCAATCTGTTCCATTGGTGCCTCTTTCAAGCAACCGTTTGTTGCGATTAATCAACAACTTTATCAGTGGTGCTTTAAGGGATACTTGGCGCCAAATCTCATTCACTGGTCCATTCGGATCCTCATACTCAAAGTAACGTTTCACCTGAAAAGGTCATTCGAATTTCAGCGAATAAGAAAATTATTGACAGATAAATATACTGAAAGAAATTTGAATGTGCATGCCATGCCTCTGAAAGCTAAGTTTATGCAATATATAAGACTAGATTGAAACATCACATGTTCCAGCCTCACACCACATATCTCTACCCCATGCATGAATAAGGTCGCAATCTTAGTATGGACCCATCAGCTCGTTCTAGTTATTTTGATCAATCAACCATATGTACTACTCCCTCGTCCTAGAATGATAAGCATATCGTAAACCAACAATTACTCAAACTATATACAAGCTTAGGATATATAACCTGCATCGGTAGATTTGTATTCAAAGTGTTTTTGAGATATTGATTCTTTAGCAAATGATAACATATTGTGAAAGAAATTAAGGGTCAAAATCTATTCTGTATGACTTTTCCCTAATCAATATACACATACATTTCAGGACGGAAGGAGTACATGATGAACCAACAATTCAGTGCAATGGGCCCACTTGCATCCTCAAAAGTATAATACCATATAAGATCGAATTAGTGAAAGAGCACAAAATAACTCATATATGAGGCCAGAAAATAATCATATGGCCAAAGTGACAGTTTGTCAAAACAAACCCACTGTAATGGTGATGGGTATTTTGGGATAACTAGGCCTTATGCTTTGCCAAGAGCTTGAGAGATTGAGGGAGACTAGAATTGTTTCTTCATAATTCATTGCTTAATTATATCAATAGAGTCTATAGATATTTATGTCCCTTCTACTTCGACTAATATAAATTGCAAATACAAAGATAACTAAACTTATAAAGATAACTGGGCCGAACTATCAGCCCGTCGGCCGTGGCAGCCTGCTGGCTGCCCATGACATCTCCCCCTCCCTTGAGGACCAGCTCGTCCTGGAGCTGCAGTGATAGTGGTCGAGGAAGGTGCCGAGAGCGTCCTGGATCCCATGGGAAGAGACGAGCAGCCAGTTGGTCGCCCTGGTGGTTGTTGTGGCCTGAGCCCCTTGAACCAGGGAAGGCTGCCACCGCCGGAAGCTCTTGCTGCTGGAAGCTCTTGCCTGAGCCCCTTGCTGGAGTGGTCGGCGCGACGACGAGGGTGGTCGGCGTGACGACGAGGGTGGGTGGCGGCGGCGGCAGGTGGAGATGATGATCGGGAGCGAGTAGGGCAGGTTGGATTGCTACACACAGCTTCCTTGTGGCGTGCCGCACCAGGAATTATCGCGCTGCCGCCTGTAGCCGCACCGCAGCAAGGCGTTCACGCCCGGACTTCTCCAGTTGAGCACAGACGCGGTTGATCATCATGGCGACGCGATCCATGTCCTCTTGGAGCCGGCGCATCCCATCAGCAAGGACAGTGGTCGCAGCAGGGAGCGATCCGAAACGCAAGTGTAGCAGCTTGGTGAAGTGGTGTCATGCCGGTGTGCCCTCATCCCGCTGGACTTGAAGGAACCACAGTCGGGCGTCATCCGCCAAATTATGGGAAGTCAGACACACCTTTTCTTCCTCCATGATGCGCTCCCGGTTGAAGTATGTCTCGCATTGGTTGATGAAGGCGAGAGGATCAGATTTCCCATCAAATTGAGGAAAATCCATCTGGAATTATGGCATAGGATGTGGTGATGGTAGGGCGCCGGTGGCTGCTGGTGGTGGAGGAGATGGCGCGGCGGTTGGGAAGGTGGAGCGGAACGACGAGGATCGCCAGACTCGTGATACCAGATGTAATGGTGATGGGTATTTTGGGATAACTAGGCCTTATGCTTTGCCAAGAGCTTGAGAGATTGAGGGAGACTAGAATTGTTTCTTCATAATTCATTGCTTAATTATATCAATAGAGTCTACAGATATTTATGTCCCTTCTACTTCACCTCTTTCGCTAAATAACCTATCTGGGACTAATATAAATTGCAAATACAAAGATAACTAAACTTATAAAGATAACTGGGCCGAACTATCAGCTCGTCGGCCGTGTCAGCCTGCTGGCTGCCCATGACATATCCACATTCTTACTACTTCATATTATAAGTCAAACATGAATGAGACAGTGGGGTGATCTTCCCTGGCAAATGCACTAAGTAGCTGACTCAGATGCCAAATGTATACAGAAGTGGAAAGTACAAATGGAGTTTCTTGCCTGAGGCATGGTGATGGCAGAATTTCATGATGGTCTCTAGTTAAGCTAACTACATTAAATCCTGAAAGGCTGATCGGTGAGGAAGTTTATACTTCAGTCCCCATAAATTTATTTTCAAATCCTCTGAAGTTTACTGAGCTACAGTCAAAATGTTATTACATCATTCAGGCACCACATATTTTCCAACATGTTTTGTATGTGCAAACTACACATTGTTTTCCAAGTTAAAAGAACAAAATTCACTGCACGAAACAAATACTGCAGCCAGGAAACATCTAACCCATTGTTGGAACAACCATTTGCCTCAGGAATAAGAAATCTTTAAGAAAGAGCTGTTAATAAGTAGAATAGCATGCATCTTACTGATGTAAACAGCAGTATGATATAGGTTAGTCAGTACTGACCTTTTTTATTTCCCTCTGGTACTCCAGAATCCTCTCTGAACTGATTCTTCGAAGCATTGAAGTTAAGTATCCAGGTTGTACTGCTTTGCTTGTCCCGACAAATATTGATATTTTGTTGTAGTCTATAATATCTTCGAATGGAAGTTCAATGTAATCACTGACTATAACAGGAACACACAGACTGACAAGTGCATCAAATAATCTGCACGCTGAGGGAGTATCTCCGGCAGGATGGAGGCAAAATTTAGATGAGTGCATTCCTTGTCTAGCTGCACGCCGACTCTCCCTCGATTGAGTTCCATGTTTTATGGTTACATCATCCTCGTTTTCAAGAATCTGGAAAAGTGCATCACGGACCTTCCCTCCCTACAATATTCAGAATGACAAGCTGTAGCGTAAGTACATAATATTGCATAAACAAAGTACAAAATCAAAACAGGACACTGACTGTAACTCCATTGACAAGGAAAACAATGATGAACTATATGTAAAAGAAACTAAGGCTCAAGAGACACATTTTAGGAACAAAAAGATCAAACTAAAGGATAACATAGTAATGCTTTGACATTTGTTTTTCTTTTAACAAAAGCAGGATACTTGACGAATTTAGGATGGGGATCTTCTAAAGACTCTTGAACAATTTTTTTCCTTGTTTCAAACCAAAAAGGAAAGAAAGAATGCACCTTCCTTTTTTTCCTCATCTATTCCATACTTAATTTATCTTATCAATCATGGTTTTGTGTTTCTTATCAGGATGTTGTGGATGCTTGGATGCTGCAGTTGTCTTCTATAGTGTTCCTACTTCCTAACGAAATTTTTTGTCTTCAACAATAATATCACATTCTATGCATAGAAGGTGAGCAAAAGAAAAGGAGGTAGGTAATTAACAAAGCCTTTTAGTCCCAAGCAAGTTGGGGTAGGCTAGAGTTGAAACCCAACATGAGCCCCTAGTCACAGTTCAGGCATGTCAATAGCTGCTTTCCAAGCACTCCTATCCAAACATAGATCTCAGCTAGGTAATTGAAACTGAAACAAAAATCTTTCAGAGGCCAACTATGGCAAATGAAATTGTCAAAAAAGACAAACTTTTTGGTGAAGTATCCAAAAAAACTGGATACCATGAATTGAAGATTGCAGAACTCTAACGCTATGCAATTCTCAAATTTGACGAATTTCTGAATCAACAAGCCCTTACACATTATTCAAAAAATATACTGAGATAAAAAAATGAGGAATTTGTATATGTGGCCCTTGAAACCAATTGTCTTAAGAAACCCCAGTTGACTTTTCCTTGTTCAGTTTTCCTTGGGCATCGGTTCCACTTGCCATAGAACAAAACAAATTCAAAGCAGGCACAATTGCATCCTAACTATTGGGAGTTTATCTGCTACTTCTAGCGCTTCCTAGATAACAAAGCTAGAGCTGGTTCTCTGAGTAGTTGGTTTGATCAGGTGCTTGGTGATGTTGGCGCAATCTGACCCAAGTGTACCTTCTGGGACTCGAGGCATCCAATTTGCAGCCAGGGATAAGTCCTATCTAGATGCACATGCCTATCTCTCTTCAAGCACATAAAAAGAGCAGAATTCAGTCACTCATGAGCTCACCCAGCTAGCAAAACGGTTGTTTCATACTGCAGATTGCAATCATTGTCCAGTGTGTGCTTGAGTAATTTGTAAAGCTCTTCTCTTTATTCGCAAAAAGAAAAGGCATCCTAACTCTGTTTTCTTCTAAGCTTCATTTTTATATATGACAATATGCATATAAGAACACCACCAATATAATACCATTCTATTAATACTTCCTCCGTCCCAAAAAGAGTGCAATTCTTGCTCTTTGAGGAGTCAAACAATGTAAAGTTTGACCATACTTATGTACCGAATAAGTATCATTAGACTATTTATGAAATATATTTTCATAGTAAACCTATTTGGAGACATAAATGTTGGTACTATTTTCTATAAATTTAGTCAAACTTATTAAAAATTTTTGACTTGGTTCAAATCTAGAACTGCATTCTTTTTAGGATGGAGGGAGTATCAAGTAAGAATGTTGTGTAAATTAGCTAACTACAAGTTCCAAAGGGCACCTTCACTTGGTTATCTGTAATCTACAGCATACAGTATATGCCCCCCTTAAAACACAGTTGTACTTAAATAAACTGACCGATGCCCCAATCAGAATAAATTCATCATGTTTCTTCCAAAATTCGAGAGTTACCTCCTTGCGGTACCTATTGCCCATGAAGAACAGCAATAAGGGCCGGCCATCCACCCCGACCTCACCCTTGAAGGAGTTGATTCGGTGTGAGTAGGGCAGGACGACATCCTTGACGAGAGATGCCTGGTCGCTACGCAACCTGCCGAAATCAGAGACCAGGAGTACGGCATTGCTGATCCGGTCGATCACCCTGTACAGGGCATTGGGATCCTGGCAGATGAAAACGTGATCCCTCCCCATGTGGCGCCGCCAGTAAGGCTGCCGCTCCAACCACTCTAGGAGCTCCTCTTGCATGGCGTCGTCGCTGTACGCTGCCGCTGCCCCAGAGGCGTTTGCTGCCGGCGGAGAGCGGATGGGGTTCACAACAAGGCTGAGGGAGGAGAAGAAGGGCACGTAGAAGAGGTCGGCGTCGCTCGGGTCGTCCACGCGTGCCACGGGGCGGTCCCGCGGGCCGCGTCGGAGCAGGTCCTTGAAGAGCCACCACTCCGCCGAGTGCTGGTGTCCCGGGTACCGCAGCTGCTCGTCAGGCAGAGCTGCGGCGGCATCCGCGGAGCCCGATGGAGCACGCGTAGCCGTGTAGCTCCGGACAACGCCGTAGGTAAACTTGGCCGGCAGGTCGTACAGGTAGATCTTGACGGGAGCAGGCGGGGCGGAGGTTGATGCCGGAGATGAGTAAGCGATAACGGAGCCCGAACTGAGGGAGTGGGAAAAGCGGGAGGCGGAGGGGGAGGAAGGGGAGAGGAGAAGGAAGAGGAGGGCGAGCGAGAGCGCGAGGAGTAGGAGGAGGACCGGGGAGGAGCGGCGCGACGGCATGGCGCGCGCGGCGAGCGCGAGGAGGGATCTCGGAAGGAGGAGGTTCAGGCGGGGAGGCGGCGACGACGGTGGCGGTGGCACGAGGATCGGGGACGGGCGCGGCTTGCGGGGCGGCCTTCCGCGCTCCCACATGGGGCCGGCAACGCGGTGGGGTGGGCGGGGATGGGGAGGTGGAGTGCGGCGGAGGGAGTGAGGCGGGGGACGACGGAGATTGGGATGCGAGTACGACGTGGTGGCCGCCCACTGGGTGACTGACTGTGGGTCCTGCCCGTCGGTGACTGTAGACTCGTAGACTAGCATTTGTATTTATCTAAAAAAAAGAAGTGGAAAGGTCATGTGAAATTTCAGCCATATTCATGTTTGGAACTCCTAAGAAGAAAAACTTATGCAGAAAAACGAATTATGGAATGCATATTGAGTTTGCTTTGTGGACACTAGCCTTTATATAAGGTTGCACGCAAACAATGAAAGCTTCTTCTTGTTCTTCTTCTCTTGCTCATCAATCTCATTATCATGATCAAATGTGTTACGAGTGATGATATTTTTCGATACTTGTGTGGGAGTGAGGTTCTACAGTTCACCTCTCATGATAATGATGATGATGATGATGATGATGATTTTGAACTTCTTAGGAAGACATCTCAAGAACTTGTGAGAGAAGTTTGCATCACCTACATTCTTGTCCTAGGCTTCTCAATTTATTAACAATCACATTTAGTCTATGAAACGTCTCTAGGACACTCTCTTCACTTGACATTTTGAGCTTTGTATATTTGTCCATAAAAATATATAGCTAGGTATCCTTTATTGTTGTACTACCCTCGTGCTTTGATTAATCTCTTTACACCTCATGTGCCGTCTCCAAATCCTTGATGGTCTACATGACCTTGGGATCATGTGCTTCATAGATCATATTGAGGTGTTGATCCTTCTCTTCTAGACTAAGGTAGGATCCTTCATACCAAGCATAGCAAACTCTGACTACTACTAGTCAAACATCTTTTTCCCATAGCCTTCAAAGAAGCACACATTCTTCTACTCCAATAGTCATAAGTTGTGACAACAAAGTTGGGCTTGGAGATACTATTACTAGCCATTTCTTTACTTCAAAATAGTGAACTCTTCATATTAATACAGACTTGACTCTGATACCACTTGAAAGTATCTTTGGATGGCTAGAAAAGATGAATAGCCTAATTTAAAAAAATCTAAAAACTTGCACACACACACACACACACTATGCAAAGAGGTTAGATACAAAGGAGACACTAATAAGTCTACTTTACTTAGTGTCTTGCAAACCTAGGGTGGTCAACAACCTACACCATTTGAGTGCCAACAATATGAACCAAGCATGTCACTAGAATTGAATTAACTAGGTTGGTTTGCTTCCTGAGGTGATAAATCCTAATAGTTCTGCTCTAGGAATAGTAAGAACACAAAGTAAAGCACAATAGTAGAGTGATCAAGTGAAAATACCACATAAGGGACAATGACGTAGAGATATATCACATGTCATTTTGTGACTTCATGGTCACCTACGTCCATGTTGAGGCAAGCCCAACAATCATTGCTCCTTATCAAAGTTAATGACCCCACAAGGTTGGCTCTGATGTGATGATGTGAGCACTTGATCCATCTCGAGGTGGCTCAATCATAATGTGTTATCCAAGCCCCTTTCAGTAGAGTGGCTCTTCGCCTTCTAGCAAGGATGAACCCAATATCCCTCGCAAATCACCTTTGGAGCACCTCACAATCTTCAATTGAGTGCTTCAATGAAGTCCCACTACAAGTCATCTAGGTAGTCGCAACCACCATGAGTAACAAGAAAATCTACAGCAAATTTTATCTTTGGTGCTACTCGATGCAATCTCTCAAAGCATATGTACTAGAATCACTCCAGTATCACAAAGAATGCAAGCTCTAGCAAGCAAATATGAGTGGAGGTGTATCTCTTGAGCTCGAATGTATGATTGCTAGGAGGTCCAAGAGTTATATCTAGACTAGCCACACCCTCTATTTATAGCTCTACTCAAGAAACTAGTCATTGTTAACTTGATGTGCTAAAAAGAGCTCATGTGCCTCACAAGAGCTTCCCAACAGTCACCTACTGAGTCAATTAAAGTAGTTGTTAGACCTTGGTGTTGTCTCCAGTGCACCACCTTGTAGGGTCGAGATGGCGGACTAGAGGGGGGGTGAATAGTCCTTTCTAAAAACTTATCACGCCGGCTAACCGAAACAAATGCGAAATTGATACTATCGGTCTAGCCAAGACTACACCCCTCTATCTAAGTTCTCTAGCACCTTGTAAAAGATCCTAAACAAGCAAATAAGGTGCTACCTTAGCAAGAGCTTGCCTAACCAAATCTAGGTGCAAGGTCACACAAACCTATGCCACTAGTACTTTGCAAAACAGGGAGCTCCTACACAACTAGTAAGCAAAAGCACAAAGCTCCTAAGCTCACTAGCAATGCTCAATAACAAGGTAACCAATGCCAAATTAGAGAGCGCAAATTACTTAGCTACACAAACTAAGCAAAGTGACTAACAAGGCTACACAAACTAAGCAAAGTGACTAACAAGGTTACACAAACCAAATTAGCCACGTAAGGGAATTACTTCTAGCTACACAAGCAAGAAGGTAACTAGCAAGCTACACAATCTAACTAATTACAAGAGAAACTACACAAGCACAAGTATATGAAAGTAAATACAAGCTTGTGTTAGGGACTTGCAAACCAACGGGAAGAATAATGTTGACACGATGATTTTCTCCCGAGGTTCACTTGGTTGC
>Ga0182004_10004078_pt1 | contig 11734 bp, 7 predicted proteins | sample Sormic07211540_1_FD_120479 | JGI IMG/M metagenome (GOLD analysis project Ga0182004, IMG submission 120479) | Endophyte microbial communities from Sorghum bicolor roots, Mead, Nebraska, USA - 072115-40_1 MetaG | ecosystem: Host-associated > Plants > Roots > Unclassified | place: USA: Nebraska...
ATTAGCCTTAAGTGCTACAGTAACCCACATATGCTAATGACAGATTAGTTATGCTTAATAAATTTGTCTTGCAGTTTCCTGACGAGCTATGCAATTTGTTTTTTTATTAGTTTCTAAAAACCCCTCCCGATATCCTTCCGACACATCCGATGTGACACTCAAAAAATTTTCGTTCCCAATCTAAACAGACCCTCAGTACCTGGCCGCCGGTATTACCGGCGCTATCAAAGTCAATGGATGGATGACTTTGCATGCCATATGTAATCGCTAACCCAATCATGATGAGTCTACCCCCATTGTTATCCGCAATCCGTCCCAGGTGTCCTTTTGCAACCGCCGGAATCAGCTGGTGCCATCTCGTCGCATGCACGAGCTAGAACGAGTAAAAGTGAATTAATAAGCCGCCGGAATCTTTCCGGGAGTAGTACTTTTCTGCGTAGTTTGTTCGAGAGTCAACGACGGCGACTTCCGGGCGATGGAGCCGCTCAAACAGAGACCACAAGCGGCACAGCGAGAGGCTTCGTGGGACCTGCATGGTTGACATGTGGGTGTGCTGCCGCAAGCTCGAGTCAGATCTTGTAGCTGCATGTCTAAACTACAATGCACATGTGTCCTTTGGCATGCATGCATGCATGCACCTGTGTGCACTCCGACTCCTAATCATTTTAACTAGACTATTGCCAAACAAGAAACGAGGCCTAGTGTACCGCTCGTTAAGGACTTGTTTAGTTCCAAAAATTTTTGGGAAATCCACACCGTAGCATTTTCGTTTGTATTTGGCAAATATTGTCTAATCACAAGCTAACTAGGTTCCAAAGATTCATCTTATCAATTCCGAACAAACTGTGCAATTAGTTTTTATTTTCGTCTATATTTAATACTCCATATACGTGTCTAAAGATTCGATGTGACAGAGAATCTAAAAATTTTTGCAAAATTTTTAGGAAACTAAACAAGGCTTAAAAGAAAAAGGTACAAAGTAGTGGAGTACAGTATTTTGTAGGAGTACATGTGTGTTGCTTCAAAAAAAAAGTATTTTGTACATGTGTTTATCCGGGGGCCTCCGGGGTGGTGCGGTGCGGTGGCCACACTTGAGTGCATATGCATCTTAATCGCAAGCTGCCGGTTGCTACACTAGCTTGAGTGCATGCATATATGCATCACCAAGTCAAGAATCATCATCAATAATGCCACCTACGAGCCAGTAGTATTAGCGGCCGGTGGACCCGGTCCTTACATCACTATGAATTGACTAAGCAAATGGAAACACTCCACGTGATGAGATCGATCGATGCAGATGGCTAACGGTATCACTATGCAACAGCTAGCTAGCTAGCTAGCTAGCTTAGCTACGACGTAGTACGTGGGATACATCAGTACGGTTCGTAGCGGCGTCTTCAATCCCAGCCGTCCAAGACGAGGTCCATGATGGGCAGCCAAACGTACGTATGTAAGTACGTCCAGATCAAAGCCCGGAGAATAAAGATCGTTCACTGCGAGTACTAACTTTTTCCAAGCGCCGTCGCTTTTACGATCCATGAACGAGCCGGCGATCGATGCATGCATCTCTCTAGACTAGCGGCAACCAGCATGCATGTCACTATACGCGCATGCAGTTAGGAGACCCAGTCCACAACTGCATGGGCAGTTGGTCGCACGAGGAGCCAAACGAGCTCGCCTCACCAGTCACCGCCTTACCTTTTTTAAGTTTTGTTTGGACGTAATCGGATTTATATCAATCTACATATGTTGAGGTAGGTTGAAGTGGAATTTAAACTAAATTCTACATCAATCCACTCCAACACATATGGATTGAACTGAATTCGATTACATCTAAACAAGGCCTTACCTGTGATCCGATGCGTTGAGATCGCGATCGTGATCAGGTTCCTGCTTATCGTGCAGGAAGCGTACGTAAGATGAGCGCGCGCTCATCGCTAAACGTACAGCCGGCTGCTACTAGGTGCAAGCGAGCTCACGCGGCAAAAGTGTCGAAACAATGTTTGTGATAAAATAAAACCGTAACTTCGTGACTCCTTAGCTTGCTACTCATGAATGCAAAGGAATTACGACTTTCATATCTCCGCGCTATACTAGAATTAACCACTTGGAAGTGTTCTAAAGACAGTTTTTTTTTGGAGGGGAGGGGGGGGGGGGGGACATATACGGATTCTAATTCACTAGGAAGTTCTCAAAGAATTTTGATAAAATTTATACTAACTCTTTGAAATTAATTAGCTTTCAAAAATGAAAAATTACTCCACCCAAAAAATTGATTGTTCTGTTCCTCGTATGTTTTTAATAGGTAAATTCCATTCCACTTTAAGAGGATATATTTTCTTCTTAGATGATCTTACTTTACTAGAAGTTACACTCATCGTTCTAATATAAATTGCATATTACTTTTATCCTAAGTCAAACTTCTCAATTTTTCACTGCTCTATAGCAAAATATATAAACATTTGTACCATCAAAATTTATTTTTATTGAGTTCTCCATCATATATTTTGCATTCATTTGTACATGTACACACGCTAATATTTATCTCCAAAACCTCGATAAAAAAATGTCGGATAAACCTCGATTAAAATACTCCAGCGAGCCACATGTTCTCTGTTGACACGCCTCCCGCAAAATGCCAATTTAGATACGCTTTACACAGAGCGTACGTGTTGGAGATCCGTTCATTCATCAGCGTCAGACTCTACAATCGCCCTGCCCATCCAAACCTGCCTCCGTCGTTAATCATTCTTGTCGTAGTATATCCAGACACGCGTTTCTTAATTAGGGAAATTCACAAAGTCTTTCAAGCCACTACGCGTTTTTGCTGTAGCCAGCTTTGTAGTACTTAGCTTGGTCTCTCCTTTAATGATCTTACTAGATTCAGGTTTCAGAAATACTATGCTTTTCCCTTTATTATTATGTTTTGGATCGGCTCCAGCTGTACATAATTTCCCATCCTTTTTTTTTGAGCGAACATTTTCTATCCTTTCTTGTTTCTTCAACAGCACAAAAACTCAAGAAAGTTCACAGTGACTGCTCCCTCTCTCTCTCAAAAAAACGAAAGAAAAAATCGCAACAACTGATCAAGTGGACAGTATGTAATGTAAGCTAGCAGTGAATAAGTCATCCCAAATCAGTAGTAAAATCTGAAAGCGTCAAGGAGCAGAATGCCACTTGGGCAAATAATTGCACGTCATGTCGTGAAATGCATCGCCGGCTTAGCTCACGTGATCTGATCAACAGCCAAGCAGACTCAAGATTAAGTTATAAAAAATATTTTTATATAATAAATTTATTTAGAGATATAAACAGTAATACAATGTACTATAAATGTAATCAAATTTCAACTAATTTGACCAGCACAGATCTCGTAATTACATTTTGGGGACTGGGGGACTACGATCGAAATGGCAGTGTAAAGACTAGAGCGAGTCCACTTAATCAAGAGTGGTCAAAGAAATTCACCGGGCCGGGGGAAAGCCCTAGGATTTCAGGAGTACTTTACTACTCTTCTGTCTTCTCGGTACCCCTAACTGAATTCTCGCCTATAAATACAGGGCACCGCCCCGTAGGCCGTAGTCTTGTCCACGGAGAGCATCAGCCACTCGACGAGCACAGAAAAAACCAGATAGACACGGGACAACCTCGGCCGCTGAGAGTTCTTGTGCCATCCTCTCGTACGTACAGCTGTGCAGCTCCGATCCATCGAGAGACGGACATGAACATGGACTTCACCGGAGACGCCGACGGCTTCGCCCTCGACTTCATCGGCGACCTCATGTTCGGCGTCGACGGCGGCAGCGTCCCCGTGGCCAGCCCTGTCGTAGTTTCCGACGACCTCACCTTCCCCGTCCTGCTGCCACCTCATCAGCCGGAGTTCCAGCCCGTGTCGTTCTTACCACAGCAGCAGCAGCATCAAGGATACATAGACGTGGGAGCTGCTCCGACCGCCGCTTCGGTCGTTGGCGAGGCGCCGGCGGCGTTCCGGGCGCAGGAGCCGGCGCGACCGGTGATGATAAAGTTCGGGAGCGAGCCGTCGTCGCCCGTGGCCACCACCATGAGGCAGCCGCTCACCATCTCCGTGCCGCCGAGCTCATACGCCTGGGCCGCCGCGCCGGCCGTCGAGGACTTCCGCAAGTACCGCGGCGTCCGGCAGCGGCCCTGGGGCAAGTACGCGGCGGAGATCCGCGACCCGAAGCGGCGCGGCTCGCGCGTGTGGCTCGGCACGTACGACACGCCCGTGGAGGCCGCGCGCGCCTACGACCGCGCCGCGTTCCGCATGCGCGGCGCCAAGGCCATCCTCAATTTCCCGAACGAGGTTGGCACCCGCGGCGCTGATGACCTCTGGGCGGCGCCGCCGGCCCCTCCCGCGACGGCGAACAAGCGGAAGCGGCAGCAGATGGTGGAGGGTGAGGACCCCGACGTCGAGGTGGCCGCGGTGGTGGGCAAGGCAGTGAAGATGGAGGCGCCGTCGTCGTCGTCGTTGACCCAGGCGTCCTCCGCCTCGCCGTCATCGACGGTGACGTCGTCGACTACGACAGGGAAGGGCGGAGGTGCTGAGTGGCTGCCCGTGACACCGTCGAGCGGGAGCTCGGAGCAGTACTGGGAGGCGCTGCTCCGAGGTCTACCGCCGCTGTCGCCGCTGTCACCGCACCCAGCGTTGGGGTTTCCGCTGCTTAGCGTAAACTAAACTAAGCCGCCTGAGACTGTGCCTGCTAGTGTTACCACAGACTGACGGCATGTTGCGTTCGGGTGTTCACGAGATTGTAAATTTGCAAGGGGTTGGACTTGGACCATCTACAGTAGGAATATAAATTGCACAAATAAGTTTATATAAGCAGAGTACTAGGAGTAGATCACCACCTACAGTAGACATATAAGTTGCACAAATAGTTCACTTTTAACAGAGGGATCTAAGGGTTTTTTGCATTCAGTTTATAATTTATTACAATTTGATTTGTTTAAAGAGCTGTGTTCATGATTTGTTTAAATATATATCTCTGAAATATATCAGTGGACAATTTTCACTATTCCCAATTTTCCCTTGTTATCGTCAGGCGCCTTCTACACCACCATATTCTGAATATTTTTTGGTATAATTATTTTGGTGGTGTTTTGAAAGTTGGAAGCAGGTGCACACAATGTTTATCATCAGAAAAACGCTGCCGCTTTGCAGCACCCAAATCTCTGTGTTCAATTTGTGTTGTTCGTGTGTCATCCTCCTATCGGAGTTCTGTCAGTTGGCCATATGGCGTTGGCGTGGGAAGAGGTCGGCGCCACGATTCACGGGGTCGAGCTCTGAATTTAATCCTAGCCCTAATTTCTCATGACTAGGCCATCGTAAAAAAATTAGCATGAGAGATGGTGATATAAAATTTGGTTCCATTTTATATATTCATCTCATAGTAAAAAATGGAACGAAATTTGATATTATCTAAAATTTTAGTGTCTCCAAGTAATGATAATTTGTGGTTAGGGTTGAATTTAGAGGTCGACAGCATGATTCACGCCACCTAGATCATAGCCGTCCTCTAGCCACGTCGCCAGCAACGCCAACCCAGACCTTATACCTTGGTGCCATGACCTATATCGCCGAGACATGTTACCTTGGCCCTGTAGGTTACGGCATCAAGCTAAGAGTCTAAAGATGGGGTTTTGATGCCTAAGGGTATAAATATGAAATTTTAACAAAAAAAAAAAAAAAGCTAAAGTGCAAAAACATCGAAAAAAACTGAAAGGTGAAGACAGACAGGCTGCAGCAGGTTTGTCCTCAGAATTGGGATCCTGTGTTTTTAGTGTGTCCGGGTTACACTTGAACCTCTTTGGGAGTTGCGATCACGTACGTAAGTGTGGACATCTTGTAGGCTTTCGGACTAGTTTTACTTTTGTCTCACCTCAGCTGAATTGATGTATTCAGTACTGTTTCAATCGCTCAGAGACGGTCCAACCTACTATCCGATCCATTTGCACGATCGGTTCAGGAGTCAGTTCAGCTATCTGAACATTCTCAGTTCAGCAGTCAGCCCCAAATCAGGCCCGCAAAGAGTCAGCGATCTATGGTCGCCTCAACAGTTTCCTTGTTTGCACCAGTCAGCGATCTATACGTACTGCTGATTCCACCAAGTCACCATGCGTTTCGGTCAAGGAGAGTTGCAAGATTTATCCCCTGGAACTGGAGGTTGGGTGCATTGAAAGGATGGTACAAACTAGGGGCGAAAGCCCCTCCACTTCTGTCAAAAAAATAAGGATGGTAGAAACCTAACAACCGTGATCTACAGACTAGAGGGCGTGTTAAAACTTGCGTGCCAGCTGAGTCGCTACACGTACGTAGAACCACCGTACCTCTGACAAATCCGGCGTTGAATTCATCGGCTCGATCATAGTCTCCCTTTTCTGCACCCTGATCTGTTCTGTTTCTCAACGCCTGCCTGAAACTGAAACAGTCCATGTCCATCCAGCTCCAGCCGCTGTTCAAGGCAAAGCTAGCTAGCTTACGGCCCTGGCACTGCGTTTTCGCTTCGGTCTCGTCTTCGATCATCTCGGCCTATGGGAATAACAAGAGCCAACTATATGACCGGCCGGGTCAAGCGATTCAGCTGGTTTCAGCTCGCAGTTCGTTATGCCGTTCCCAAGCCACCATGACCTGACAACGACATCGAACCAACCAACTCGCGCGGTTAAGACACACATGGAATGCAAAGATCAAAAAAAAAAAAAATAATGTACAGAGCTTGACCTGCAGTAAGTGTTTTCATCGGCTGATCGCTTCAGGTTCCATTCGGAGGGAGGTTGGTCAGCTTGGACTCGTAGTAGTCAGAGCTCGTTGCTCGGTCAGGTCGCGACCCGATCGCTGGAGGCCGCCGACGCTCGGCGTAGACAAGAGCTAGCTGGAAACGCATCTTGTTTGCATTGGTAGGTTTCTTGCATAACCTGGTTGTACACTCTCCTCGCAGCATCAGAGAGTCCTCATTCCTCTGGCTCTATGGCATCGGTGTATATATATGCCCATGGATCGACCTGAACGAACTCTGTCTGAAGAAGAGCTTGATGTTGAGTGGTGACAGAGGTGATCGGTCTACAAATACGTTCTAAGCAGTGCTGAAGTTTTTAAATTGGCTAGCAGTGCATTGCAACGGGGCATACAAAACCTGTCATTGAGCTTCACATAACCTGAAGAATGGATAGGGTCGGGCTCGCCGCTCGCGCCGATCCGCCGGCCGGCCAGGGTTAAGGTCAGTCCGGCAGTTTGGAGCGACGTGCATCTACGTGTTTGACCTGGACGGCTGAAATGCTCCTCTGCCCCGTTAGGACATTTTGGACCGTACCAAAGGTGCCGACGGGTTTAGTGATTCCATCGATTTTTTTTTTGTCTTGTCCGTTTGATCCGTAAACTGTTGAAGATAGTACCATACAATTGCATAGAAGTTGTGGACCTAGGTGGGGGTGAACGTGCGAAGTTAGGACTTAGGAATAGCAACAGAGTCCACCTGCATGGGCCTGGGGCAGGGCGAGAGTGGCAGCCGTCCCAGGCCCACGTAGTAGATGGATCCCTCCCCAGGTATGCATGTATTTCCTCTCAAAAAAAAAAAACTATGCATGTATTAGTACTAGTATTCAGCATTTTAGTAGCCCGAGTATATATACGGCAGATGACTCCGCGATCACGAGACTGGTTCCTTGGACTTCTCGGCTTCCCCTCGAGTCACGGCAAGCAGGCACCACTGCCGCCAGGCAGCGACCGGGGTATGTCTGCGCGGCAACGACGTATTCCAGGCAGGCGACAGCAACCAAACGAACCTGGTACGAATCTCTGTCATCCCTAATCATGTATTGCCACAATATTCAATCTGTTAGTGTTAGGCATTTGACACCATAAGATGGAGTATTCGAATATTCAATCTTTGTGATTTTTTTTTGTCTATAGCACTCATGTTATTTGAAAATTACGTTTACTGTTTTTTTAAATAAAATTATTGAAGAACTATTTCATATCTACAATGTAACAAGAGAGGTTTTAGTTTATAGAAACAAGAGAGGTTCAATGAGTTGAGAAGCATCTCTTACAGGTCTTCCCTGCTGTATTTTTAGGTAAAAAAATGCATTGAGAAGTGATTATTGGATGAGATCAATATTGACACCGTCATTGATGACTTCACATCGAGGAATATTAGAAGAATTTTTAGGTATTTGAATATGTATACAATTATTTTATATGAATATTAGGGGGTGTTTGGTTGAGGGTGATAAAATCAAACACGCACTGTAGCATTTTTATTTTATTTGACAACTAGTGTTTAATTATGGACTAATTAGGCTTAAAAGATTCGTTTCACAAATTATCCTCTAGCTGTTGTTTTAGCTTTGCAAATAGTATATTTAATACTTTTTGCATGTGTCTAAACATTCGATGTGATGAGTAATAAAAAAATAAAGGGAACCAAACAGGGCTTTAGTAATATTCCACTTAGGCCTTGTTTGGATGTAGTCGTATTCACATCAATCCACATGTGTTGAGGTGGATTGGAGTGGAACTTGAACTAAATTCCACCCCAACCCACACCAATACACATGGATTGAAGTGGATCCGACAACATCCAAACAAAGCCTTATGTGTGTATATATATACTAGCAATAAGTAGTACTAGTAGGATTATTATCATGATTATATAAAAAAGCCAAAAATTTTAGTTTCATTTTATGTTTGAAAACTCAGGACTGGCCCTTTATGGTAATCCAATAAAATAGTAAGGAATTTTGAAAACACATAGATGATATATATTATATATTTACATGTATAAACAAGACGCAACAAATAACACAAAATTTTATGACTCGACTTAAAATAAAAAAACAATTTATATTAATAAAAGCCGTCGGTTTTTGTTCAGAATAATCTATTTTGGGTCTGTAATGGACATCCACAGGTGAAAACCAAAATCTGAAACCGCCCCTATAAGTTTTTGGTCTCCAAACCCGAAAACCATAGGGTTGCACCTGCACCAGCTAGACCCGAAACCCGCAGGGCTCTGACCTGAAATTGCTTCACTGCCATCCCTACTCCTAGTGCATCATCATGTACATATATATGGCAGTTGCTATATTTTAGGTACTTGAATTTTTGGAAAGTTTCACACAACAACTCACAAGAGACAACTAGTACAAGTAAAAAGACAACTCACAAGAGACAATGAATTTTTTCTATAGCCAAACAATGACAAAAGTTATATGTTGTTTGAGTAACAAACAAAATCAAACACCTGAGATATAGGAGAAGTGCATAGATATAGGATACACTGAGCCTATATTAGTTTAATTTTGTTGGAATTTATATCTCCGAATTGAACCCATTCCTCAACTTGACAGTATCTTCTAGAATTTGTTTTAAAATTTAACAACACTATTTTCTTATTGGCTAACAGTGATGTTTACGATGACTTTGTTGATGTCAAGATCTAATAGTTCAGTTATTTGAGCTTCTCATAGGGTGTGTATATATTTGTTCGTAAGGATAAATGTGCGCTTGTCTTATGAGTGTATAGATTTTTATTGCAAGTGTCTATAGTGAAAACTTGATTATAATTACTGTTTTTTTTGGTAATAAAGCCACTCTATAGTCTACATGGATCTGCCCTCGCTAGCAATAGCTAGCGTTCGCTAAATTTCAAAGCGGTAGAAGTAGCGGGCGACGACTGGTCGACTGCTAGAGTGGCTGCTATTACCGGCGCTACCAACTCAATCATCGGTATTGTATACCGCTGACTCATTGTCGACAAGTCTGCCTCCGTCGTTATCCAGCGCAGGTGTCTCTTTTGCACAAGCCATTTAGTCTAGAAGCCCCATCACTGTTCCTCCACGATCGACGACGAAGGCCTTGTTTAGTTCATAAAAAAATTTACAAAATTTTTTAATTTCTCGTCACATCGAATATTACGACACATGCATAAAATATTAAATATAAATAAAAAAATCAATTACACAGTTTATCTGTAATTTACGAAACGAATCTTTTGAGCCTAATTAGTTTATGATTGAACAATATTTAACAAATACAAACGAAAGTACTATATTGTCTATTTTACAATTTTTTTAAAAACTAAATAAGGCCGAAATAAAACCAGCGACACGACGGCCAAGGCTCTGGCCCTTGGCTCTTGGCGAGGTCTCGAGGAGGACATCAGCTTGTGTGAACTCTGGAGTAGTGTGAATGTTTTTCTTTGACAAAAGAATAGTTATATTAAATAATAGCTAGGTGTATATGAACACGTTACAAACACTCTAAATTATACAAATATTTAGAAAATGAATTTTATCTAAATTGTACCTATATTGTGAACAACTTCATATCTTAAAATCCAACTTGTATGACACTTTGCAGTATGGATGACCGTACAAGCAAATATTCGGCAAAAGGCCTAAGAACACATGCCTAACAAACGATGGCCAATGTAGGCGGTTTCTATTCGATGGTGGCAGCACCTTCTCCACTTTGATATCGCCTCCGGAAATAAAAGTCTATATATCGTCAAACCGGCGGGGATACCAACGCTGTAGTTGTTACTCATATCTTCAGTGAGCCGTCATGGAGAAAACGATTCTAGCCTGCTTTCTCGCTATCGCCGAAGAGGAAGATAAGGAAATAAATCTTTAAAATCAAAAAACTTGAGATGGAGAGACTAGCCCTAAAAACTCAATCTACTAGAAAAAAACTTACCGATGGAGAGAGGGAGGGAGACCATTGGTATGGAGACAAGAGCGACGGCGGCGCCGCCGAATAGGAGACCCTAGCGGCGGCTGCTACTGCGTTGTGTTCCGTGGATAATATTAATACGACTATTATGCGGTGGCAGCCGGATTAGATTCAAAAAGTATTTGAATTTTGATATTATAGTATTTTTGTTTTTATTTAATAAATATTATCCAATTATAGAATAATTAAGCTTGAAAAATTCGTCTCGCGATTTCTAGACAAACTATGTAATTAGTTTTTATTTTTATATACATTTAATGCTTCATGTATTTGCCGCAAAATTTAACGTGACTGAAAATTTTAAAAAGTTTTTATTTTTTTGTTGAATGCGTGATGAGTCACAGTCACCTAGCGCTCAATCACGGGAAGAACTTCGTTCGCTAGTCAATCAGCTCGGCACATGCATGCACAAGATGACGAGAACGAGTAAAAGCGAATTAAGACGCCGGAATTGTCGCTGGGAGTAACGACTTTTAACTTTCCTGCGTGTACACTAGTACCAATACATGTCCTCGTATTCTCGACCCCGCGGTTAGAGACTCGACGACGACGTACTTCCGATGGAGACACCTCAAACAGAGAGACCAGAGCAGTATAGCAGCTTCGTGGGACCTGCGGGGTGTGCACAGTAAGGATTAATAAACTACTCAAAATTAAAAAACTTTTCAAGACTTCGTATTAATTTTGCGGCAAATATTAAATATAAATAAAAACTAATTAATTTTACAGTTTGTTTATAATTTACTAGACGAATATTTTGAACTTAGTTAGTCCATATTTGAATAACAATTATTAAATAAAAATAAAAAAAAATCTACGTTAGCTAAAAACTTTTTACCACCCCCAACTTAAATCGGCCCTAGGCCTTGTTTAGTTCTCCAAAAATTTTGCAAAATTTTTCAGATTCCCCGTCACATCGAATCTTTAGACGTATGCATGAAGTATTAAATATAGATAAAAATAAAAACTAATTGCACAGTTTGG
>Ga0182004_10004079_pt1 | contig 11733 bp, 13 predicted proteins | sample Sormic07211540_1_FD_120479 | JGI IMG/M metagenome (GOLD analysis project Ga0182004, IMG submission 120479) | Endophyte microbial communities from Sorghum bicolor roots, Mead, Nebraska, USA - 072115-40_1 MetaG | ecosystem: Host-associated > Plants > Roots > Unclassified | place: USA: Nebraska...
CTTCACATTGCCACATCCATAAACTGCCGTCGAAATTGTCATCGTGCAAGAGAGTATAAAAAAGTGGTAGTTTGGGAGAGGCACCGGGTAGTTTCAGAAGAAAGTTGTGATCCAAGAAAGAGAATAAGAAAGGACAATCAAGGAAAAATTGCCACGAATGAGTCAAATTGGCACACAAGAGTATCTCCAACAACATCACTCAAAATACAAGACCTATTTGTAATTTGGATGGTACTAGACGAAGAGTTCAATACTTATTTTTATCTTCTCCAATAATATAACCCAAAAAAGAACTCTTTTGGCAACATGAGTTTTTAGAAGAGAGATGATACTTCATGAGACAGTTCGAGCCTTGATCCAACTGCTCGAAGTTTCACGCAAGGAAACAAGACGTGGAGATCAAGCAAGATTCTAATCGGTTAGAATAGGAATTGATATCACATTATCTATGGCAATTGTAACTGTGTAACCCTGCCCTCTGGACTATATAAAGAGAGGCAAGTGACCCCCTTAGATAATTCAATTCGACACACAACAATACAATCAGACGCAGAACGTAGGTATTACGCCCACACAGCGGCCGAACCTGGATAAAATCCTTGTCTGTGTCTTGCGTAACCATCAAATTCGTAGCTTGCGCACATGTCTGCCGATAAACTACTACCGTGGATATACCCCAACGTAAACTGCCGACTAGCTTTCGTCGACATCTAATAATATAACCCAAAAAAGAACTCTTTTGGCAACATGAGTTTTTAGAAGAAAGATGATACTTGTATTTGGATATGCCTCTCGTACCATTCAAAATGGATCTCCTATATAAGTGCTCTACTAGAGGCTTTAAGTACTTTGTACCTATTTTGGTTTTAGGTCTTGCAATATGTTTTTTTTTGTTACAGATGGTCTTGTTTGGTTTTTACCTAAAATTTTTTCATCTATCACATTGAATCTTTGGACACATACATTGAGCATTAAATGTATACGAAAACAAAAACTAATTGCACGGTTTGGTTGTAAATCATGAGACAAATCTTTTAAGGCTAATTAGCCCATGATTAGCCATAACTGCTACAGTAACCTACATGCGCTAATGGCAGATTAATTAGGCTTAATAAATCCGTCTCGCAGTTTCCAAGCGAGCTATGTAATTTATTTTTTATTAGTATCTAAATATTCCTTCTAACATCTTATGAATCCAATGTGACACCTAAAAACTTTTCACTCACCGACTGTTTAGTTCACCCTCAAAAAATAAAAACTTTTCAAGATTCTCCGTCACATCTAATCTTGCGGCACATCATGGAGCATTAACTATAGATGAAAACAAAAACTAATTACACAGTTTGCCTGTAAAATCGCGAGACGAATCTTTAAGTCTAGTTACTCTATGATTGGACAATGTTTGTCAAATAAATACAAAAACGCTACAGTGTCATATTCCAAAACTTTTTGCATCCAAACAAGACCTAAACAAGGCCATAGTCTAAGATCTCGCTTGCCTCGTATGAGCCGGCAAGATTTTGCTTGCCCAGCTAGGCAAGACGAGGGTAGCTTGTCGCCTCGCCGGAGAAATAAAGCAGAACCCCCGGGTCCCGTCCCGGTCATCTGGACTCCTCGGGCCTTGTTCAGTTCACCCTGAAAAGCAAAAAGTTTTCAAGATTTCTCGTCACATCGAATCTTGTGGCACATGCATAAAACATTAAATATAGACGAAAACAAAAACTAATTATACAGTTTAGCTAGAAATCACGAGACGAATCTTTTAATCCTAGTTAGTCCATGATTGGATAATATTTGTCACAAACAAACGAAAGTGCTACATTACCGAAAAGTTTTCACTTTTCGGAACTAAACAAGCCTCGGTGCGGTGCCGCACTACCGACTCGGCAGTACCGAGCGTAATCGCTGGCGTCATCCCGTCTCCTACTCTCTCTGATCTCTTGCGCTCTTTGCCGGACAGAAACATCTAGACGCGCGCGGGTGCTCGGGGCGGGGCCTTGCTGACCAACAGGCAACAGCGATGCCGCACCTACCCGCTCCAACTCCACTCCACCCACAACAGCCACACCCGCATTAAGCCCTGCGTAGAAATAGAAAAAAAAAACCTAAAAAAAGCAGCCACGCCCACTGGCCGCGGCGCCGCGCCCCCCTCCCAGTCCCAGCTCGTCGTCTATATAAACGGGAACCACCCGGTTGCCACTTTGCGTAGCGAGTTCTGGGCGCAGAGAATCCCCAGGCGAACAAACAGGGTAGTGGAGAGGAGAGGAGAGGAAGGTTGGGTTCGGACGGAGAGAGCCAGAGGCCATGGCTCCGATGAAGCTGTACGGGGCGGTGATGTCGTGGAACGTGACGCGGTGCGCGACGGCGCTGGAGGAGGCCGGCTCCGACTACGAGATCGTGCCCATCAACTTCGCCACCGCCGAGCACAAGAGCCCCGAGCACCTCGCCCGCAACGTACGTACCGTACCCTTCCTGATCCCTATCCCGCTGTCGTTGCTTTTTTTCCCCGGAATGGAAATGCATCGGTCCGTTTCCGTTCGCGTGCTGGTGGCGCCGCTGTGGTCGCTATCGTCGACGGTCGATCTGAGCGCTTTAGCCGCTCGTACGGGTTTTCATTATACGGGGGACCGGAGGTTTTAGGATTATAAGGATGGGGTTTCGTGGAGGGAATCCAAAATTGACAAATCAGGGAATTTGTTTCATACTGTAAATGGTAAAATTCCAAGATTATAAGAAATGGAAGCGTGGAATTTTTATAGGTTGTTGCAGATCTGGGCTAAGCGGAAGAACCTGATGAAAACTGAAGTACTTTGCCCCTTTCTCTACCTGCCATCCGCCCACACACGTTCCACTACAATAAACCGTGTTCCATCTGCCAGCGTCTTCTCTAATCCCATCGACTACCCAAGGTCTGGGCTGCGCGGACTGGATTGAAGTTCTGTAACTCCATCTGGAAGGGATTAGGTATTCAGTTAGTATAACTCCATCTGGAAGGGATTAGGTATTCAGTTAGTTGGATTGTGGGATAAATCCTATGCCTGCTGTATGTGATCCATGCTGTTCAAGTGCAAACAAAGCAGGTAACAGAGAAGGACCAGGGATGACAGCCTTTTTTTTTATTATTGGTCATCGTAAATTTTTGCAGAATTTTATGCAGGAGTCGTTTGATACTCGTAAATTTACATATGTTTCACTTTCCTGAAATTAAATTTGATGTGCACCTGACAATAACAAGCCCATTGAGACTTTTAACTGGCAAAGCACGCACGAATGTGAAACATTTTAATATTTGATTCTTGTAGTATGCACCTGTCCTGACTCTTGATATGTTCATCTATTTCTCTGCAGCCGTTTGGTCAGGTTCCAGCTTTGCAAGATGGTGACTTGTACCTCTTCGGTATGATCCTATCTCTTGGGATCTTTTTTCTTCCACGGAAATAGGGTTGTTTTTAATACATTGTTGCTGTGACTAATTCGCCTGTTGTTGGTATTATTAACCGTTTCATAAATTTGTGACATGGCTAGCGCTTCAATGTCCACTTAAATGATATCTCAGATTTTGTTAGAAGCACATGTTCTTAAGAGATATTAAAAAAATGTCTGATTGCTAGAAGCACATGTTCTTAAGAGATACTAAAGGAAACAACATTTATATATACACCATGATGTTAAAAAATGGTTGTCTGATTGCAAAGTGTCATTGCACCATGGGGATTGCATATTTGACATGGTTACCATGTGTTCAAGTTTTTCCCCACTAGTCCAATAAGGAAGTGTTCTATTATGTCGTATATAAAAACCAAAGCTGAAAGGAATCCGAATTTGACTTTTGGTTATCTTGTTCTGTTTCATCTTGTGCTGTCTGTTCTATAGGAGTGAATTGATTGGCAAACATGAATGAGTTCAGTAAGCATATTAAAATAAACACATTATTTCACTCTTGACTCATCAGGGCATGTATTTAATCAAGTGCAGAGATGGTATGCCTTTTTTTTGTATTTAATTATTGCTTTCTGAGAAGTGTTTGTAGAATCATTTTTGCATCTACTAATGATGTTGATTTTCTAATTTTATTCTTATTTAAATATTTTTCATCTGTGGTGCCAGAATCACGTGCAATCTGCAAGTATGCTGCTCGCAAAAACAAACCAGAGCTGTTGAGGGTAGGAAACCTTGAGGAGTCAGCAATGGTGGATGTTTGGATGGAGGTGGAGGCAAACCAGTACACCTCTGTATTGAATCCCATCCTCTTCCAGGTTCTCATCAGTCCGATGCTTGGAGGAACCACCGACCAGAAAGTTGTGGATGAGAACCTTGAGAAGCTGAAGAAGGTGCTAGAGGTGTACGAGGCACGTCTGACCAAGTGCAAGTATCTTGCTGGAGACTTCCTGAGCCTTGCTGACCTTAACCATGTATCTGCCACTCTCTGCCTGTTTGCTACGCCCTACGCATCTGTGTTCGACGCTTACCCGCATGTGAAGGCCTGGTGGTCTAGCCTGATGGAGAGGCCATCTGTCCAGAAGGTCGCTGCCATGATGAAGCCATCAGCTTGAAGCGGGCTGCCCTATCAATCGGTGAATGGAATAAGCCAAGTTTGTTCTGGGCATTTGCTTGTTCAGTGATGTGTCTTCGATGTTGAAAGTTCAGTGCTTATGTGTGAGCATGCTTGTAATCAGGTCTTGAATTGTTCTGAAACGAGCATTCCCGTGCTCGTTTTGAGAATAAACTTTGCGTTAGGTTCCTCTGGATCTTGATGAGTTCTCATTTGATGGTTGCTGCTGCAGTGTTCAGGCTGGATGTTATCATTGCAAATGCATGTGCATAGTCCAATGGACAACTTGTCTGGATAAGAGCATCTCCAACCATTATACATTTGAAGTTATGTATTTTAGGCAAATTGTAAACCCCAAATGAAAATGGCAAGGCTAAAATCGGGTGATCTCCAACCGTTATGCAAAATGCCAAGTCTATCATCTTTTTTTTTCCGGGAAATTTTATTTCGCGGCACTCCTTCCCGCGTGGCCAATCGATCCCGCGTCAAATAGCCCGCCGTCGTCTCCCGTTCACCAATTTCCGCACCAAACAGCCGTGCAGTACCGATCGTGAGCCGCGCCAAAACCCTAGATATCGCATTGATGAAGAAGGCGTACCTGGCCGGCGTTGATGAAGAAGGCGTCGTAGATTCGTCCTATCGCGCGTTGTGTCGTCATATTGTGCGTTGCTTCGTCCAAACGCGCACGCGAAGCTGGCGAAGGAGGACGCGCGATGCTTCTCCTATCGTGCGAAGTGGTGGCGGTGCGAAGGGAAACCGCACCAAGGGAAGGAAAAAAGCCCGCGAGGTGGAACCGAGAATCCCGTGATCTCTATTTGCATAGCCGGACTCCTTCGGCATATATGCCAAGTTTCCCCCTCCAAATGCATAGCTATATAAAATACAAAGTCCAAATACATAACGATTGGAGGGGTTTTTTTTTGGAGTTTTATGCATTTTGGTAAATACCAAGTCCATTTGCATAATGGTTGGAGTTGCTCTAAAAGGCAGGTCTTATCTCACATCTTAAAACTGAAAGTAATTGACAGATATGCCCTTAAAAAAGGGCAGTTGCTATGTAGAACTACATGGATGTAGCAGTAGACCAGGGCCTTGTTTAGTTCACCCCGAAATCCAAAAGGTTTTCAAGATTTTATTGAATTTTACGACATATGCATAAAGTATTAAATATAGATGAAAATAAAAATTAATTATACAGTTTGACTGTAAATTATGAGATGAATCTTTTGAGTCTAGTTAGTTCATGATTAGATAATATTTGTCAAATAAAAACGAAAATGCCAGAGTACTAAAATTCGAAATCTTTTCGAAACTAAACAAGGCGCAGCGGGAAAAGAGATGTCATATATCTCTACAACTGAAAATGGACGGAGTATGTGTTCAGAAGTCGAGGAGATGACACAACTCACATGTGGCCTGTGGGTGTTGTCAGATTAGCATAAATACAGTTCTAAAATGTTAAAAAAAAAACCATAGATATAGATTGGCACATTTGACGGGAGCGATGGAAGAGACAGTGGATGCTCGATTTTGCTCGTTTGTAGCCGTATTATAGCTCGAAGCTCGTGTACCCATATAGCAGTTCCAAGCCCTGGCCGCTGGCATGGGACTGGGGGATTTGGGAGAGGACAGAGGAGCAGATGTGTCATGTGTGCGTGAGGATGAAGACAAGAAGGCACGACTTGGGTTCAAAAAAAAAAAAGAAGGCACGACTTGGGCCAGTTTGGCCCATGAAAGAATAGGTTAGTTGGGCCAAAAAAGAAAAAAAAAAGGTAAAGCCCGTGTTAAGCTACTGAACCCTCAGCCACGTGCAATTACATATTTGGTGAAACAAATACAAGGGATGCTAGTCATTTCTAGTGACACCCTCCCTTTCAAAAATCGCTTATTACCTCGGTCCAAAATAAATACATGTCACTTCTCAAGGAGTCATTTTTTAAACTTAACTAGAAATATAAAAAATAGTAGCAACATTTGTATCTTCAAATACATCATAAATAAAAAGTGTATTTTGTCTAGATTTCGTTACACTTTTTAAAGATTCAATTCTTTGGGAACAATATATGTATTTATTTTAGGACAGAGAGAGTACGTAATAATTATTCCCTAAAAGTATAAAAATTATTTTTGAAGAGAATCTACATTAGAAGAGTTTCTATAAGAACTCGAAAGTCTACCAAGTGCACCTTAAGAATAAAAGTTAGATTACACCATACACACCTTAAGAGTAAAAGACACTAAGAATTTGAGTTGTGAAGCTGCTCTGCATTTCACACTGCATACACATTCATACACAAACCCGGGACGAGTTGCATACCTACCTTGGGTATGGTCCAACCTAATCTAATGTTGGCCATGTCAACTACCAATTCTACTATTCTATCTACTCCAATATACTACCTGCAACTGTTGACCGAAACAGCATGGTGCTATTTATCAAGTTGGCAGCAACTATTACAACTACTAATATTAAGAAGATAAATGAAGATAGGGATTACATGTCCATCAATTCTCCCCTAATTCTTGCGCTCCAGCTTGGACTGATCTTGATGATTCCAATCCTTGCACACAATTCTTGGAACTTAACTCACCCGAGTAATTTAGTCAGGGTGCCCCACAGTGGCTGGCGATGGCGAGGCTAGCAACGGTCCTCGACGATCGTTGCAACATGTCAGTGGTTAGCCCTATGTAGTAGTGCTAGCTAGGTGTAGCACTGACGGCTGGACGGAGGCGGCTCATCGTGGTCATGTTTGTGGTAGTTGCTCTCTCTTGGTGATGGTCAACTCGGTATGGTTGTGGTACTCCTATGCCTGGTGAAGCTAATTGGGTACGATGGTGGTGACCGGTGACGATCCAACTATTACTAACTTCAGAGTTTGATGGATGGATACAGATGCAGCGTTATATGGAATTGGATGGCTGTTTCACAATGGACTGACAACTGTTGGGCTAGCTGCGGTCTATATGGACTGGCGCGATGGTGATTGCCTCACATGCGTGTGGCCTCACCGTTGTGTCGATAGCCAACGGGAGGTGGCCCTTTGATGCTTGTCTTTTTTTCTTGGAACCATAGTTATTAGAACTGGACCGGACAATGCGGTCGGTTCCTCGATTCATTATTTGTTTAGTTCGATTGCACAATAGATCTTTTAAGTGCACCCACCGGTAGGGGTCTGGTTCCTTCTTTTTTGTCAGACCACCGGTCTGATCCTAATAACTATGCTTCAAACCTAATGGATGGTGACGTGAAGCGGTGATGGCATTGCTCCTTGTCTTGGTGCATAAACACGTGTGAGGATTTGCATTAGATTGTGTTGGGCACGATAGAGGTGATCCTTGTGGGCTTACATGACGACAATAGGCCACACATGCCTATGACCTTGTCGAGGTGGTAGTGATCTCCTACTTGTGGTGAGACCGACTTGTCTTGCATGACGCTCTCAAGTTGGTTTTGCACCATGTCCATGTCATACTTTAGGATGTGAGTTTTGGAGGTGGGAGACTTTACACTGAGGCCATCAATAGAGACACCTTTGACACTTTGCTACTCTTTGAAAGCATTCTATGAGGTCTTATATCTCTTGGGTTTCTATTGAAAAACCTTAGGTCCCTTGATTGGCGTTGGCAACATCTATGGATGTTGTGTTCCTCCCTAGGTATTGTCATGGTTATTGCCCCCATCTGCAAAGCTCTTTGCTTGTTTGTTGTGGCTTACGGGCGTATATTTGCTAGTGCTTTGGTGGCTTGCTAGTGATGTATTGTCATGGATGTTCTTGTTGTTTTCTTTGTGAGGATGTTTTTTGTTGTTGTGTGTTGTTGTAAGTTGTTTCTTTCATTCATGTCACGGGAAAATTCTTGATCATGGTGAGAGAGAGAGAGAGAGAGAGAGAGAGAGAGAGAGAGTATTTGCAAAGGAACTCGAGCACTCACAAGGAAGATGCTCCTGAATGTTGGCTATGTCTGATTCAGCACACTAAATAAGATAAGAGAAACATTGCTCTTTTAAATAATATGTTCGTTTCCAAATATGAGGCCTCTCCAAAAAGCTATAAAATGATCAATGTTAGGACCAAATCCGAGGCGGTGCGACGATAATCACATCATCCGCACTCAAGTACTCCTAGATACATATTTGCCTTCACATTTTCTACATAATAGGGTAGCTCGTAGCTATCGTATGCATAAGTAACTTTGTCTCTCCAAAGGAGAAGCCAACATGTATACATAGCTTTGCCTCTTCAATCCAAAGAGAAGATAAAGGCTCCGCACCAATTATCTCGAGCCGTCTGGCTAGCACTATCAGGCTGCCAACTTCAAAGCAGAGCAGAGCACATCAGAGCGCACAAACCACAAGCAACTTTGCCCGCTTTTACTTTGGAGCACGACGGCTCGTCATATCCGCGCACCGCTGCCGAAAGAAGAGCCGTTCGCGCGCGCCGACGTCGATCCAAAGGGCGACAGCCTGCAGCAGGATGGCCGAAATGCGCAGAAAAAATGGCCGCGGCCGTCGGTGGCTACCAATAAATGGACTCCCACGCCACGCCGCGCTCTTACTAGCACAAGGCCGAAAGTCTGAAGCCAGCGTTGCCGAGCAGAGAGAAACAGAGCGCCCCCTGTCCAAGTGTCCAGGACACCCTCCACGCACTGATGGAACTCTTGGTGTTCGTGCTGCTCTTGCTGGCCGTGCCACTCAGAGGATCAGGTGAGACATCTCGCTCAGCTTTCAGAAACGTTAGGCGTTCAGCGCTGCCAATACGTGTTTGCACAACCTACTACTAGCTTCCACTCCACACATTGCTTCCATAGTTCCATGCCGTATTGAATATTGATAGATGAAGCTGGATCGTTTTAGCGTATTGAGAATTTGAGATATCAATTTGCTTCTTGCTGTGTCCCGCGTGGTGCGTGAGTGCAGACGGCGCGTGGTGCGTGTGCCGCCCGGACGTGGCCGACGCGGCGCTGCAGAAGACGCTGGACTACGCGTGCGGCCACGGCGCGGACTGCGCCGCCGTGCTCCCGACCGGGCCGTGCTACAGCCCCACCTCGGTGCGCGCGCACTGCTCCTACGCCGCCAACAGCTACTTCCAGCGGAACAGCGGCCAGGCCAACGGCGCCACCTGCGACTTCGGCGGCACGGCCAACCTCACCGACACAGACCCGAGTACGTACAGCACGCGCCCCCCTTTATTTGCTCTCGATCGACGTCGTCAGACACCTGCATCTGTCATGACCGTTTCTAGTAGTATCTTGCTACTGACATCTGTTGCCGGTTGCAGGCTCTGGAACTTGCAAATACCCTGCAACTCCAAGGTACGTAGGATGCATAGCGGGCAAACAATGTTCGCAGGTGAAACAAACACGTTACTGATCGAATCCGTCGTGCGTGCGCGTGCAGCGAAGCAGGGACAAGCGGCAACGCAACCGGCACGGGCACGTCGTCGCCAGGCTCTGCGAGTAACCCGGCTACGACGCCCAGCACGGGAGGGAGCTTCACGACACCTGTCGGCGCATTTGGCCCCACGCCGAGCACCGTCAGCGCGGGCACCACCACCACCGCCGCGTTTTTTGGTCGCCATGCCCTCCTCGTCGCCGTCGTCTCCGTCGCCCTGTGTTTCTTGGTGCGCTAATTTGGTCGATCAGAAGGAATCCGAAGCAGGGCCACTCTCTGTGTAATTGGCGGCCGCACAAGACAGGGCTTTTTTTGGTGTCATGCCGTCATGGTGATGATTTGACAATTGTTCGTTTTTCTGTTATATCATGTTTCTCGTGGTTTCCGTAATTCCGTTACCTCCGTACATGAAAATGGATCGAGTTTGATTACTTTGCCCGAACTCTCATGTTTCAAGGAATACGACGGTGTAAATTGCTAGGGATGACCAAATTTTGGATTGGTGTATGATGCCCTCAAGTTCTCAAACCATGCACCACTCAAGTTCTCAATTTTCTCTCCCAATTTCCTCTAACCATATATATATAGCCTATTTGGGTGGGGAGAGATTAGGCCTTCTTTTGATTGGGAGCCAACCACGCTAATACCGTGGATTTATTAACTATTTTTTGTCTAAACAAATACAAAAATACTCCTTTGCAGTCACCTGATAAGTTGTATTCTTGTCAGTCACCTGCCTCCCCATACTCTTCCCTACCACCTGCGCCCACCCCAACCGCCTTCATCCCCAACTCTGGCAGGCTTACAAGAGAAGGAGTTTCGAGGAAGGAAGCCGACTAGTCGGTGGGGAGGAGGATTAAGGGCCCTAGCGGCGGTGGAGATGGTCAGACTAGATTGGGGCAGGTGAGACCGTAGGCGCGCTAGGGTTTCGTCGGAGCTACACGACCACCGCCACGACCATAGAGCTCCGATGAAACCCTAAGCCATGACGGGGCGGTGGCCAGTGGAAGGAGTGAGGTCAAGGAGGAGGGCGTGAGGAAGAAAATGTGAATGGGGGAGAAGGGGAGCGCGAAGAGTAGGAGTTTAGCACGGCGGGAGGTTGAAGGTGACTCAAGCATCGGTCACATATGTGGCGAAGACACACCCGAACAAATATATAGGTCCCATAGAGTTTCATGCCACTATGGTAAATGTGACCAAACACGCTCCTTCCTGCTGTTGAAATTTTGAAATGACGTGGAGGAGAAGCTTCCATGCATGGCCATGGTTCATGGCGCGGATGATGTCAAGTGTCAACGCGTCCAGCACCAAAGCTTCTGCCTGTAGTTCCCGCGCACCTCTAGGCTCGAGCGCTAGCTCCTCACAGTACCGCGCCCCGTCATTTGCGCGATCCACTTATTCCTCGCTTCCAATGCATGCCTTGCATTGCCACCATCTACATGTTCCGGTTCCTGGCCTTCCTTCTCCGACCTGTTTCTCTCTGTGTCTTCTCTTCTATCCCGTGTCTCCGGCAAGCACGCGGCGCTAGCTTAGCGCCCTGCTGGTGCACCCCACGCGCGCGCTTCTCCGTCAGCTTCTCCACGGATCGGCGGCATTATATTGATGCGCGGCGCGACGACGCAGCGGCCGTGTCATGAGGAAGCTGTGCCCGAACCTGGACCGCGACGATTCCCTGGACACCGTGCTGGAGGTGCCCATCCCCGATGAGATGCTCATCAACGCCCCCGGCGCCGACAAGCGCCGCGGCGCCGGGGGCGCCAACATGCGCGCCTGGCTCAAGAACCAGGCCTTC
>Ga0182004_10004080_pt1 | contig 11733 bp, 13 predicted proteins | sample Sormic07211540_1_FD_120479 | JGI IMG/M metagenome (GOLD analysis project Ga0182004, IMG submission 120479) | Endophyte microbial communities from Sorghum bicolor roots, Mead, Nebraska, USA - 072115-40_1 MetaG | ecosystem: Host-associated > Plants > Roots > Unclassified | place: USA: Nebraska...
CTAGTTGCATAGGTTTGTGTGACCTTGCTCCTAGAATTGATTAGGTGAGCTCTTGCTAAGGTAGCACCTTGTTTGCTTGTTTAGGATCTTTTACAAGGTGCTAGAGAACTTAGATAGAGGGGTATAGTCTTGGCTAGACCGATAGATTTAATTCCGCATTTGTTTCGGTTAGCCGGCACGTTAATTTTTAGAAAGGACTATTCACCCCCCCTCTAGTCCGCCATCTTGACCCTTCAATGGTGATGTTTCTTCGACTGATCTCATTTGCACATCATGCGTTGAATATATTGGAATAATGCGTACTGCACTCCCCAGCGACACAGTGGATTGGGAACCTTCTCACTCGGTGCCGTGAGAGGTCAGGCAACAGTGGATTCAACAGTAGGTAGGAATAGTAAATGCTCTCTCTCTTCTCTCAATGACGGTATCACGCCCCTTATATAGGGCTCGGAAACCGACCTAAGGCAATTACAGAAATGCCCCGTGACGGTGCCGGAATATCCCAGCATATTCTCATATTACAGTTTACTGACCCTAAGTCATTCGTGTAATTTCACACTACGAACCCTGTGTGTGTCCCCTGTCTAGGGCTTCAGCTGGTCGGAGGCTCGGATCCTCCGCTCGGCCGCCGATCCTTCGACGCTTCTTTGTCGGAGGTTGCTCAGCCTGGCCGCACCGAAGGTTCCTCGGCCCGGCCACTCCGGAGGTTCCTCAGCCCGCTCGGCCACCGATCCTTCGACGCTTCTTCGTCGGAGGTTCCTCAGCCTGGACGCGTCGGAGGTTCCTCCCCTCCGCCGCGTCCCTCGCCATCCTCGGACTTGGGAGGATCGGAGGTTCCTCCTTTCTCTGCTTGTGGGCCTCCGTGGGTGTCTCAGCCCCTACATACACTTAGCATGACAAGACGAGTCGTCAACGTTAATCTTTCTCAGGATCCTCCGCACGTATTCGCACGAAGGTTCCTTGGGTGAAGGATATCCTTCAACGCTACCAGGGGGAAGGATGCGGCCAGCCCCCAACAGTTCCCCCCTTTTTGGGATAATGGCACTCCTGCGGTCCATGTGCTCAAAAACGTGCCACGCTGCGGAGGCTGCGAGCATGGTTGCTGCCTTCCACCCTGGTGCGCAGGATGTGCTTGTTAGCGGTATTGGAAAGTTTCTTGTACTTAGCCATAAATTCTCTTGGTTTGTTTGTGTTTTCAAGATCCTCCGATCCTTGTTGTTTTGAGAGCTTGCTATCCTTCACGCATTTGATTGCGGAGGACATCGAGTTATCGTTGAGATTGCGCGTCTAGCCGTTGGAGGTAGCCGTTAGAGTTGGGAATCGCAACGGTCGCGCCGAGTCCTCCGCTTTTAGCCGTTGGGCGCGGGGAATCACAACGGCCGCGCGGCCCCAGGCCCCCCTATAAAAGGGGGTGCGGGGGAGCTCTGGGCTCTCACCCCTGCCGCTGATTGCCTGCATATTTTCCTTCGCCACATTTCTCTTGCTCTCTAAGCTGCTCGCGTGAGTTGTCGTTGGGTTTAGTTCCTAAGTGTTTGAGGAGGTGCTAAGGTGGCTCATTTTCCTTCGCCTCGTCCTTCGAGATCAGATTTTTCTGGTCCTTTGCGTAATTTTCTTAGCGTGAGGTCCGGAGGTTGGCTGCGGAGGTTTGAGGATTGGATGCTTGAGGTGGCCGCAGCTCAAGATCTGGAGGAGACGCTGTCTGACGTTGAAGTTTCTGTTGGGGATCTTATTAGCGGGAAGGAGTTTGACTCGATGGCTGTGATTACCTTTGAGTTTGGGGAGTCGACCATCAAGCCGGAGGATATCGCAGATATGGTTGAGGTTGGGTTTTTCAAGGATGGTCGTGCGAAGGCTCCTCCTGCTGGCCAAACGGTGCCTGCGTCTGCGGAGGAGTATGCGGTGGTATTTAGGGATTTCTTTATCTGCGGACTCCGGATGCCTCCGTACCATTTCCTCCGACAGGTGATGGAGACTTTCAACGTGGAGCTGCAGCATTTCAGCCCTAATGGGATTCTGACACTTAGCAAGTTTGCATGGGCTTGCGAATCCTACGGAGCTGTTCCCCACATCGACACTTTCTGCTCCTATTTTGAACTCCAGCGCTAGCCTAAGAAGGTCAAGGATGCCGAAGGAGTGGAGTTCATTGCACAGTATGGGAGCTGCGCGTTCATGCCCCGTCGCACAATGCCTAGACCAAGGTGCGAGATCTCCTTTTTCCAAAAGGGCAAGTGGGACAAGGATTGGATGAGGGCCTGGTTTTATGTGAGGACCCCCACCGCATCGAAGACTCTGGACGATGGTCGGGTTGACAAGGTTTACGCGTACGCATCAAAGATGAAGGAGCTCAAGCCTGTCTACAAGGTTGATCCTTCGACGCAGATGTCGAAGGAACGCAGGGCCTGCGACCAGGCCTTCGCGCTGGCCTGCCGCTACTCCGGAGGTCACGATTTGGTTGAGGAGATGGTCGCTACCGACTACTGGCCCCTTGGCCGCAGGACCGACGAGTTCACCATTGAAATGGTACAAGTGCCGGTGTTTGGTCCTCCGGAGGGGTTGCCATTTCCCCGGTTCCACGCGGGTTTGCCGGAGGGTGAGACGAAGGAGTCCTTCCTCGACCGCGTGGAGGTTTCTGCCCAGAGGATCGTTGGAAAGATTTCGGAGAAGGAGTATCTCCAGAGGAAATCTACGCTGGGGACGATGCCGCGTTTCAATCGCATTTTTGAGGAGTTGGGGATTGAGTACAACGAGTACGTCATTCCTTCGGATGTGTTGCTTGGCTTGGAGAAGAAGAAGGATTCTTCCAAGGCTGTTGCTGCAGCCGAGTCGAAGAAGAGGAAGGGTGGTGGTGCTGTGAAGACACTTGCGAAGAAGTGCAAGGCGGAGGTTCTATTGGAGGCTCCGGTGGAGTCTTCCTCCACCCGATCCTCCACTGCCGAGTCCAACTCGGTGGATTCTGCGCCGCCGGAGGTTGCAAAGGCTGCTCCTGCTGCCGGAGGTCTTCAGGCTCTGGTCTCCCGTGCGGTCTCGTCTGTGCGCGCGCCCTTTGTGTCGCTTCTTGGGGAGGAGTCCTCCGACGCGGAGGCCCCTAGGGCGAGTCCTGCGCGGGAGGCTTCTGCTGGGAGAGGGTCTCTGTCGAAGGAGAGGCAGGAGGAGTCCAGCGACGAAGCTGAGTCTGCCTCTGCTCGGAGGATAAAGAGGGCGGAGGATCCACCGCGGCCGGTTGGAGGTGGTATAGACTCGCTGTACATAGGTAAAGTTTTTTGTTTTGTTGGTTTTGATCTTTCTGCATGCTTTTTTTTGTTTTGGTATTTTATTTTTGTATATTTTTCAGAGGATGTAGTTGCGGGGTTGGCCAGTCCGGAGGAGCTGGCTAGAGGTGCCAGCATAGCGCAGGAAGGTCTTGCAGTTCCTCCGCCTCAGAATCCTGCGCCCTCTGCGCTGGCTAGCAGGCCTTCACCCGCTAATGTTCTAGGTCCCGGTAAGTTGCTAACGCTTTTATGTTTCTTGTGATTTTAATGAGTTGGTTACTTGTGGTTAGCGTTGATCTTGCTTTTGTTTTTGCGCAGGTGCTTCTGATCCTTCGATCACAAGTTGGACTGACGCACTGCGCGAGGTTCATTCTTTGGTCGGAGCTTCGTTTCTGGCCTCCGCTGTTGATAATAATTTTTTATTTTCTTATGTTTTTTCCTTACCTCTTTTGCTCTTCAGATCGTCTTCGTCAGAAGCTTCGCCATATGGACTTTGATACCTTTCTTCGCGTGCAGTTTGAGCACCATAGCCTTGTAAGCTTTGAACTTGCTTCTTTTTCCTTCGTGTTTTTCTATTCGGAGGTTTGATTCTTTTTGCTTTGAGTAGAGTCACCACATGGCTGCAGCCTTGGAGGAGCGATGCTCCCGAGAGGTTATCTGTCGTGATGAGGCTATTGGTGCTTTGAAGAAGGAGAATGAGACCTTGGAAGCTGAGAAGGTCCGTCTGTCGGAGGAAGTCCGGGGCCTTTCTTCGACCCGACACGAACTTGAAAAGGGGAAGAGCTCAAAGCTGGGTCGGAGGTTCTTAAAAAGGGGAAGGAAGAAGCTGAAGCTTCGGCCGCTGTCCTTCGCGAGAGCACTTCTCAGCTTGAAAGGGTGAAGGACCTGGCTGTGCAGCGGGCCGAGAAGGCCGAGGACATTGCTGACCGCCTCCGCAAGGAGCTTGACGTTGAGCGGACGTCTGCAGCTGTGGTGCAAACCCGCATGCAGAAGGCGGAGGCGGAGGCTGCGGGTGTCATCGGGCTCTACTCTGGCTCGCTTGCGCAGTTCGGAGGTAGCACCTCCGCTCCTCCGCCCGGCGGCGACGTCGGGGCTAGCCTTGCATGGCTGAAGTCTCACATCAGCATGCTTCCTGACATTGTTGAAGGAGCGGTTGATTTTGGAGCTTTGGCTGCGGTTAGCTCCTTCGCCAGGCTTGTGCGCCGCGGAGGTTGCCCCCACGCCGAGGGGGTTGCGAAGGAAGAGTTTGCCTCGGCGGAGGATGTTGGAGAAGGAACCTCCAGCCTGTGCAAATCTGTCCGGTACTTTATCAGTTCGTTCTGGATTAGGTTTGGGCTGGCTGAGGCAAAGAAAATGGCGGAGGCTCGCCGCGCTGAGGTATATGTGATTTGATTATCCTTTTGCATGCTGTGTTGCTACTTTGCTATCCTTCAAGTCTGTGGTTTTGCAGGAGGTTGACAAGAAGAAGGTTAAGGATGACAAGGCCGGCTCCTCACGTCCTCTTAACGAAGCACGTCCTTCGACCCAAGCTGATGCGGAGGTTCTTGAGGCTGCCGCCAAAGCTCCGGAGGGATCTGGTGCCAAGGCTCCAGGAGAACCCGAAGCTCCTGCCCCTCCTCCGCCACAGGTGTGAGGGTTTTCAGTTTGTAGTTTTTTCTTAGTTTTTTGCGTCTGCTTCTTATGCGACGCTTTTTTGTAAAAATGGGCGAGGTTTAAGTGAGTTTGTAATGAAAAGTTAGTTATGTAATATATTGGTCTTGTTTTGAATGTGTTGTTTGTCTTACATTTTATCCTACGCAGGTCTCTAGCGGAGGACCTGTGCAGGATCTTTGCGAAGCTCCACTTTCCGTCTTTTATAATGTGATTTATGTATTGGGAGACTTGTGGAAATACTGGAGAACTTCCTTTCCTAACCTTAGTATAGTTGATATGTTCAACTTTGTCGAGTTTGATATTGACGACGAGCGGTCTGATTTCCTTCGCTCGCTTGCGTACCAAGGTTCATGGCCTCCGGCTTAGGTAGTTGTTTCCATCTTATGTTTTCTGTCTTAGGTTATGTGGGTTTCTTCTTTTGACTTAGTTTGATGTATTTCTGTAGTCATCGTACCCTATCCTTCGTATTTTTGGAGAAGATGATGGGACATGCTGGTTGCCGGAGGATCGTGAGGTTTTGGCTGAACGTTTTCTTCCTGGGCGTCAGGAGGTTCGAAAGTTACATCCTATGTGTTAGTCGTATCCTTCGCTTGGGCGAGGTGATAATTTTTTTTAACTTTTTGGCGTAGGTTATTAGATCTCCTCCCAGGCATGATGTCCTTCCTTCGAATTTTGTCGAAGGAAGTTATATTACCCCGGTGACATTCAAGCGCGGGGATCTATACGCAAGGGGCTGGCTGATTGATTGGTGGCGCCATATGTGTCCTACGCGTAGCGTTGACAACTTGGTTGAATTTCTTGCTCGTGATTACTGCGATGAGTTTAGGTTTGTGCCAGATTCTTACTTAAGAATTGTACGAGACTCTTAGAACCTTCGGCTTTCTGGCGGCGAAGGATGCTGGTTTAAGTTTTTTGTTTTTCTTTTTTGATGTGAATAAATGATGTACGTACTACTATCATGAATAAAGATCAGAGGTTTTTATGAAGGCTCTTGCTACAACCTTCGCACTTCTTAGAGGTCTTTTTATTACAACCTTCGCTCATTTCAGCGTTGCGATTGTTTTTGTTTTTTGAATCCTCCGCAATGTCACAGTGGTGTTGATCCTAAGTATCTTTGTCTTGCTGTAGCGTATGCGTAGTTGATGTTCGATGTAGCGAAGACGCTGGTGGTCATGTGGGTCGCGCAGGCTTGCTGTTCTTTGACCTTAGGGCCTTCGCTTGCTTTGGAGCGAAGGAGCCTTTACTGAGTTGGGCTCATCTTTGCCTTTGCTCAACTCCCGTGGAGTGTTGTCGAGGGATACCTTTGGGTTTATGAGTCGTAGGTTTTGAAGGGATGTTACGAGACTTCGTGCGATACCCTTCAGAGACCTCTGATACTAACTTGCAGTGCTTTTATTGTGGCTGTACATGACTCTGTGGTCGATGTTCATCACAATGCCGCAGCTGTAGCATTACGAAGCTTCGTGCAATACCAAATTTTTGGGCGGCTATGAGGCTAACTCTTGCTTCCATGCTGGCCTAGGTTTTTCCTTTTGTGACTGCTAGGCTTGCACTGGCTGTTTTGGTCTGTGTGTACTGATCCTAACTGAGGATGGGGGGTATGGAGAGCTTGGTTTTATAGGCTTTCTTGCATTTATTGAGTGTACTTTGTTAGGTTGGAATTTACTATCAAGTTATTATTGGTTGTTGTGATTGTTGTAGTAGCTAGTCTTGCTTTACTTGACTGAGGGTGATTGTGAGCTTAGGTTTATTTTCAGCCTTTGTGTGTTGGAGGTCTGCTTGGATTTGCAGGATACCTTTGACCTTATCTTGGCGAAGGTTATGCTGTTGTTGGCGAAGTTTACTTTGTGAATGTGAAACCTTCGATGCCTTTTGGTAGAGGTTGTATAGCCCCTGATGCCTGATTATCTTTCAGGTCTTTGTCAGGTTTGAAGGTTTTGTCCCTCCTGGTCATGTTGTGATGCCTAATGTGGACAGGGCTTTTTTCACTTTTGACCATGTGTCCTTGCTGTCCGGCTCTTGGCCAGGTCTTTTGCTAAGGATGTGGTGTTTTTCCACCGTTGAGGACGTTCCGAGCTTTCTTAGCCTTTGGTTGAATGCTGCGGAGGGTCCTTGTAATCACGTGATGTTTTGTCGAATGCTACAGCCTCGTTGCTGGCTGTTTTTCGACTTTTGAGTTTTGCTTCTGGGGTGGATTTCTCTTTATATCTTAGAGGTTTTACATAGGTTCTGCCTCGTTAAAAACCTCACCTCCTAGTAGGAGTACCCCTGTGAGGAAAAGAGTGCAGACCTTGGGTTGCAAAAATGTAGAGAGAAAAAGAAAGTAAGTGTATCTAAAGTCATGGATGCCGCCGCTTATTTTGCGGGGGGTCATCCTTACACTCAAATGTAAAATCTTCGTAGATTGTCGATGTTCCACATGTGGGTGGAGGTTCTACCTTCGAGGTCTTTCAGGTAGAAGGATCCTGACCTTTCCGCTTGTATTGCTGTATAAGGTCCTTCCCACTTGGGTTGCAATTTACCAGCGTTTGGATGATCTCCTTTTTCTTGAGTACCAGGTCCCCATCTTGTATGTCTTTCCGTACTACCTTGCGATCTCTCCACTTTTTGGTTTCTTGCTGGTACTTGGTAATGTTCTCCACTGCCTCCAGTCTTATTGATTCCAAAATTTCCTTGCAGTACTCTTCATCTTCAGCCAACTGCTGCTTCATGGAGCGCAGGCTTTGGTGTTTGATTTCGTCGGGCAGCATTGCCTCTTCCCCATACAAGAGCTTGAATGGAGTGAACCGAGTTGCTCTTGAGACTGTTGTGTTATGAGACCACACAACTCTAGGTAGCTCGTCAACCCATTTCTCCTTTCGTAGGTTGAGTATAGTTTTGGAGATTGCGGAGAATATTATTCTGTTTGCTCTCTCCACTGTCCCGTTTGACTCTGGGTGGTAGACGAACGCGAAAGCAATTTTGGTTCCTATGTGATGGCAAAATTCCTTGAACCTGTCTGAATCGAACTGTTTCCCGTTGTCAACTGTGAGCAGGCTTGGAACTCCGAATCTGCAGACTATGTTCTGCCAGAAAAATTTCCTAACTGTTTCAGAGGTTATGGTTGCTAGTGGCTTAGCTTCGATCCATCTTGTGAAGTATTCGATGGCTACGACAGCGAACTTGTTTCCCACCTGGGCGGTTGGCATCGGTCCTACCAGGTCCATTCCTCATCTCTGCAATGGCCATGATGGTGATATGAGCTGAGTTGGTGCTGAAGGTCCTGACTGGATTGGTGAGAAGGTCTGGCAAGCTTTGCATGTTTTCACTATATCTTCAACATCTTTGATGTGAGTTGGCCAGTAGAAGCCTTGTCTCAATGCTTTGGCAGACAATGCGCGGGGGCCGATGTGTGACCCACATATCCCAGAATGTATCTCTTGCATGAGTTCTCTACCCTCGGTTTGTGATATGCATTTCAGCAAAGGTTAGACTACACCTTTCTTGTATAAGTTTCCATCAATGATGGTGTAATTCCTTGCTCTTGCTTGCATCCTTTTAGTTACTGCTTCGTCATCTGTGGCTGATTTGCCATTGAGGGAATCTGTTATTGCTTGCCTCCAGTCTTCGCTTTCTGTCAACAGGACTGAGCGGAAAGCCTTTGGCAACGATTCGGTTGCGGGTGCTCCAATGACATGGTAGAAGGTTCCTTCTGGCAAGGCGGTGTTGGTGGCTGCTGCTTTGGCTAGTTCGTCCGCCTCGCAGTTCTCGGCTCTTGGAATGTACTGTAGAGTGAACCCCTTGAACCTTCTCTCCAGCCCCCTTACGACGGTTAGATATCTTGCCAGCTCGGGGTTGTGTGCCAAGTACTCCTTCTCCACCTGTCCCGCCACCACCTGGGAGTCTGTTTTGATGAGCAGGGTTTTGGCTGCCGAAGCCATAGCTTTGTTAAGTCAGAGGATGAGTCCTTCATACTCGGCTATGTTGTTTGTCGCTCTGAATTCAAGTCTCACGACATACTTTAGCTTGAGGCCGGATGGTGCGACCAGGACAGCTGCTGCTCCTGCCCCTGATTGCCCCCAGGCGCCATCTGTGTACAGTGTCCATGGCTGGTCGACTATCTTCTCCTCTTCTTTGCTCGAAGGTGTCCAATCTGTCATGAAGTCAGCCAGGGCCTGCGACTTGATGGAGGTTCTAGGGACATAGGTGATGTCGAACTGCGATAGCTCAGCCGCCCATTTCCCTATGCGCCCAGAGGCCTCATTGTTCCTAAGGATGTCACCCAATGGCTGTGAAGTGGGTACCTTGATCTCATGGCTTTAGAAGTAATACTTGAGCTTTCTTGATGCGCATAGAACTGCGTATACGATTTTTTCTATCTCCGTGTAGTTCAACTTTGCTCCTGACAAAGCTTCGGACACATAGTAGACGGGCCTTTGCACCGTTCCCTTATTATCACTTGTCTCGTGCACCAAAACAGCACTGACAGCGTGCTCGGAGGCAGCCACATACAGCAGTAGGAGAGTGTCCGGCTCGGGCACAGTTACCACCAGATTGCTCGCAATGTAGCTCTTGAGCTGCCTGAAGGCCTCTGATTGTTCCGGACCCCATTCTGTTTTGCCTCCTCCTCTTAGCAGTTTGAAGAATGGAAGGCTTCGTTCTACAGATCTTGAAATGAATCTGTTGAGAGCTGCTATTCGACTAGTCAACCTTTGCACTTCTTTCTTGCTTGAAGGTTCTGCCATTGACATGATTGCCTTTGTCTTGTCTGGGTTAGCTCTGATTCCCTCGGAGCTGATGATGTATCTCAGCATTTTTCCCTTGCTGACCCCGAATACACATTTTTCTAGGTTAAGTTTCAGCCCGGCAGATCTGAGGTTGACAAAGGTTTCCTGTAGGTCCTTCATATGATCCTCTTTGTTTCTGCTCATGACGACAACGTCGTCGACGTAGACTATGATGTTTCTTTGCAGCTGACTTCCCAGAACCTTCCCCATCATTCTAGAGAAGGTTGCTCCAGCATTCTTGAGACCTTCTGGCATTCTGGTATAGCAATATGTGCCGAATGGAGTCGTGAAGCTTGCCTTTCCCTTGTCTTCCTTCTTGAGCCAAATTTGGTGGTATCCGGAGAAACAATCCAGCAGTGAAAATCTCTGGCAACCGGCGGCTTTGTCGACAGAGGTATCTATCCTTGGCAAGGGGAAGGAATCTTTGACACAAGCTTTGTTGAGATCTGTGAAATCTATGCACATTCTCATTTTGCCATTCTTCTTGGGGACCACGACCACATTTGCCACCCATTGTGGGTACATGATCTCTCTGATGACATTCGCGTCCAGAAGTCTCTGCACCTCTGCCTTCGCCGCTAAGGTTCTCTCTTCAGACATCTTCCTCTGTCTCTGTTTCTTCGGCCTCATTCTTGGGTCGATGTCCAGCGAATGCTCTATGATGTCTCTGCTAACTCCCTGTAGGTTAGTGGCACTCCAGGCAAAGATATCCTGATTCTTCTATAGCACGTCCAACAGCTCAAGCTCCTCCTCTCTGCTAAGGGTGGCGGATATGGTGACTTTCCTATCTGGTCCTGTCTCCTGCAGAGGGACACAATTCGTTTCCTCCTGATCGGCCAGGTCTGTTTTCCCCCTTGGCATGTCTGGTGGCTGGCAAGCTTCTTCTTACATGGAGTCCATGGAGTTTATGTTCCGAAAAGACTTGTAGATTGCTTTCTCTATGTTCCTCACCTCTTTTTGACTTCCGCGAACAGTGATCACCCCGTGCAAAGACGGGATTTTCATGCACAGGTACCCCATGTGAGCAGCACCATTGAATTTGTTCAAGAACCTCCGCCCGAATATGGCATTGTATGGGTAATGCAGGTCTACCACGTCGAAGGTGACATACTCTGTCCTTGCGTTTTCCGATATGCCAAAGGATACAGGTAGGGCGACCTTACCCAGAGCGTGTATCTGCTTTCCTCCGAACCCGATCAAAGGTGATTCCGAGGGTTGGAGCTGGCTTCTGCTGAGCTTCATTTGGTCGAATGTTCTGGCGAATATTATGTCTGCAGAACTTCCTGAGTCTACTAAGATCCTGCTGACTCCCCAACCCGCAACATTCGCTGTTATGACCATTGCATCCATATGTGGGTAGCTTTCTAACCTTAGATCTTCCTCGGTGAAGGTTATTGGGGTTCTAGACCAATCGGTGCAGCGGACCGGCCCCTGAACTGCAACATTGTTGACGAGCCGAAGGTTATCCTTCTTCTGCTTCTTTGTCTAGAACTCCATTGAGGACCCTCCAGCTATCGGCAAGATCATCCCAATTATGGGCAGCGGTGTGTGGGGGTCGATTTGATTGTCGGGGTGGGGTTCTGGTTTTGGTGGAGGTGGAGCTTGGACTAGCTGCAGCTGGTTGGGTGGAGGAGGTAGCGATTGCTGATGGGGCTGCGTGGTTTCGATGTATGTAATCTGCGGTGGTCGGGGATGAGCATAGGTTGGTTGCAGGTTGTGTTCTGCGGGCTGCTGTGCCGGGCGCCAAGCTGGTAGGAAGCTAGGATAGTAGGCGGAGGCCAACGCGCTGGGCTGAATTGGAGCTGGGTGTTGCTGGCTTGATCCTCCGACATATGAGTAGTAGAAGGATTGTGGGAATGTGTGATTCACCTCCCGCGGCGGCACGGCTGACGGAGGAGGTTGCGGAGCCGACCTGCTCTTAATCCTCTCCTGAGTTTCTTTCGCATCCGGGCAATCTCTGGTGGAGTGACCCTTCTCCTCCAAATGGAAGAAACAATATTGCTTGCACTGTCGCTCTCACACCCGGATGTATGAGAGCATTCGGGTGCCAAATCACATGTGCGCCA
>Ga0182004_10004081_pt1 | contig 11733 bp, 5 predicted proteins | sample Sormic07211540_1_FD_120479 | JGI IMG/M metagenome (GOLD analysis project Ga0182004, IMG submission 120479) | Endophyte microbial communities from Sorghum bicolor roots, Mead, Nebraska, USA - 072115-40_1 MetaG | ecosystem: Host-associated > Plants > Roots > Unclassified | place: USA: Nebraska...
CTCAAAAATTGTTTGAGATCAACTATGTTACAAGAAAGACTAAATGGCTTGGCTATGTGCAGCATTGAGAAGGATATTTTGGACGACATTAATCTTGATACTATTATTGAAGATTTTGCATCAAGAAATGCCCGAAGACGTTTTTTTACAAGGCACTGACACATTATATTTTTTGAGGTAATCATAATGGTTATTATTTTTAGTTTTATTGTTACACTATTGAGTATTGTTATGTTTTGAGCGATCATGCTATATTGCAAAGTAATTTTTATTATCCATATTATATACTGTAATTTTGATGTTAAAAATTAGTTCAACGGGCCCTTATCTTCTTGCTTGCCCAAAGGCCCTTCAAATTATAGAGCCGGCCGTGGAAGAAATCCACTTTAGGTCACTCAACTTTTGTAAAAGTTTGTTTTCCGTCTCTGAACTTCAAAACCGGATAAAATATATTTCTCAATTTTTGAAACCATACAAATTACGTCCGTGATATGGTTATGAGCGGTTTTGAAGGCAGTTTTGTCTTTTTTATTTTTATTTATTTTGGCTGAATATTTGAAAAATTATAGTAAAAACACATAAAATTCATAAAATAGTAAATCTGATTTTGTTGGACTCCAGATAAGTAGATCTACATAGTGAACATATAATATAGTATACTTTAGTACAAAATTATTATTGTAGCTTTAGATTTGTATTTTCCTATAATTAATTAGAATAATTCATAGCAATAGTTTGTATGGTCCAATTGTGGTGAATTTTTTATGTTAAACTAATTAATATATGTTTAAACTATGCTAAAAATTTCATACTCATTAGATCATGTATAACTAAGTTATAGATTTATTATAATTTAAAAAGCATAAACCTAAAAAAATCTACAACTAAGGTCCTGTTTAGATTGGAGATGAAAAATTTTTGAGTGTCATATCGGATATGTCGAAAGAATGTCAGGAGGAGTTTTAGAAACTAATAAAAAATAAATTACATAACTCGTATGGAAACTCCAAGACAAATCTATTAAGCATAATTAATCTGTCATTGGCACATGTGGGTTACTGTAGCACTTAAGGCTAATCATGGACTAACTAGGCTTAAAAGATTCATCTCACGATTTTCAACCAAACTGTGTAATTAGTTTATTTTTTATCTACATTTAATGTTCCATACATGTGTCCAAAGATTCGATGGGATGGATGAAAATTTTTTGGGTGGGAACTAAACAGGGCCTAAGTAATACGTGATTCAATGAGTATAAATTTTTTACTATAACTCAAATATAGACTAATTAGCTCACCATAAAAATTTCATCACAATTGGACCATAGAAAATGTAGCTATAACTAGTCTAATTAATTACAGAAAAACATAGATCGAAAGATGCATCAAAAAAATTATACTAGAACATACTATATTATATATTCATTGTGTAGATCTACTGATCTGAAGTCCAACAAAATTGAGTTTTCTATTTTATGTGATTTACTGTGATTTTTCAAAAATTTCAGCCAAAATAAATAAAAAGGAAAAGGTAAACCGCTTTCAAAACCAGGTCAAGGATATAATGTGCATGGTTTTAAAAGTTGAGGGATGTATATTGTCCGGTTTTAGAGTTAAGAGATGAAAATCATACTTTCGTGAAAGTTGAGAAAACTAAAGTAGACCTTTTTCTTTTAATTTCTGGATTGGACCAGCCCATGGTTCCTCGTCTTTCCCCACTTCCTACTCGCTTCTCTTCAGTCGCCGCCGCATTCAGTTACAGTGTTGGACAGATGGTGCATCCTGCACCACCAGTCCACCACCATGCATGATGCATCTTTAAAAAAAACAAAATGCATGATGCGGATTGGAGTGTCTAAACATGTATTTTCTTCGTTTAATGACTTCAGCTGACAGCGATCGGATGGTCCACCATCATTAGCCTCTCGGCTTAGCTACTGGGAGTACTCCTTTTCTTCCAAATTGTATAGTTAACTTTATTTATGTTCTAAAAGTTTTTAAGTTTTACCGTTAACATAATAGTTGGTACAAAAAGCATTGTAACATTTGTATGTTCATATATGTTTGCATTTTTTATCAACATTTATTAAAATTAAAACTTTTTGACTAATCGAAAAGTGAGAAAATGTTTTATGGAGTATGTAATAATAGGCTAGTTGGTCAGCGATCGCTAGTGTTCCGTTGCAGCTTAGAATTGTTGCTGTCTACAGTTCCATTTCCTTAATATTAATATTCTATTCATCTTAAAATAAATCCATTTTTAGTATCACATAAGTCGAACCATCTTAAGTTTAATTAATTTTTGAGAAAGTAATAATATCTATAACACCAAATGAGTACATTATATAAATTTATTTCATAATATATCTAATGGTATTAATTTCTATATTTCTATAAATTTAAAGCCCGACTAGTTGATAGCTAAGTTTTGATTGCTAAAACTTAGGTAAGCCAAGTTTTTTGCCACTATTTGATTTGTTGCTAAATTTGCCAACACCTTATATTTAGCTGGTAAATCTTTGGTAAATAATTTTATCTAACTTTTCATAACTTTTGGTTGTCAAATTTTTGGCTTGCCAAACTTTAGACCCAACAAAGCATGCCTTTCGTTAAAGTTAAAATATTTTGGATAAGCGGTGGGCCTGATACTGCGGTCGGGAGCGATGGGCATGGAGTTGCAGGGGCGATCGGCGGTGGGGGTAGCAATGCTGGAGTCTGGAGAGATGAACCATGGGGAGAGAAGAAAAGAAAAGAAAAAAGATAGATAAATAAATTGTTGCTGACACGTGGATCCTACATATTGGGTGGAGATTTTGACGATTTTTGATGATTTGTTAGAGCATCTTCCTTAATAATCTGAAAATAATCTGAAAAGGTAGTATTAGTGGCCATCGATATCATCTTAGGCCTTGTTTAGTTCTTATAAAATTTCTAGATTTCTCGTCACATCAAATCTTTATGCACATGTATTAAGCATTATATAGTCGAAAATAAAAAATAATTATACAGTTTGTCTGTAATTTGCGAGACGAATCTTTTGAGACTAGTTACTTTATAATTAAATAATAATTGTTACATACAAACAAAAGTATCATAGTAGCCGAAACCAAAAATTTTCGCGAACTCAACAAGGCCTCATTAGGGAAGAAGTACTGTATTGGGGGAATACGTGGGCAGCTGCAGCTGGCGAGGTAGAATATGCAGAGACACCAAGGTTCGAGACTTGGAGACGAATTCGAACCAGGATGATGGCACTGCTGTAGTTGCGACTTGCGACTTGCGACTTGCCACTTGCGAGGCTGGGTAGAGCATGTAGAGACGCGGAGGCTCGAGACTTCAAGAGATGGAACCGGTAGGCCACGATGTCGCCATGCCATCGCATCGCAAATGCCAAATGCTGCAAACGTAACGTGCTATTGGAGATGGATGAGCGCTGCCAGCGCATCTCCAAAACACACAAGAACCTTGCAAAGGCGACCAACTGATGAAGACGTTATTACCAAGAAAATCCAATACAAACCATTTATTCAGCTGCGGTGGTACGTGCACGAGGCAACACGGCGGTGCCGCTGCACGTACGCCAGACGACAGACCGATACACAAGGGACGCACTGCAACGAGATTCAACCAGGGCACACAACACAACAAAACACAACAACGACGAACTGACGAACACGACTGGATATATACCCATGCAGCAATCAATCCATATCCTACTCGATGCCGAGCCTCTTCTTCATCCCGCAGATGAACTCGTACACCTTCTCCGCCGGGTACAAGTTCTTGGCGACGCTGGGCCGTTCCGCGCAGCGCTTGGCCCACGCGGCGAGCCTGGGGCACTCCTTCTCGACGCTGAGCTCCCCGAACCGCTCGTAGGCGAGGAACCGCGACGTGAACGGCACGAGCGCGACGTCGACGAACCCGAACGCCTCGCCGCCGAAGAACTCGCCGTCGCCGAGCGCGCCCTCCAGCGTGCGGAGGATCTCGACCATCTCCGTCCGCGCCTGCGCGTGGCCGTCCCCATTGAGCTTCCACAGCCGGGTGCCGCAGTCGTAGAGCTTCTTGTCCACGTAGTCCGCCCAGAACCGGGCCTGCGCGCGCGCGTACGGGTCGCCGGCGGCGTCGCCGGGAACGCCTCGTCGAGGTACTGCACGATGAGGAGGGACTCGCAGATGGGGCGGCCGTCGTGGAGGAGCACGGGGATCTTCTTGTGGACCGGGTTGGCGTGGAGCAGGAGCTCGCTCTTGTTCCCCAGCAGGTCGTCCTGCTCCAGGTACTCGTAGGGCAGGCCCTTCTCGTCCAGCGCGATGCGGCAGCGCTGCCCGAACGGGCTCACCCAGAAGTCCAGCAGCTGCAGGCCCTGCTTCTTCTCCCCGGCCATCGATCTCTAGCTTCTTCTTGCTCTCGCGTCGTGCGCTCGCTCGCTGTGTGTGGGCGGTGGGTTTCTGGCCGTGGAGTAGCTATCAATGGCGGCTCGATGCTAGCTGTGTGGAGGTGAGGATCGAGGAGGGGCTCCTGCTTCATTTATAGTTACCGGGAGCCCCAGACCGCGAGCAGCAGCGGAGCTCGAGCCAGTATGCTTGCTCGAGGTTGTTCCAGAAGCTGGTCTTGTGTGCGTGTAGTGTGTGGGTGGCGCCGCCCGATCGAGGAAATGTCTCAACGATTGCGGCCTTATGGATGTTTTATGAGACTGTCATGTATATTAAATAGTATGCCATATAAGCAAAATTACTGACTTGGCAGGATCATTTAATGAAGGAGTTTCATCAGATGTGAGAAGAGTTTCATCCCCATGAAACTCTTGTTTTTCGGTTACCTAGTTTATAGTCTTGGTAACTGTGTCATGAAACTATGCATTGAGACTGGCCTTAGTTTCCGAAAAGTTTTTGGTTTTTAAAACTGTAGCAATTTCGTTTTTATTTGATAAATATTATTTAATTGTGAAGTAACTAGATTTAAAAGATTATCTCGCGATTTATAGATAAATTGTGCAATTAGTTTTTATTTTCGTCTATATTTAGTGCTCTATGCATGTGCCATAAGATTTAATGTGATGAGAAATTTTGAAAAGTTTTTAGTTTTTGGATAAAAAAAACAAGGCCTGTGTCTCGTTAGTGCGTCTTGGCGGGAAAGCTCGCGCGGTGATGCATACCTAGGCTTCATGTGAAAACCAAAAAGTTTTCAAGATTTATCGTCACATCAAATCTTGCGGCACATGTATGAAACATTAAATATAGACGAAAACAAAAACTAATTACACAATTTGCTTGCAAATCATGAGATGAATTTTTTGATCTTAATTAGTGTATGATTAGATAATATTTGTCACAAACAAACGAAAATACTACGGTAGCGGAATAGAAAAATTTTGCATCTCTGTGTCACGAGTGACCTCACGGGCTGCTTCTGAGATCATGCACGCGGACAGTGGGGCACGGGGCACAGCGATGCCTGGCACGAGTTGCAGGGTGTGGCGGCCACAGAAGATCGGGTGTGCCATCCCTCCTCCGGGGTATGGGATGACGACGAGTTGGGAGTTGGGACCCGCCCCGCCATCGGGTGTACGAGATCTCCACGACACCGTGCGAATATGGGCTGTATTGGACTTCATGTGGTCCGGTTTGGGCCTGTGTATTTTTCATTGGGCTGCCTTTTTAATTTCCAGGTTGGACCAGCCTATGGTTCCTTCTCATCTTTTTCCGCTTCATGCAACAGTCGCCGTCGCATTCAGTATTTCAGTTGGAGTGCTGGACAGATGGTGCATCTTGCACATTTTTTTTCTAAGTTTTTATGTTTTAAGGTTGACAGATTAGTTGGTAGAAAAAACATTTTCATATTTGTATGTTCAAATAAATTCACTATCAAAGGGAGCTACGAGATCCTCCTCTCATCAGCGCTGACGTCTGACGGAGCAGACAACCAAACAGCATGGACACGCCAGCGCTGACGACCCAATCACCCAATCGTCTCTTCCGAAGCTCAAGTCCTCCGTATAAAGGAGTAGCAGCCTCAAAGTCAATGCGTACACAGACAGTTTCGTGGAAGCTCGTCCAGCACGTACATCGTCACGCACGCCAACAGCAGAGCTTCCTTGCCGTCTCCGTCTCTGCTCTCCTCATCCCAAGCAAGAAAAAGCGGAGCCCGAGACCCCCGGCCGCGCTCCCGCTCTCCTCGACGCACCACCGCGAACCAGCGCCGCTCGTACACAAACTCACACACACATGGCCGGCGCCGAGAGCGGCAGCGACCTGGTGCTGCTGGACGTGTTCGCCAGCCCGTACGCGCAGCGCGTGCGCATCGCGCTGGCCGAGAAGGGCCTGGCGTACGAAAGCACGGAGGAGGACCTCGCGGCCAAGAGCGACCTCCTGCGCCGCTCCAACCCGGCGCACGGCGGCAAGGTGCCGGTGCTCCTCCACGCGGGCCGCCCCGTCTGCGAGTCCCTCGTCATCCTCGAGTACCTCGACGACGCCTTCCCGGCGACGCCGCCGCTCCTGCCGACCGACCCCTACGCGCGCGCGCAGGCGCGGTTCTGGGCGGAGTACGCCGGCCGGGCGCACCTCTGCGGGAAGCGGCTGTGGCTGAGGCGCGACGGCGAGGAGGCGGAGCCGGAGCCCGAGGCGCGCGCGGAGATGCTGGCCGTGCTCCGGACGCTGGACGCCGAGCTCGGCGGCCGGGAGTTCTTCGGCGGGGAGGCGTTCGGGTTCGTCGATGTCGCGGCCGTGCCGTTCGCCTCGTGGTTCCTCACGTACGAGCGCCATGGACGGTTCGCCATGGCCGAGGAGTGCCCGGGGCTCGCGGCGTGGGCGGCGCGGTGCGCGCGCCGGGACAGCGTGGCGGCTAACGTGTACCCGCCCGAGAAGGTGTACCAGCGCGTCCTCGAGTACAGGCAGTGGGTGCTCGGCCCAAAATGAGATCTCCGTCATTCCCCTGCTTGCATGGTCATCTCATCTGACCGTGTCTTTTTTTTTTCTTCTATTCGTACGATTGTGTTGTGTGTGCCGGTGCCCGTTTGGTGACATCAATTAAATATTCAGTCTTGTTTATTTCACCTCAAAATTCAAGAAGATTTCAAGATTTTCGACACATGCATAGAGCATTAAATATATATTTAAATTTAATAATTAATTACATAGTTTAGCTATAATTTGTGAGTCAAATCTTTTGAATCTAGTTAATCGATAATAATTAATAGATGCAAACGAAAGTGCTATAGTAAAAAAAAATTGCTAACACTAAACAAGGCCAAAGTGGCAAACATTCTGAATTTCATTCAGGTGCAGGATGAGGCTATGCAGATGCACCGATTGTACCACCTTTTGAGATCAAAATACTACTCAACGTCAGGACAAATGATTCATGATTTCATCACACGTAGAAAGAGCCATGGCGGCACCTCTGAATCAGGGATAGTATCTCGCAAACCAATCTGAGAAACTATGACCACAATGCTTGTCCAAGTCCAGTGGACCTGTTCATCCAAACTTTAGAATAGTCTAGACCAGCAGTTAGACGCGGGGAGCACTAGAACCGCGATTACCGAGCACTCTTACAACGACTTGTTTAAACTCTCATCTCCCACAAAATTTGTACAACACCATCTAGGAAGGAAATGAAAGAAAAAAAAGGCACAGGATTGTTTGATCAACGGCAGCAGCTAGGGCTGATGGATGGTTGATGATGATCTGACAGTCATCACCGCAACAAACTGGTAGCAGCTCCAAAGGATGAATTCTTGCTGGAACGGCTCCCAGCAATTGGATGTCTTCAGTTTTCTGCAGGTTCACAAACAAAGAAGATTAAGAATCCGGCATAGATGTTAATGACCAATCTGTACTGTCTGACATATATGTCAATGACCAATCTGTACTGCAAACACTGAAAGGAGTCTCTCGCGTACTAACAACATGATGGATACTACTAACTACATATATGATGGATATCTAAAACAGTCCGTACTTAGCTACTACCTCCCTCACAAAGTTATGCAGCTCTATATGTTTTCTTAGTCAAACTATGGCTATCAACATTTATGACTCTAAATAATTACATTATAATGCTGTGTTGTGTGCGGACAAACAGAGGGTGAAAGTTCTCTTCCATTTTCTAAAAAAAAAATAATGACGCTACTAAAAAAGTGTTCAAGCATGGATCTAATGATATTTATTGGATGTCATAAACATGTATAATTGTTTGTATTAAATTTGGTCGAACATTAGATAGTATGACTTGGTATTCTGCTAGAGTTGCATCCCTTTTGGGATGGAGGACTCATTTATGTGGAGGCATACATGCACTTCAGATAGTTCTCATAGTCCTTAGAAAAAGAAGACGACAGAAGTTTGTTGATGTAGGAATCATGCCTGTTGCTTTGCATCTTTCTTTCTTTCTTTCTTTACATACCTGATAACTTTTAAGGTACTGCTCAAGATTCAAGAGTTGAATTTATCAGTGAAATATCATTAACTAAAATAATATTATAGCATAGATGAATCTTCTACCTATTTAATTCCAGAAAAATGTAATAATGCCATGTGATTCCAGCATACATAATTACATAGAGTCCTAACAGACTAGAAAGCTAAGGTCTCAGATGGGGAAACTAGATAACAAACAAAATAGTAACTTCTGGTAGGTAGGAAGTATAACAAACAACAACAAACCCTCCAGATTGTGCTATGGGGCGTAGGTTTCCAACCAGGAAGTAATGTTACAGCATCTGATGGAAAGCTACGTTCAATCAATAAGGCTGGAAGTGTCCAGCTTAAGTTTGGAACTCTGGATAGCTCAGTGCAAGCAAAGCACCAGAAATGGTGGCATATCCAATCTCAAGAAATAAAGACTGAATCTTGACGACCACTACCTAATAATACAAAAAATTGACATATTTCGACACCACAGAATATATAGAGATGAACAAGAAGGTTTGCATGGATAATGAAAAAACAAAGTTGATTCTTTATACATGCTGAGTGTAGTCTATAGGGGTTAGGGGGAAAATGGTACTAATGAACTGATATCACCAAGGCCACCAAATTACAATAAGCATTTTGTTGATGGCAAGACTCTTATAGTGATGTTTTGCTAGTAACGCTGCACTAAGTACATTTTTACCTTGTCATGGGACACATAGTACAAACTGTTCAAGATCATACAGAAGTACAGTTCAGTGCATACCATACAAGGGTCCTACTGCTTTAGCCATGTATTACCACCAAGTAAAAATCCTACTGATTCAATCATGTTGTTTAAGACTGAATCGAGTATGGCAGAGCTTCAGCTTACAGCGGCTCTAATCTGGAGCCAACACCCAATCAAAGCCCTACTATGCACTTGGCGCAGTAGGCGGCCAAGCATGGCTTGCATGAACAGATCACCAAGTAGATTCATGGGAAGTAATAAGCTCAGTGGAACAACTTATGGTTTGTAACTCTATAATTAGGGTTTTAGCCGATTGCATTTGTTCTCAAATTCCTTGGCATCTAAGCTAAAGTTTGTACGAGCACTCAAAAAAATTATATCATATTTCAGCGTGCTTTAACTCAGGGTCCATATTATAAAACCAATGCAAGTAGAAGCGCATGTTCTATCACAAACCTAAGATCTCAGATCACCTACATCAATTTTCCTTGTTACAATTACAATGAACTATGGTACAAATCAGATTAATGCATTGCTAGATTGGGTCCCAAGAATTCATTTAGCCAGGTAAAAGAAATACTGTGATATGAACAGAAGCTCGCTTCATCTGTTGCGTTTTATGAATGCAAAGGTAGCGTTCAATCCCTTTTCAGCAATGCTACGTAGCTACAGCACACAGCAAAGCAATTTAATACAATAAATTGCAATGCATGCCAATCAGAAGCCATGTGATCATCCAAAATCCTCTCCAATGAGGAGCAAATGACACCTGTTAGACTAGATCATGCAAAGCCCTAGGTAAATGACGCCCTGACACCCGTCAAGTCAACTGGAACAGAACAAAGGCTGTTGGACGTTATGGGCACGAGGCTACCTCGAGCGCCACGAAGAAGGTAAGGTAATCAAGCGGAAATGACAATCTGCGCATGGGCGACAAAGATAAAAAGTTTCCAGATTCTAAGAGGTTGGTATCATCTTACCGTTGAAGAATGTGCGATCAGTTCTTGCTCTTCTCCTTCATGCCGGAGTGCCGGAGCCCGTCCCACAGCTGTAACGCCGCGGATGCCGTAAGCTGGTTCTCGGATGCGGGATGCGCCGCCGCCGCAGCATGAGCGTGACCAAACAAGATCGGGCCATCCAGCCTCTGGAGGTGCTGGTGATTATGGCCTGAGAAGTTGGACTGCGAATTGGACTGAAGGGTCCCCCTATTGGCACCCAAGAAACCCGAGGACATGGAAAAATTGAGGCTGTAGTCCCCGGCGGCAGGCGAGGACGCCGCCAAGGTGTCCTGACCGAGCGAGAAGTGAGGCATCTCGATGGGGCTGGTGAAGTTGAAGGGCTGCGCCGGCACCAGGCCGAACGGAGGCGCATTGCCATACTTGGCGGCGGCGGGGGCAGAAAAGGTGTGCGTCGACAGCCCGTGCGCACCTTTCCCGTGGTTTGCAATGCCGACGCAGTCAGCGGCGGCGGCCGCGGAGACGTTGGGCTGCTGGTGCCAGGACTGCTTGTGCTCGGCGGCGGTAATGGAGCCGGCCGACGCCACCCCGGTGAGCAGCTCGGTGAAGGACGCCGCCTGCGCCGAAGTGCTGGCCACGGTGACCTCCCGGTCCCGCGCGGCGGCGCCGGCCCCGCGGCCGTCGGAGCGCGAGAGCGAGAGCTCGGAGCCCTTGCTCGTCTCCGACGTGCTGCTGCCCGCGGACTTGCTCCCCTGCTGCTGCTTGTCCTTGCCGCCGGCATCCGCGTCGCCGGGCGCAGGGAGAGCAGCGAAGGCGGCCGGGTCGAGCTCTGGGAGCTTCTCGATGGCGGAGGAGGCGGCGTTAATGAGCCATTCGATGGCCTTGCTGGGCTGGTCGAAGCCGAGGCGGTCCTGCAGGTCGTAGAACTGGATGGCGGTGGGCACCGACAGGCGCACGCGGCGGTCGCGGATGCCCTTGGCCGTGTACACCTTGCTGTGCCGGTCCTTGCCGCCGCTGGCCCGCACGCGGTAGATCCGGGAGCCCGCCCCCGGCGCCTGCGGCGGCGGGAGCATCGGCGGCTGGCCCCACGCCGCATCCGCCTCGCTGCCCCTCACGGCGCCGCCGCGGCCGCGCTTGGCACCCTGCTGGGAGCGGCCCGCGGGCGCCGCGCCCTCGCCCGCTGCTCCGTCGCCCACGGCTGATGCCTCCATCCCCTGCTACCACCGCCGGCGCAAGCGCAGGCGCTGCTCATACGCTGGCTGGCTGCTGCTGGCACGGCGGGCGAGAGCCGTGACCGTGACGAGGAATGCGGCGCTTTTATGGGGGAGCTGGGAGCTCGCTCCAGGCGCGTGGGCTGGCGCCTGGCGGTTTTCGGCTAGCTGTAGCTGCTGGAATGCGGCAACGGCTGGTGCTCCCCGGCGTGCTGGTGGTCGTGGTCGTTCGTCGGCCCGGCTGCCGTGCTGTGCTGCTCGAGCGCTGCGAACGGTCTTATCCCTAGGCTGCCCTGCCACGCCTGCCTACTCGCCCGTGCTCGGTGCTGCTACTTCTCTAGCGCGAACATCGGCAACTCGCCGCCGCACGCACCGACCCGCCCCCGCGCGTTTACTCCCGCTCGCCCGCCACCCTGCTCTCGCGACGGC
>Ga0182004_10004082_pt1 | contig 11732 bp, 15 predicted proteins | sample Sormic07211540_1_FD_120479 | JGI IMG/M metagenome (GOLD analysis project Ga0182004, IMG submission 120479) | Endophyte microbial communities from Sorghum bicolor roots, Mead, Nebraska, USA - 072115-40_1 MetaG | ecosystem: Host-associated > Plants > Roots > Unclassified | place: USA: Nebraska...
CAATGAGAAATTATTTGAGTCTGCATTAGTTCGTCGTGGTATGCTTTTTATCTTCTTTACGACATGTTATGATACATCAATTTGCAATAATTTATACTACTAAACATGTCATAGTTTAGACCCATATTATAAGTTTTGATTTTTATTACTGCATGTTACAAGTTTTAGAATATGATAGGATCATGGCCCTACAATCCACATCATGCCAAAAACAGGCGAAGCCTGTGAGCCCGCCCACTTCAGGCCTATAACCATGATTCACAGCTTCGCCAAACTCGTATCGAAGATCTTGGCGCTTCGGCTTGCTCCAAAAATGCACACACTTATATCATTCGAGCAAAACGCCTTTATCCGTGGCAGGTCCATACATGACAACTTCAAATACATTCAGAGGGCTGTTCTCATGCTGCGGAAGAAGAAGAGACCCAAGATACTATTGAAGCTAGATGTAGCCAAAGCGTTCGACACTGTCCTGTGGCCATTTCTACTGGACGTACGGCAGGCAATGGGTTTCGGGGTGCGCTGGAGGCGATGGATTACCACACTTCTAACCACGGCGTCCTCCAACATCCTGATGAACGGACAACAAGGCAAACGAATTCGTCATCGGCGTGGCGTGCGCCAGGGAGACTCCCTCTCCCCCTGCTGTTCATCTGCGCCATGGAAGTACTTGGTCGCCTGTTCGCCGCGGCCAGAGAAGACGGTGTACTTACGAGCCTTGACAACGATGGAATCAGATTCCAGTGCAGCATGTACGCGGACGACGTCATCCTTTTCGCGTACCCGAACGCTGATGAAGCTGCGGCCATCAAGGGCTTGCTGCGAATCTTCGAGGAGGTCTCGGGCCTCAAAACCAATCTGGCGAAGTGTTCGATTACGAACATTTACGGGGCAGAAGAGACCATCGCCGACCTGCAACTGATCCTTGGATGTCAGGTTGCGCCATTCCCCATCCGCTACCTGGGATTGCCCTTAAGCACAGCAAAGCTTCCCAAAACCGAAGTGCGACGCACGATCGACGCTGTCGCTTGCCGGTTGCCCGCCTGCAGGGAGCCCTTATGGCCAAGAGCGGGCGCTTGATCTGGGTAAAATCAGTCCTCGCAGCCATACCCATTTACTGCATGATGGCTGACGGTTTACCGCCCTGGGCGCGAGCAGAGATCGATGCGGTCTGCCGGCGATTCCTCTGGTGTGGGAAAGATGGAGATGTGCGAGGCAGATGTATGGTTGCCTGGAAGACATGCACTCGGCCGAAGGAGCTCGGTGGGCTGGGCATTCCAGACTTCAAATTGGTCAATATGGCATTTGAGGCGAAGTGGCTATGGCTCCAGAGCACGGACACATCGCGGGCGTGGTCAGAGCTGCCACTGAAGCAATCCGTCGAGGCACGGGACTTCTTCAGAGCGTCAACAAGAACCATCGTCGGGAACGGACGTGGGACGCTGTTCTGGCTCGACAGCTGGATTGACGGTGTGTCGATCAGGACGTTGGCGCCAACGCTCTTGAAATTCGTCCCCAAGCGGATCGCCAACCGACTCACAGTCGCTGAGGCGTTGCCGGATCGGCACTGGGTACGCACCATCGGCGGTGGTGTGACGGCACCAGCGACAGTTGAGTACCTGTGCTTGTGGCACGCGGTCAATGGAATCACCCTCAACGCAAACCAGGACCGGATGATCTGGCGCTGGACCTCGGATGGCGGCTTCACCGTCCAGTCAGCCTACCGGGCGCTGCACCTTGATTCTCATCCCATACCGGGCTGCGTTCGCGTCTGGACCTCGGATGGCGGCTTCACCGTCCAGTCAGCCTACCGGGCGCTGCACCTTGATTCTCATCCCATACCGGGCTGCGTTCGCGTCTGGGAAGTTTGGGCGCCATTACGAGTCAAGTTATTCCTCTGGCTAGCAATTAGGCGACGACAATGGACGGCGGACCGACGACGGCGCCATGGACTGGACGTGCACAGCGCCTGCTACCTCTGCGATCAACAGGATGAAACAATAGACCACATCATCGTTGAGTGTCCATTTGCTCGGCAACTATGGGTCGAAGTTGCGGCAGCACTGGGATGCCACATTCAGGAGCAGCCTGCAGGGGCCATTGTCGACTGGTGGGAGACTTGGCGAGGCTTATGGCCATCGAAGTACGCTGGAGGAGCAGACTCCCTTTTCGTACTGATCGCCTGGGAGCTATGGAAGGAACGGAACGCTAGATGCTTCCGGGGGGCAAGCACACACCTCAGCGCGGTCAAGGACACGATCAAGCAACAGGCCGAGCTATGGATCTTCGCAGGAGCCAAGAGTCTGGGGCGTCTAGTTCAGAGAATAGGCTAGACTAAAGTAAGAAGCGAGGAGGAGTGATCTTGCATATGTAAACTGCTTCGCTGTATTCAAACCTTCCCTCTTAATGAAAATACGCGCAAACCTTTTACGTGATTGAGAAAAAGCAGAAGAAGAAAAAAAATCTTAGCAGAGCCCGCCGTCTGATGTCCATATGTTTTAGCCCTGTTTAGATTAGAGATGGAAAAATTTTAGGTGTCACATTCGATGTGTTGGAAGGGTGTCGGAAAGGGTTTTTAGAAACTAATAAAAAAACAAATTACATAGCTCGTCTGAAAACTGCAAGACAAATCTATTAAGCATAATTAATCTGTCATTAGCATATGTGGGTTACTGTAGCACTTAAGGCTAATCATGAACTAACTAGGCTTAAAAGATTCGTCTCGCGATTTTCAACCAAACTGTGTAATTAATTTATTTTTTTATCTATATTTAATATTTTATATATCTGTTCAAATATTCGATGGGATGGATGAAAATTTTTTAGTGGGAAACTAGGGCCTTAATTTCCCCCGTGCACTTGGCTTGTTGCTTTGCAGGCAGCCTGCCCAAATCAATCTCGCTCTCGCCCCTCCCCTTGTTCGTGCAAACTGCGGTCTCGCCCCTGGTTTTGCGCCGCGGTGGTACACAAGGCGAGCTATGTTTTCCGGTGCATTTCCCCGGCTCCTTTTGTGGCATTGCCCCAGCATTTCCCCGACGACTCCCGCCGACCGACCGGGGGCGGGCGCTGTCAACTGTCAAGGCAGGCAGAAGTGCTGATTCTCGTGGCTGGCGTGCCGATGCCATCCACCATTGCCGCGGCGTGTGTGTTACAACTTCGACGAGACGACGAAGACGGGACGGTGCCGGCCGTCGTGTCGTTGTCCGCGCCATGCTCGTCCGTGGAGACATCTCGTGCCAGACCGAGACCGAGACAAGACGAAGACCGTGAGAGTGATGAAACTGGGGGCCGGCCCTCCTATGTCTCTCTTTTATCTCCCCAAACAAACAAAGCCGGGAGTCACGTTTTGTCACGTCAGGCAATGATCGGTCAACAGTCAACAAATTAAACATGATGTATGTTCGAGTTGTTGTATTGACAATGCGGGGAATTTACCGTCCCAGTTCGAACGACTTTTCGCTGCTTTTTTTTTTCACCGACCTCGTGAGCCGTCCCTTGTACGGCACCATGCTCCATGCCAAATTTTTTTTCCTCTCTGCGTGTTATCAACCTAGAACTCGTATCAGTGAATTAATCCGGATTTTAGAGTAGGACAAGTGAAAAGAAAATACTAAGAGAATGAGCCACAACGAGGCGGCGGCAGCAACAGCATCTCGATCTGCTCCCAGCTAAAAAGATTATTCGCTGATTTATATTATGAGAGAGAAAAAACAGTTAAATGGTTGGTAGATTTAACAAATAATCTCAAACGTCTCTCTACCTTCTGCAACCCAAAATGTCATGACACGTGTGAGGCACCGAGTGGAACCGAGAGACCTGCCACGGCGCCAGGTCAACAAACGTGAGACGGCCGCGCCGCAATGGCTATATTTAGTCAGCAGCAGCGGCCGGTGCAGGAGCCGGGCACACGGGATCAACCGGCCAAACGGTGGTATAGCTACAGCAGAGTCATCATCCCTTGAGGCGCGCCCTGCTGCTCGACCTGTGAGCCTGTAAGTGTCCTCGCTCACTATATATACACCCAAAATCACAAAAAGAGTTTCTGAATAGAGTGGTTTCTTCTTCATCTGTTTCCGTTGGATCCTCGTCTAAGGAAGGTGAAGCAAGGTCGCCATGGCGGGAGGCAAGGTTTACTCGTTCGAGGAGGTGAGGAAGCACAGCGATCGCAAGGATTGCTGGCTCATCATCGCCGGCAAGGTACGTATATGCTACTTACCTAACAATTGATCCTCGTTACCGACGACTCCGATGCAAATCTCCATCGTCGACAGTTTTATCCGATCGAGCAAATCAAGGAGCAAAGCGTGTGTCTTCTTCCTGGTTTGACCGATCGACCGTGTCTTGTCTAACGTCCCCGGCGCCGGCGGCCTTGCTGCTGCTGTCCTCAGGTGTACGACGTCACGCCGTTCATGGAGGAGCACCCGGGCGGCGACGAGGTCCTGCTGGCGTGCGTCGGTAACTATCTTCAGTTTCCAGAACGGCGATGATTTTTCCACGACTCACCGCCGCCGCCGCCGCCGTCTTCTTCGTCTTGCGCAGGAAAGGACGCCACCGCCGATTTCGAGGACATCGGCCACACCGACTCCGCCAAGGAGCTGATGCCGCAGTACTGCGTCGGCGAGGTCGACGCGGCTACCATCCCGGCCAAGCTCACCCACGCCGTCGTCACCAAGGACGCCGCCAGCAGGTCCGAGAAGACCACGACGGCGAGCGCCGGCACCTGGGCCACGCTCCTGCAGCTCGCCCTGCCCGTCCTGCTGCTGGCCCTGGCCTTCGCGCTGCAGAACTATAGCAGGGCCAAGGCAGCGTAGACAAGATAGATAGCTACCGTCGTTGATTCCGCCTGTGTGAGTGATACCGTCGTTGATTCCGCTGTGCCGCGGGCCTGCGGCCTCTTGGAAGCATCTGAAAGCTGGAGCAGTTGTTGATGCGAGTGTGACGTACTGTGACAAAGTATATCCTAAAGTGCTAATTAATTAAGCCGCTCGTGGTATCGTTACTTTCGTATAATAATGGTTGAATTTTGTTCCTGGTAAAGTTTGTTACTCTTGTGTGCTGAAACTCATATATTCAGGCTTTCTTCAACTCATATATTCAGGCTTTCTTCAAACCCTTCAGAAACAAGCACTTCAGGGCTCGCATTTCTATTCTTTCAAAAAGCAATCACCATTCTGAAGAACAATTCGCAATGCTCCATGTGCAAGAGGCAGAAAACCTTCCGTTACCGGGAATGTCGACAAATGATGGATTCGAAGCCCAATGTATATTGCAAAAAGTATATCAATACAGGAACCATAGTCCGCATAAGCATTATCCTATTGATCATTTCTAGGATTGTATTGTAAATAGAGGGGGAAAATAACTTCCAATAGCGAGAGGACAAGAACCTAGGGAGAAAAAAGAATCTTTTACATGTGTAACACCGACTTAATCTATGAACAACATGTGAAACTGAATCACTTAAATATTCCTGAGGTTGATGTTACAATGTTACAGCTCAATATGAATCATCTCTGGATTCCTTTTTTTTTCTTTTCTGTAGTCAAGGGTCCAGGAACTGCAATGATAGATATTTACATCATCACTCGGGCATGTCGATTTCCTTTTCTGAAAACTCTCCTGGCTCGAACTCGTGATTCACCGAAGTGTGGGTGTCCGACCCAGTTTATCTTACCAGACCCAGTTTGTCTTAGCACGAGTGGGTGGGAGGTCAAACAACCCACCACATGGCTACAGGTCTGTTCCCAGTATGAAGGTTTCCATTGCATATCTTGGAACTCGCATGGTATGTTCTAATTGTTGAGCTAGTTTTGTTATGTAATTAACTTTAATTCCAATGTTTACTCCTGATGCTAGGAGCTTGCTTCCAGCTGAAGAACTTGCTCTTGCTGTCCTCTGATAAAAGAGGTCAACTCTTTTGGTGCAACAACCGACTTTAGCCACTCTTGAAGCTCCTCGCCTTCAACCTTTTCGTTCTCTGAAAAGCGCATGAAAACAAGAAGTTACACACCACACATAAAACATTTATGTTTACCTGATGAGGCAAATAAAAGAATCATAACATAAGACGTCCAGATCATTGGGCAGATCACCTTCTAAATATGCCCCGAGGCCTTCTAGAACTGCAGGATTAGCACGGATAACTGAAAGAGCTACTTCCAGTGACGACTGTAAAAGCACTTTTACTTCCCTCTGAACAAGATCAACTAGATGGCCCTGCCATTAGGTTCGAAGTTTGAGCTCAGTGCTTGCAGATGGCAGGTTAATAGTTCTTGAAGGTGCAGGAAAAGTTTTGAGGCAAACCTGATCTCTTCCCCATGGAGAGCCACCAGAGTCATCTAACCCACCATTTGACAGTGTAGCAAGTGATATTGGCCCGATGCGCTGATTAAGACCATATTCTGCTACAGCTTTGTAGGCCATGTCAGTAGCACGTCTTATGTCATCAAGTGCACCAGTGGAAACCCGTCCTCCTAAAACAACTTCCTCTGCTGCCCTCCCACCAAGAAGTGTTACTAAACGGCCACGTAGTTCATCAACAAAGAGTAAATATCTATCCTCTGTGGTGGGAGGGGTGTACGTGAAGCCTAATGCACCTCCTGATCTTGGCAATATACTCAATTTCTGATAATCAGCATTAAAAAGTAAGTCAAATTAAATCTTTTTTTTCTCAAACTGTTCTATCAGTAGTTGCTTAAGTTCAAACCTCCACACGTGGCTGTCCAGGAAGAAGGTTTGCTACGGCAGTCCCCACAAGTGCATGACCAACTTCATGCCGTGCAACAACAGCTTTTTCATTACCCTTCAATTTAGCATGTTTTTTCTCTATCCCCTGATAATATAATGTTCACAATTAGCTTCCAGCACAATAGCACGAAGAACTATCATGACTGACAACTGGAATAGAATATAGAAAAAAGATAGGACATCAACAGAGAAATATACCCTCAAAAAGAAAAACTCCTGGCCATGATTAGATATACATGCTAACATATCAAATGCCATATGCGGAGAAGAAAGAAAAAATACATGAAATGTTTTTTTAACAAATGGTGAAGATGTTGCAAGCTCTGTGCATCGCATGGTTAAATAAATATAGAAATAAGGAAACAAGAAAATTGCATCTTACACTTACGCATAATACAGTCTGGATAGGAAACTTCAAATTTCATAGTAAAGTCCTTTAGGTTGAAATTAAAAAAAAAAAATCGACCTTCAGGGGGTAAGACAGCCCCCAGGCATTGCATTAAGAAGACCTCAGACAGGTCGAGGAAACCCTCAAACCCCTGCCCTACCCATAAACAGCCTGTTTGGTTCGAGTTTGGAGGCCTGGCAGGCAACACATCCTGGACCCAGGCGTCCAAAATCGGACACCTGGGATATATATACCTGGCCCAGGCAACCTTTTTCCAGCCTCCAACCAAACTGGCCCACACAGCAGGTAGAAACAAAACAATTTAAAAATAAAAATGAGAAGGGGAAACAACATACTGCTATAGATCGCTCAACCGCACGGATGAAGTCAATCTTTTCCACCATTTCTTTATTTAACCGCCCAGCCAACAAAGCAGCTTCATTTACCAAGTTTGCAAGGTCTGCTCTGTATAGTATAAAAATTATTTAACATGTCAATTTGAAATCTCTACAATGTCAAGATCAAGAAATTGGTAGAATAAGTTTTACCCAGTAAAACCAGTTGTCATTGCAGCAATATCAGCTAGATTTACATCTTTACTCAGTGGAAGCTCTCTTCTGTTCACATGAACTTTTAGAATTGATTCTCTCCCAAACCTATCAGGAGCTTCAACCTGTCATTTAGACATTAATGACATCTGAGAAAATTTGAACAGAATAGCACCATATCTTGTTGAGAAGGGAAACTAACCATAACTACACGGTCAAATCTCCCAGGGCGCCTAAGGGCAGGATCCAAAACATCAGCTCGATTTGTTGCCCCCAGTACAATGACAGCCGAGTTGGTGTCAAAGCCATCCATTTCCTGGGGAGAACCCAAAATTAAGACAGTTAAACCATAATAATACTATTTCTACCCTTTCTCAGAAAAAAATATTGCATGATAAAGCAGTATTCTTAGTAGTGAAGTAGTGTGTGGCAAAAATCCCTTTTAAGTTTTACCAAGAACACAAAATCAATTATCAGCCAATAAAGGTACAAGTAGAAGCTTTAATTGTGTCTCAACTTGCGATGCAGCTAATTTAGTGAATACACAAAAAATGAGAAAGAGCACTGTCCTACCGTGAGCAATTGGTTTAGTGTCTGCTCACGTTCATCATTACTGACAATGCGATATCGACCATCACGGCTTTTTGCAACGGCATCAATCTTCAAAGACAAGCCAGACGGAAAGGGGTTAATCATACAATTCAGTACATGAAGCTAGATTGTATCATAGATTTGTAGGTTACCTCATCGATAAAAATAATTGAAGGTGATTCCTTTTTGGCCCTAGCAAATAGGTCACGTACTCGAGCTGCGCCCATGCCTACATACAGCTCAACAAATTCACTAGCAGAGCAACTTATGAATGGGACTTCTGCTTCTCCTGCTACGGCTTTTGCAAGAAGTGTCTTTCCAGTCCCTGGAAGACCCACCTGTAGATGAAGAATTAAATTATGGTAACAAACACAATTGTCAAGCAGTAGTTGCCATTACTAAAAGCATTTGCAGAACCAACCAATAAGACACCACGAGGAGGGCGAGCACCAAGACGAATATATCTGTCTGGGTTCCTTAAGAACTCCTGAACAAAAAATATGTATGGACCAGCTTATTTCCCTTCATTTGATCGCTGTAAGTACTACTATCAAATTGTAGGATCCATTACATTAAAAAAAAATGTAGGATCCATACCACGATTTCTTCCAGCTCTTCTTTTGCCTCATCTACTCCAGCCACATCAGCAAATGTAACTATATCTGTACTTTCGGAAACTTTTGTGCCACCAGAATTTGAATTCTTCCTATTCCTCAACTGACCGGCTGAATTCTGAGTTTGCATAAGAAATTAGATACATACAAATGAAATGAAACTAAGTGAAGAGTATGCACTTGCCAATTGATTGAGGTCATGCATCAGTACCTGAGAAAAGCTTATTGGCAACCGCTGCAAAACTACTGCAATCAATACAACATAAATAAGAGCTACCTGCAGAAGGTAATGGCAGTTAGAGTGAAAGGCACCAACTGAAGAGGGTCTGTATGTAAAGAATACAATCACATGTATATGTATATATAGATGTATGCAAGCATGTATGGGGGGGAAAAAACTGGAATTTCAGTCCTGTCAAATTCCTATTTACAATACTCAATTAGGAAGTTAAGAATCCATCTCCTCTACAAGGTTACAGGAAACCTATGCATTAATTTTGTCGGTTCCAAATCAAATTTGTGAGTTCAGTTTAATGTTTCACACGAACCAAAATCCTATTTACACATGCAATACGATTCCATGTTCTGACATTAGGTTAAAGAAGAGTTCTTGCAATTTGTTTGCATGTTTCAAAACCAGGAGAGTCCGGTTGCCTAATTTTCATGTCAATCAAATTCTCATTCAATTCCCAATTAAACTTTCCGTGGTCCCATGTTAGGTCAAAGACCCATGCATTTTTATTTGCAGCTCCAATATCAGACCTGGAGTTTAGTTTCCTGGCTTTTTTTAGCTTCTGCCAATCAAACTCCAAACTTCTTTCTGCTTTTTAGTTCCAAGGATCATGGAAATGCTAAAACTACCATCCATATGTTACTGTAGAATGTTGAATCTACTCTACAAGTGAGCTTTCCTCTAATGTCCATACATTTTTGGCTAGCTGTCCAAAAACGTGGTACAAGGCTACTGAATATAGTATAATCATAGTTGCACATTGGAAGCAAAGATGGGTTCACAATGAGGATGGCACATGGGAAAGTAGATATAAGCCTTAATAATCGAAGATGTGCTTCATCGCTTCTAATTTGAATTTTGGGTATAAGCCTTAATGTTTGTGTAAAAAGAAATGCCTGCATGAGTCATGCATATTAGAAACCTAAACATGTGACACAGAAGAATCAACAAAATAACTGCTGAGACACGCTAATACAAAAGAGAATCAAAATAAAAATATGCTACATTTTTCTAGAGCACTTTATGTATTAAAGTACTAGCAAGATCTTACTTTAACATATGCAAGTGCAAGGAATTATAAATCATCACTTTATCTACAATCCGAACACTGGATCATATCATATTGCTGAATCATTACTTACAACAGTATGATCAACTAAACATGTTATTTCCTGAGTCTAGAAATAAAACAGAGCAGACCATATGGTCATGTTGCATCTGTTGAAAACACTTGGATTCTAGTCAGTACAAATATAACATTGCAGAGCAAGAATTTCAACATATAATATACAATATTCTGACTCACTGTACATTTACACCGCTCACACAAAGTGGATCTACTGGATTCACTCATCAAATATCATTATCAATTGTTCGTCCATCAATTTCAATGCTTAGAGCATCTTTGACGTTCCAATCTCTGACATTTTACATGCTTAGATACAAATTTTAAAATTACTAATCTGTTATAATTGGTACTACTCCTAAATTAATTTCAAACCACAAACTTTGCATTTGCATTAGAAATATGTTTCAGCATAAGCGCCTTACCAGGGCAGAATTGAGCATGCCGCCGGACCTCTTGTCTGGTGACCCAAATTCAACCATGTTTTCCACCATCTTCTCGTACGGTGTCTTTATGTCCACTGGACGAGTCGTCGTGAATACAATTCTCCTTGAAGCTCCAGTGTTATCAACCACAGCATCTGCTCCGCGCTGTGTTGGTGTCTGCACCACACGGACCTGGGACTCAACCTCTGGGCGGAGCCGGAACATGATGTGCACCCCGTCCACCTCAACCTTCTTCACCTGGTCCTTGTCTATGCTCGCCAGGAAGTCGCTGTATGGTACACTGACGTAGGTGGTCTGCGGGCGGGGCTCTGAACCAGGCAACGCGATCTCTGGCCGAAGCATGCGTAGAGCAAATATGGCGAAGCCGAGCTGGAGCAGGAGGAAGCCCATCTCCCGCCCCTGGACTATGGGCTCCCATAGCCACCGCCCGACGCCGCCGCCTCCCTTAATCAGCCTCCGCCGCCACTTATTTTCGCCCCTCTTCGACGAGGGCGGCGGCGGCGTCGCGGCCGCGCTCGTGGTGCTCGTGCTGGTGGTATCGCCCCCGGACTCCGCAGCCGCGTCGCGGTCGCCGCCATCCCCGGACGAGGACGACGGCTCGCCGTTGCCGGAGGCGCCGTCGCCGTCGCGCTCGACATTCGCGCGCGCCGCTGGCGGGCAGCGGCGCACGCGGCGGTGCACGAGCGCGAGCCCGAGGCCCCGCGGCGGCACGGCGGATATCCGGATCGACGCTGCGCCTCTCCCGGCGGCAGCGGCGGCGGCGGCTGGTCGCTGGGGGAAGGGGCGTAGGAGCGAGCGGGACGGGGATGCGATTGGGAACGAGGCGAGGGTTTCCGCGGCGGCGCAAGCCATACGGAGGAGGAAGGCACGAACCCTAGACGTCCTAGCGTGCGGGTTGAGCGAGAAGCAACACCACGGAGCTCGCCCGACTCCGCCGCTGCTGCTGCGCACGTGCGCGTTGAGGAATCGGTTCGCGGGTGGGGCGGGGGGTGAGGAGACGAGAGAGGAGAGGAAGATGAGGAAGAGAGGAAGGAAAGAGG
>Ga0182004_10004083_pt1 | contig 11731 bp, 10 predicted proteins | sample Sormic07211540_1_FD_120479 | JGI IMG/M metagenome (GOLD analysis project Ga0182004, IMG submission 120479) | Endophyte microbial communities from Sorghum bicolor roots, Mead, Nebraska, USA - 072115-40_1 MetaG | ecosystem: Host-associated > Plants > Roots > Unclassified | place: USA: Nebraska...
CCAGGAGGCTTGGCCCATCACGAGACAATTCAAGACTTGATCTGACTGTTCGGAGTTTCGCGCAAGGAAACAAGACATGGAGATCGAGTAGGATTCTAGTCGGTTAGAATAGGGATTGATATCGTACTATCTATGGCAATTGTAACCGACTAGGATTAGTTTCCAGATCTGTAACCCTGCCCTCCGGACTATATAAGGGGAGACAAGGGACCCTCCTAGGACAACTCAACTCAACACAATTCAACCCACAGCAATACAATCAGATGCAGGACGTAGGTATTACGCCCACACGGCGACCGAACCTGGATAAAAACCTTGTCTGTGTCTTGCGTCACCATCAAGTTCGTAGCTTGTGCACCTGTCTGCCGATAAACTACTACCGTGGGTATACCCCAAGGTAGACTGCCGACTAGCTTTCGTCGACACTGGTTGGGTCGGTTGGTTGGCGCCGGCCCGCTAGTGAACACAGATTTTGAGACTTTTGTAAAACTTTTTAGGGCTTGGGGTAAAAAGAGAAAATGCTCCCCATAAAATACTCTACAACTTTGTTTTAAAGTGTAAACTCAAATTCCAAATAGAATTTGAATTACAGTTTAAAACTAGTCCTAGGTTTTAAATAAATTCATTTTAGGGAATGTGTATAAAATCCATTTCTCAAATTCTAAAGCTCTAAAAATTTCATAAAATTAATCTTAATTCATCTAAAACATATCTCAACCTAATTTGGTCATCACAAGTAATTTTAAAGCAAGCATTTTAATTGAGCACAATTAAATCTATTTTAATTAAGCACATAATATAACACTAAATTTCTATTATGCTCATATGATGTCATGCTCATGCTCATGTTTGATGAGAATGCTTATGAATGGTTTATAAGACTAAGTGCATGCTTAACACCTAGGGTGTTACAGGACGTCCTTCTGCCTGTTAGTTCTTCTTGATCCTTGGAAGCCTCTAAAGCTCAAATAGACATCAAAGCTTGTTGAACTGATTAAGCGTTAGTAATAAATCTCTAGGCTTTGGGAGTCTAGTACTTTTTTATACCTATTCATCTTTTAGCAGATCAGTATATTTTTATGCATTTTAGATTTATGATATGCAGACAGGAAAATAAACATGCTAAAAATTATTCTTGTGCCACCACAGTAGATAAATGTGTGAGTTGTTGCATCACACATTAAATACATGGGGCTTACTAATTTTATAGATGCAATACAATATATATTTATTTTCTTTTCTTATGCATAAATAATAAAGATGTAACTACTAATGTAGTTAAGAAAATTAAATATGCTTAAAGGAAAATGCAGATAAATACCAAGTTACCTCTTGGCGGCGTTCAGTGATTTTAAGTCCTCCGAACAGGACCTCTTACCATGATAATTCATAGGTGTTTTATCTGGTCCCAAAGGTGGAGCCCATAATAATTGCACCCCTTGAGATCGTGTCACCCATGTTTATTGCTCTTCCCATGGTTTGGAGTCAAGTACTAGTTCTAGGAGCTAGTAACATTTTCGCTCTGTGTGCATGTTCATAGGTCTAGGATCTTCACTTGTAAGATTCTCGGGGAGTTGACTAAAGTGTGTCCTGCTCATAGAGACAAGGCAGAGATCAAGTGCACATGCTCTGTTTGTGGGAAAACACCAACAGAAGCAAAAGGTTTATTCATTATACTCTAGCCTTTGGCACATTGAACGAGATAAAGTTGACGTTTATGTGTTTAGCTCAATCCAAACATGGGTGATAGGAACAAATAATTAGCAATCTTGTAGCATTAAAACATTTTGCAGATCAGATTAGCACTATGGAAGGATGGTCTATCTATACATATAACTTCATTATTATGACTATCATCTTCCAAAGATAAGATGTGCAATATTTTAGGTCATTGAATTAAAAGCTACAAGATCAAGAAAGTGATTCTAGGAACAAGCATAAAGAACTAAACATGTTGAGCTAATTAGATTGGATCAAATAAGGTTGTAACTCAAAACATGTTGGGCTCTCTACTTATGTGAATGCCAAAAATAAGGAGGATATTTTGGAAGTGATGATCACTTACCAAGAGATATTACCTTTAGTATTGAAGCATGTTAAAGTCGTAACATCTTGTGGAAACTTTCTTTGTTTGGCTATCTTGTCTTCTTTGTTTTACTCCTTTCTTACCTTATGCCATTATTTGTTCTCTGTCTAATTTGTGCTTGGACCTTTAGCTCTTTTTATTATTTTATCCCTGCAAATTATTAGTGGACAATACATACCCAAAGGAGTATACAAGTAATGACAAGGGCATTGTTGTAACACAAAGCTATGGGTAACTTCCTATGCTACAAAAGAAATTGTTTAACATACTTAGCATAGCACATTTATTATTCATAGTTACTTATTTTTAAAGGATTGAGTTTATTTTTCCATCTTTTGTTTTGATTCTTAAATATAGGCATTGTGGATAAACTCAAACTCATAGAAATAATGTAATAGTAAATTTAGAGATTGCAAACTAGCGTGTAGAGCGATGAGGAAGAACTTGGTTGGATCATCTAGAGGAGTTGTCCTTCTCTTCCTCATGTCTCAGCTTCTCAACCTCAGAGGTGAGAGTGCAGAACGTTGCATGCTTTTCTCTTGACAATCTTTTCTTGATTCCTGATAATTAGTGGTTGACAAGAGAATGCAACTTCATGGAGTGAGTGCTTTGATCATGGATCATGTTTTGTGGCACCCTTCTTTCTTCTTAGCTACGCGTGAGTTATGTCTCCCTTCATCTCTAGAGTGAGTTCATCTCAGGACTTTCCTGATTTGTATTTGAGATTTTCTTGCAGGGGTTAGTCCAAAAAATATTTCAATATATACTATAGCATACTATCAGCTCAAAAATCAACCTAGACACCATGTCTAATTTGATTCAATAAGGCATTTTAACATAAGCACCACGCTTAATTTAAGAGATGTATGAAACTACTTCAAAGCCTATGCATACTATAGCAAACAAAAGTAGCCTAAGAGCATTATAGAGATTTACTCAATAGTGATGATAAAGTATGATCACAGTGAGAAATATTATTATATTTTTAGATGTAGATGAATTGTATGCATGCAGGGAACTAAACATGATATGGACGAGAAAACTAAATGAAATGGATGCATGGATGATTCAAAGTAACCATACAGTGGAATGCAGGGAAATAAAAATATAACTACTCATAAGGTGTAAAGCCCATGAGTAAGACTATCTCACCTTGATCACACTTACCTTGATGCATGACTGGGATGAGTGGCGTAGCGTAAATATCTGTCACATGTGATGGGGGTTGTACTCTTGTGACGATGACCTTTTCTCCAATCTACACATGGTTAGATTAAATAATATATATGTGTATACACAAACCTGTGAGATGGCAGGGTACTAGAATGATGGATCTTGAATGTTCAAGCACCCTGGGTTCTTCGATCTTGTGGAATCTTGTCGTAAGGTCGAAGCGGCATCTGATGTCCTGTCTATTCCACACTCAATAGAACAAAGGGGTAATCCTACTAAAGCTAGTGGTACACTATATTAGCAGATAAAAGATCATTATTAAAATCTCTACGCTAATTGTTTCCCCGGCAACAGCGCCAAAAATGCTTGTAGATATTTCTTATGCATAATTAAAATGTGAAGGATTCCGCAAGAGTACAGAAAACCATTGTAACATTTTACCAGGAGTATTTCAGGTATCGTTATTTATATTTTACCACTGGGAAACAATGGATAAAGATATTGATAGTTCACCATCAAGTATCTACTAACTAATACACCAACTAGACTAAAGTCGGAGTAAATAATATATGATAGGAATTATGCATATATGACACACCGGAGAATTCTATGATAAAAGAGTAAATAGCTAAAGTGAGAGGACAACGGGGGAGTGCAAGATTCCTAAATACTTGTCTATTACTGGGGTTCTATAATAACTAATTTATGGAAGGTAAAGCAATAACACAATAACACTTCAGGACATCAGAACACTAGTCATGGAAACGGGTGTGAAAGGACTAGGAAGCTCCGAGTACGGTCCTACAAGCACCAACCCTAACATGGTGGAATACATCGGCCGTCAGGGCTGTCACCACTTGCTCTATATGTTGGATTGGGTGTAACCTCAGGTCACCAATAGTCTAGACGCCATGTCTATACTACGAATTACTACTCTAGTCAGACGTAATAACTAGAGCACTCGATACGAGTGGAGATCTTATGATAAAATATAACAACTATACTAACCAGTTAAATGTAATACATAAAAGTAAATAGAGAAGATAAAATATATTAAAGCATAAGTCTTACAAGAATAGATACAAAGATATACAAGAACTCTGACGACTCCTTCGAAGACTCTTCCGAAACTCGGGCGTAGTGCTGCACTCCCTAACTCTCAACAAGAACTAATCTACTACATTGAAATGTCTAGCCCTAGTTCTCTAGAGGTGAGAGGTCATCTATTCGAGGGACGCCTCTACATCTCCATAATAATGTGGTGCCGTCAAATATGAGGGTCTACCTCTTTATTTATAGCCTAGAAAAGCCTCCAACCTCTTCTAGAGAGGCGATGTGGGACTAATTCTTCCACCATTTGCTCTATTGGGCTATTATAGATCAACTTGGGTCTTTCAATCATCCCTCATGTGAGCCCACCTAAAGGAGCAGCTTGGGGCACCTCTCTTGGGCCTCTATCATGCCATATGAGCCTCTTCTCACGTCATGGGTCTTGCTTGGGCGTGCCATATGAGCCTCTTCTCACGTCATGGGTTTGCTTGGGCATGAGGCCCATTAGTGGTAATTCTCCTTTATTTTTAAAATTAATATCTTTTCACTCTGGACTCCAAATATAGCAAATGATATGTCGTTTTGATCATCTCGACGAGCCCGTCGCAACGGTGCAGTACACTTCATCATTTGAGATACTTTTATTCAATGATTAGTTTGTCTTTAGCTCTTTTCCTATGTAACCCCTACAAAACATAGATGCACCAAAACTCATGGAATTTGTTAGTTCAAACCTCTAAACCTATGTTGGTGAGCATCCCTTTGCAGTTATAAAAGTTATGTTGACAATTAAAAATAGGAGTTAACTACCATCAACACTAAGGTAGCACCTTGTTTGCTTGTTTAGGATCTTTTACAAGGTGTTAGAGAACTTAGATAGAGGGGTGTAGTCTTGGCTAAATCGATAGTTTTAATTTCGTATTTGTTTCAGTTAGCCGGTGTGTTATGTTTTTTAGAAAAGACTATTCACCCTCTCTAGTCCGCTATCTCGACCCTTCACACAACGGTGACGGTCGGGGCTCATGGGGCAGAGCACGTTCTGCAGTGCCTGCAGGGTCCGGCTCAAGGCGACCGGGGCAATGTGGGGGCAGGTGCAGCACCACCTCATGCCAGGGACCGTGAGGATGCCCGCCCGACCACTGCCCCAAGATAGCCTGATCTTGGAGTCATCGCCCGTCAGCCTGATCTGGGAGCCCGGGTCAGTTTCTAATGTTTACCTGATGAGGAAGAAGCCTGTAAAGTGGGGGAAACCTCCGCCGATGAAGACACACAGGATGTGGTACCTTTGTATATATAAGGGCAATACCAATTCTCCAAGCTACATGTAGTTTCTATATCTATTAATTTCTATAGACATTACATATAAAAACCATGGTCCTAATGAATAGTTTCTATGGAATAATTCTTTATCCAACCACATATATTCTTTCTTCATTCTCTACCAATCACATTATTTCATGTCTTGGTTCTTGTATAGACATGGTTTGTAACTTAGACCTAGTTTCTATGATTTTCGTTCTCTCTTTAATAACTATATTACTACGTCAGCAAAATGCTTAGGTGACAACATAATTAATGTCCATAGAAGGCATTAGCTATGTAGGCATCCACTCGTCATATGATTTCTATATTGGAAGTGTCCTAAATAAAAGATCAAACTTGGAATCCCACATAGATAGGCATGATACGTGTAGCGGGACTCAAATCGAAGCAGGAGCATACATGGCCATGCAGCCTGTAGCTCGGTGGCCCGGCCCATGGCCTAGCGATTTGGCCTGACCCGAGGGACCAAGCCGTGCTTGGGCCGCCACCCAGGCATGCGGCACGGCACGGGCACGACCCGTTTTAACAGTCGGCCTGGTAGCGGTCCGGTAAAAATGAACTGTTGGTGTACTTATGACTTATATATAGATATATTGTTAATTGTTATATTAGTAAAAATGATAAAATATTTCAGCATTTTATGAAAATGTTGATGAAAATGGGCTATTGTCGGTTTGATGGACCGTGGGCCGGCACGGCACGAAAAACGGCCCATGGGCCGTGCCTTGGGCCGAAGGCTAGACACGAAGCCCGTATAGACACGGTCTGCTAGGCATGACGGCCAGTAGTGGCTGAATGATGTGCGATCTGGCACGGCACAAACATGACATTGGACATATATAAGTAGGAGTTCCTGCGAAGAAACGGTTTCTGCGTACTCCTCTTTTTTTCTTTTTTTTTTCTTTTTTTTACAAAAGGTATGCCTATGCATCGTCAGCTGCATACATCTTTGCTCGTTCCCAATGCATCTGCTCTTGCTTCACTGTCTCTCTAGGAGCTTTTGCGAGTAGCATAGTGTACATTTTTTTTCTCTCTCCACTATGTCCACGAATATCTGTCACGTAACTCGAACTGTATATCCATTTTGTAACAAACAAAACCGACCTACACATCCACTATATTGTCCACGCGCATCTGTCACGTAGCTGAACTGTCCCCGCGTGCCACGCCCAATGACACAAACAAATTCATATTATTTTTGCACATTACTAAGACCAGCAAGCATATCCATACGTTGCATGAAACTAAATACGTCTTTAAATCGGAATTCATACTATCATTGAATATAAGTTATTTTAACTCATATGAGTATGAGTCACACTACTAAAAAAAACTTTTACACGGCGTTTATGGAATGGGGCTCCTAGGGGGGCATGCAGCTTAGTTGCCCACCTCGGTTATTCGAGGTAGGGCAAACGGCCCAGCAACTGCTTCGATTAATCATTAGTCGAGGTGGGTATTGTAACAGAACCATATTAACCGAGGCAGTTATTGTAACACAATTACCTCGGTTAATCAATTAACCAAGTTAGTCTATAAGGCCTGTCTCCAAAGTTCTGGTCCAGCCCACTGTTGTTTTCACCCCAATATCTAGCGCCGAGTATATATAACGAGATGAAAACCCTAACCTAACTGTAACCCCTCTCATGCACTTCCCTCTCCTCGCAGTCACATAGCCGAGCACGGCGTGCTCCGACCTCCCGAGTTGCGAGCTCGATGATAGCCTCCACTCTCTCCCTCCTCCAGTCTCTCTCTCCCCCTTGCACTCTCCTTCCCCGAGCACGGTGACACACCCTCTACCTCCGAAGCACGATGGCACGTCTTCTCTCTCTGAGCCCGACAACGCCCTTCTTTCCCTAGTGGGTGGCGATGTAGGGATGCAGGATCTGGCCAGTGGTGGTGCAGGGCAGCCAAATCTGGCTGGTGGCGTCCTAGGGAGATGGATGTGCGCCACCGGTGGCGGATGAGCACGAGCCGGCCAGCTCCCTCTTGGCAGTGCAAACGCACAAGGAAGCCCCTCCATTACGGCAGGTCTCCTCTCTATCTCTCATGGTCTACTCTCTATCTCCCTCTCTCACACTTTGTCTCTTGAAGATCTAGATCTTGATCTGAGGCGACGGCGGCACGGTAGGCGGACTTATGGCTTCAATCTTCTCTCTCTCTCTGTCTCTGTCTCTTTGGGCGGCGGACAATGGCGGCTCCTCCTGGTGAAAGGTGGCACGGCGGGTGACGACGGGGCCAGATCTGGATCGTGTGCTGGGAACGGGCTTATCGGCGGGTTCTGAAATGGGCTTGCCGGTGAGCTCGTGGATTTTTTCCCTATCCATTAACCGAAGCAGGTATTCTAAAGAGCTCGCCTCCGATGAATGATTAACCGAGGCGGGCAGAGCAACTGTCTTGGTTAAGACCACGATTAACCGTGACTTTTGATCGAGACGGCTGGAAAAACCGCTTCAGTTAGCCTTTTTTGCTGGCCTCGGTTAAGTTTTCGACAGTAGTGTTATGAATCCAGGATATATAGTGGGCGCAAGGGCAATTAAATAAGAAGTAAAAAATGGTATAGACATGTTGTCTCTCGTCACAAAATAAATCAACTTCAAAATTTGACCTAAGTTAAATTATTTTAAACTTAACCAAATCTATATAAATGGAAACTAACATTTACAACACCAAATTAGTATCATTAAATCTATCAATGAAATATATTTTTGTACTTGACTTGTTTGGTGTCATAGATGTTTAATCTTTGACCAACAATTTATCCAAAGTTTTTTTAATCCTTGTAAAGCTTGATACATTTAGATTTATAATCAAATGTACTATCATCCTATCCAATAATCATAAATTTATAACTATAAATAATATACTATAAAAAAATAGTTTGAGTGTAACTCGAAAAACCATGCCATATCAGGATGTACTAGAAAAAGAACTCACGATGTACGAATTTGAGTCCAAGCAATATATAATAACGTGTTTCACGAAGTGAGCGTTGTTCAACTTTTTTTTTTTGTACTGGGAGCGTTGTTCAACTTGCTCTAAGCGGTGAACCTACACATTCAGGTTCATCAAGTACTTGACTTGATACATATACTCGTATTGTCCTAAATTTATTTTAATATTAAAGGACATTATTCTTTTAATAATAGACGACTTGTCTAAGACTGTCTCCAACAGAGACAATCTAAACATAAGACCTATTCCATAATATAGGTCACATACAGTAAAAGGATACACACCCAGATTGCCAACGGAGCACAACGCCACCGCCTTGCCCCTCCCACCTGCTGACGGAACATAGCGCTGCCGCTTTGCACTTCCCCACCGCAGAAACGTCTCCCTCTCTCCCTCTGCTCCAACTTGGACTCCCGCCGGCCTCTGCTCTGCCTCTCTTCTCCACCACTCCGCACCCTTCCGCTTTCGCCATTTGGCAAGATTCAGGCCACCCTCACGGCGCGGACCGGCGAGATCGACTAGCTCTGGTGGCGTGGACCAGCGAGCAGGGCGGGCGCGGACTGGTGAGCAGGGGCGAGCGTAGACCGATAAGCAGGGCAGGCATGGACCGACGAGCAGGGGCAGGCGCAGACCAGCGAGTAGGGGAAACACCCAAAAATTTGATTTCAATTAATAGGATTTAATTTGATTTATTTAAGTATTTTTGTGAGCATTTAAATTTAGCACTTAAATAATTTTTGGTGGAAAATAAAATTCATCATAAGTTTAGAAACATGTTTTGCATTCATGCTGGAGCATAGTATTTTGTGCTGATGTTTCTGATTTTATTTTATTTGTTTATGCTCAAAAGCTCCTTTAGAAGAAGATTTGAAAAAGAAAAAGAAGAAAAAAAAAGAGGAGAAGGCTTACCTGGTGGCCTTTCGGCCCACCCAGCCCCTCTTCCTTTCTCCCCCCCCCCCTCCCGTGCTCGGCCCAACTTCCTCCCTATGGCCCATCTCGCCTCGGCCCAGGGCGCAGCCCACCCGTGCGCGTGGATTTCCCCTCTCTCCTGTTTCTGTGGCCGACGGCTGGGACCCCTCCTTCTCTCGCTCTGCAGCAGCGCCTTCTTCTTTCCTGTTTCGTAACTAAGCCGGACTCCATCCCAACCGCAAGCAATCTTTCCAATCCCGAAACCTCCGGGATTTCTTGCTAAACCGTGCCTTATAAAGCTCCTAAGCCCCGCCGCGACCTTCTTTTGATGTTAGTTGCACCTCGGAAGCCGTAGCCGCCCTAAACATCGTGTTTTTGGATTTCGCTGTGGCTGCACCCGCTCTTCACCGTGGCGCGAGTCCCCTGTTCTCTCTCAGGCCAAAACAATCCCCTAGGTGAGTTCGCCGCACGCTCCTCTATCTCCCCATGGTCTCGGTTTTGCTTTTGGTGCTCGGAAACAAGAAACTGGGAAGCTCCGACGAGCTTGGCGGCGGCAACAATGGTCGCCACCGCGCCAGAGTACAGGGAGCCGGCCGGCCGCTGCCTGTTCCCGCTAATGGAGCTTGGACCGTTGGATCGCAAATCAAAGGCCCGGATTAAAACATACCCCTTCGCTGCACTTCTTCATAAAGAGTCCCTGGAAGTTTTCGCAAATTAACCCGCAGTCCTTGGCGGTTTGCGCAGAATGCATTTTCTTCATTTAAAAACGTATTTCGGTTTGGTTTTGTCAGATTACGTTTTCTGTTATTTACAAAATTACCATTGGAAGTATTTTGCTCATACAATATTCGTTTTAACTCCGTTTTTGTCCATTCAAATTTCGTTAGATTCGTACTTACGAGCTCTACATGTTAGAAGTATTATTTCACTGTTTTGAAACTTTTTAATTTCGCAGTAGCATTTAATTATTTATTTATCTATAGGAAATATTATAAAATTCATAACTTCTACGTCTTAATTCCGATTTTCGTGAACTTTACATTTGTGTGATCGTAGCGCGACATAGAATATTTTTATAAACTTTTATCTTTGATTTCTCACTGCTGGTGTAATATTCTAATTATAGCTTGTTTGCTTTGTGTATGATTGTCTACATTAGATTGCGTGTTGTTGATTGATGTTGGGAATAGACTGTGAGCCGTACGTTGGTGAACAAGACCAAACTTTTGACAACCAGAAGCATGCTAAGGAGAGCTTTGATCAAGGCAAGTATAACTTGGGATCATTCTTGTTACCTATACACTTATAAATACACATATATATCATATGCATGTTTCCACCTTGTCGACCTTAGCAAAATCATAGATGATTGTTACCTGTATTCCTTGTTACCTATTTAATATGCATTTTGGTGTAGTTTTGCTAGTGCTTGATACAATTCATGATCTTGTAAGATGATTAAATGCTATGCAATGAACGTTAAAAGATGACTAATAACCATGTGAGATCTTGTCTGTAAGTGATCATCGGGATAACAGTGCAACCATGAGGGCTATAATGACTCTGACTTTAGCTCAGTATGAAGACCTTTTCTAGCTTGTTAGCAGTTACCCAAATGGGCGCTAGAGGGGCTTGCCATTTTGGGTATAGTGTGGCCTCTGTCTTTATGTGTATAGGCTGCGAGTCATTGTGCCATTGGAAGAGGGGCTCTATATCTACACGCCCGGGAAACCTTGCGGCCCTAACATGTTAGACGAACTTTTGAAAGGCTTCATAGTGATCCTTGCCAACCTCCCTAGGAAGGGGGTTAAGAGATTAGCTACCTCAGGCAAAAGGGTAAATCATGACTCATGGGTAAAGATGTACAACCTCTGCAGAGTATTAAAACTGGTATACTAGCCATGCTCACGGTTAAGAGCGGCCTTGGGGGTTATTATATTAAAGATGATGAGCTTATTAAGTTATTACGTTCATTTGGTTATCGTTTATGCTATGAGTTAATTATGCTTACATTTGATCATGTGATTATTGGATTATTTATGCTACCTTGACAATTGCTATTAAATTATGAACATGCTATCCACCATTAAAAGCTAAATGAAGTTAAACCAATGTCAGCTATTTGAGCCTCATGAACCCCTGGTTATACTTGTTGAGTACGATATGTGCTCACTCTTGCAATTTCCCAACACCCCAGGTTATGCAAATGATGACGATTGGAATGAGGACTATCGA